>Ga0160443_100156_pt1 | contig 97947 bp, 89 predicted proteins | sample HID1972I_E1MG_FD_108244 | JGI IMG/M metagenome (GOLD analysis project Ga0160443, IMG submission 108244) | Enriched pill bug-associated microbial communities from UW Madison campus, WI, USA - HID1972I_E1 MG | ecosystem: Host-associated > Arthropoda: Insects > Digestive system > Unclassified ... | reverse complement strand
GCAACCCACAGACCGGTGAAGCAATCCAGATTCCTGCTGGCCACTCGGTCAAGCTGACCGCTGGTTCGAAGCTGAAGGCTGCTGTTGCCAAGAAGTAAGCTTCTTCAGGCTTGAGCAAGGCCCGATTCTCCGCTGGAACCCTCCGGCGGATGGATCGGGCCTTCCGCTTTTCTGCACGTTTGAGCCGATCTTCTACTTCGCGTAGAATCAGGCGTGCTTGATGATCCACCAGAAGAATAGGCTGAACCCGGTGCCACAGAATCCCGCAACCCGCGTACTGCGCGGCTGGTTGGCGGCGAGCGTGTGCACCTGGACGGCCTTTGCGGCTCACGCCCACAGCGCCCCGACAAGAATGTCGCTGGTTGCAATGGGCCTGATCACCTGCATTTCAGCGGTGATCGCGCTGCTGCTGGTAGGGAAGAAATACAGCTTGTGGGCGACAAGCCTGGTGGTGATCGCCAGCCAGGGCCTATTCCACTTGAGCCTGTCGGTGATGAGCCACGGCGGTTCCGGGGTCTCCGGCATGGAGCACGTGCAGCATACTGGGCGCAGCCTCGAACTGGCACACAACATCAGCGCCCACTACGCCGAGGTGCACACCGAGTCGATGCTCTACGCCCACGTGCTTGCTGCAGTGGTCAGCATTCTCGTGCTCAACCGCGGCGAGCGCCTGCTGGCCCTCTTGGGCTCATACCTCACGCTGTCCTCGGCACGGCGAATTTTTTCGCTCATCCGTGGGCAAGTTCCCGAAACACCGGTGCTTCCGGCCTACTTCCCGCTGCGTTTTCAACTCAAGCTTGCGCAATTGGGACGGCTGCCTGGGCGCCGGGGTCCTCCTTCCTTCGTTCTTGCCGCCTAAGACAATAACGAAGTGCCCCCTGAGCGGGGGATTGGAAGGAAAACAATGAAGAACATGACGCTGCCAAAAATGACCCTGACCCGTCTGGCCGCTGTGATCGCGCTATCGATCTTGGCCCTGTTCACCTCGATGACCGCCGCCTCGGCCCACGACGAGCTGGTCAGCTCCACTCCCAAAGACGGTGCGAGCCTGAAACAAGCGCCCAAAGAGCTGACCCTCGAGTTCTCCGGCGAGCTGCAAACCATGTCCGGTGTGGATTCCACGAAGGTGGTGCTGAAGCAGGACGGCGAGGCCGTCGACGCGTCAGCCGAAACCAAGGGCAAGACCGTGACCGTGACCCCGGCGAAGCCCTTGGAAAGCGGCCAGTACGAGCTGGCCTTCCGCGTGGTTTCCGAGGACGGGCACCCGGTGGAGAACAAGCTGGAGTTCACCGTGAATGCCTCGGCAAAGCCGACCCCATCGATCATCAGCGCACCAAGCGAATCGGCCGCTCCAAGCGAATCGGCACAGCCTAGCGAGAACCCGCTGCAGGATGCGGGCAGCTCGGTAAGCCCGGTCATCTGGGTCATTATCGGCGTCGTGGTCCTTGGCGGCGTCATTGGCGTTCTGGCCAAGTTCATGCGCAACACCAAGTAAGCAGCCACTTTATTCCGGTGCGCCCAAGGCCACCGCGGCCTTTGGCGTGCCCGCACATTCTGTGCCCACACCACGAAAGCTTGAGACCATGAAGACTAGAACCATGACCGCACTGCTGCTGAGCTTCGGACTGCTGCTCACCGGTTGCGCGCAAAACGCACCAGTTGCCAGCCAGAGCTCCAAGGCACCGCTGTCCGCTGAGCAAAACAGCACGCAAGCACAGGGGCTTGTGGCCAGCGACACCTGGGCCAAGGCGGCCGAATCAGGGATGAGCGCGGCGTTCGGAACCCTGCACAATTCCGCGGACTTCCCGCTGGAATTGCGCAAGGTGAGCAACGCGCAGGGCGATGAGATCCAGCTGCACGAAATGACCGGCAGCGGGCAGAACATGAGCATGAAACAGCTTGAGGGCGACCTGGTGATCGCTCCCGGAGCCGACGCGGTGCTGGCTCCCGGCGGAAATCACCTGATGTTCATGGATCTGAAAAAGCCGCTGGTCGCCGCCCAAACCACGACGCTGACCCTGGAGTTCTCCGACGGCTCGAGCACCGACATTGATTTCGCGATCCGCAACTTTGATGGCGCCAAGGAAAACTACGATGAGCATGCCGGACATTAATGTTCCCCGCCGCCTGCTGCTGGGCAGCACCGCTGCCGCCGCGGCCGGCGGGCTGCTCACCGGCTTTGGCGCTGGCGGCCTGCGCTCCGCCGAAGCGGCAGCTCCAGCGCAAGAGGCTCCTGGCGGTCCGGGGTTCAGGTTGTTCTACGGCCAGTACCAGTCCGGGATCATCGATGCGCAGCAGGAACATGCGGTGTTTGCCGGATGGGATGTGCTCTGGCGCGATGGCTCGCGCAAGCAGCAGCTGCAGGCCCTGCTGCAGATGCTCACCGATGATGCGGCCCGGCTGATGGGCGGGCGGGGAGTGCTGGCCGATACCGAACCGGAGATGGCGCAGCCGCCCAGCGAACTGACGCTGACCGTGGGGCTGGGCCAAAGCCTGCTCGATGTGGCCGGGCGCGGGCGCATCGCGCAGCTGCCGGCCTTTGCCGGCGACGAGCTTGAAGAGCAGTATCAGCAAAGCGACCTGCTGATCCAGTTCTGTTCGCAGGACCCCACGGTGCTGCATCATGCGGTGCGAGCGGTGGCCAAGAACCTCCGCGGGCTAACCAAGCAACGCTTTGCGCAAGCTGGCTTCATGCGCCCGATGCCCGGACGGGAAACCTTCAGGAATCTGTTCGGGCAAGTGGACGGGGTCAATAATCCGAAAGACCAGTTGCGCGAGCAGGCGGTATTCGGCGATGGGCAGGACAGCTGGATCGCCAACGGCACCACGCTGGCGCTGCGCCGTTTCGAAATGGACCTGGACCGCTGGGACGAAGTGGATGCCACGGGCCGGGACTTCGCACTGGGCCGCAGGCAGGCCGATGGCTCGCCGCTCTCGGGCACCAGCGTGGATGATCCGGTGGATCTGGCGGCAGTAAACGAGCTGGGCCTGCCGAGCATCGCCGCCAACGCGCACGTGGCCCTGGCCAAGCCGAGCCACGCAGCCGAGAGCATCCATCGCCGGGGCTACAACTTCGATGACGGGCAGCACGCCGGCTTGCTGTTTGCCAGCTACCAGCGCGACCCGGCGACAAGTTTCATTCCGGTGCAGCAACGGCTGGCCGCCGCGGATGCGCTGAACACCTGGCTGAAGCCGGTGGGTTCGGCCCTCTACGCGATCCTTCCGGGGATCAGCGAGGGCGGGTATTTGGGCGAGCAGCTCTTCAGCTAGCCCCGGCCGCTGCCCCGCCATGGTGTGAGATGCACCGTAGCGGGGCAGCCCTGGCACTTCCGGCCTGACGGGGCTGGGCAAAAATGAGATGATAAGAAGGATATGGATACAGCACAGCGCACGGTTTCAGCCACCCGCTTCATCCTGCCCGGACTGCTCGCTTCGGCGGCAGTTTTCCTGGCCGCGGTGATGTTCACCGGCATTGCCCGCCCGGCCGAATTGGCCGACCCGGGAGCCTTTATCCGCTGGAGCCTGCCGATCGCCCGTGCGATCCATCATTCTTCCATGTCAGTGGCCATTGCAGCGCTGATCTTTGCCGCCGCGATCCTGCCGCGCAGCAAAAAAGTCACCCGCGATGTGCAGGGCGCCGATCATCCGGCCTTCAGCCGCGCGATGAACATTGCCGCCGGTGCGGCGGTGCTGTGGACGCTGTCGGCGGCCAGCGTGATGGTGCTGACCTTCTGGGACCTGGCCGGCCTGCCCATCAACTTGGACGCGCAGTATTCAGCGGCGATCCTCGACTACATTCTGTCGATCACCACCGGCCGGGCCTGGGCCTGGATGGTGGTGATCGCCGCGGTGGTCAGCTCGCTGGCCTTGGCGGTGCGATCCAAGACCGGGGTGGGAGCCACCGCGTTCTTCTCGCTGTTCGGCATCCTGCCGCTGGCCTTCATCGGCCACGCCGCCGGGGGAGATGACCACTTTGCCGCGGTGAACTCCATCGGCCTGCACCTGCTGGCCGTGGTCCTGTGGTTTGGCGGCATTATCGTGCTGGCGCTGCTGGCTCCGACACTGGCCGGCGAAGCCCCCGGGCGCAAGCGCGGCCAGGTGCTCGCCGGAGTGGTGCTGCAACGCTATTCGGCGCTGGCCGCCTTTGTGGTGTTCTTGATGATCGGCTCCGGGCTGGCCTCGGCGGTCATCCGCATCACCAGCTGGGAACAGTGGCTGACCCCCTACGGCACCCTGGTGATCGCCAAGCTGCTGATCACCCTGGCCCTGGGCGCGCTGGGCCTGTGCCACCGGCGCTTTGTGATCCCCAAGCTCCTGGCGGGACAGTACGGAGCGCTGCGCGCGGCCTGGCAGATCGTGCTCGGGGAGGTCATCCTGATGGGCTCGGTCATGTCGCTGGCCACCGTGCTGGCCCGCACGGCGCCGCCGACCTCCGATGAAGCCCCGGCGCAGACCACCCCGGCGCGCTTGCTGACCGGCTACGACCTGCCGCCGGCCCCGGATACCGCCAGCTGGTTCACCACCTGGCGGATGGACTGGATCTGGGTGGCCGTGTGCCTGTTCGGGCTGGCCGCCTACCTCTGGGCGTTCATCACCCTGGCCCGCCGCGGGGATAAGCCCAGCGTGTTGCGCCTGGCCAGCTGGCTTGCCGGCCTGATCGCGCTGTTCTACGTGACCAGCGGCGGTGTGGCGGTGTACGGGAAGATCCAGTTCTCCACCCACATGGTCGACCACATGTCGCTGACCATGATCGTGCCGATCTTCCTGGTGCTCGGCACCCCGATCACCCTGCTGCTGCAGGTGCTGCCGGCGCGCACCGACGACACCCGCGGCCCGCGCGAATGGATCCTCTTCCTGGTGCATTCGCGCTACTCCAAGGTCATCACGCACCCGATTTTCGCGGCCGTGAACTTTGCCGGGTCGATCGTGGTCTTCTACTTCACCCCGATCCTGGAACCGGCCATGCTCTACCACGCGGGCCACGAGCTGATGAACCTGCACTTCCTGCTCACCGGCTACCTCTTTGCGCTCTCGCTGGTGGACGCCGATCCGGTGCCCAAGCGCTACCCCTACCCGATGCGCCTGGTGGTCTTGCTGGCCACCGTCGCCTTCCACGCCTTCTTCGGGGTGGCGCTGATGAGCACCGAAACCCTGCTGGCCCCGGACTACTTCGGCAATATGGGCCGCACCTGGGGCGGCAGCGCGCTGGAAGACCAGGTGGTGGGGGCCGGGGCGATGTGGGCCATCGGCGAGGTGCCCACCCTGGTGCTGGCCATTTTTGTGGTCCTCTCCTGGCTCAAGCAGGACAAAAAAGACACCAAGCGCTATGACCGGCAGGCAGATCGCGACAACGACGCCGAGCTGGAAGCCTACAACGCGATGTTCGCCCGCTACCAGCAGGCCGATAAGAGGAACCCGAATGCCTAAGAAAATGACTGTGGCCCTGGCCCTGTGCGCTGCGCTGGCCCTGAGCGGCTGCTCGTCCACCCAGTCGCAAATGCCGCAGGACCAGACCCACAAGAAGGCCGCCGAGGCCACCGCCAGCCCGAGCCCCAGCGAATCCGCACGCCAGTTGACCACCGCCGAGGTGGCCACCACCGCCGGCGCGGTGCTCGCCACCGAGCTGGGCTTCCCGAACAGCGCCAAGATCCAGGGCAAGGACCTTGAAGCGCTGGCCACGCCGCCCACCGATACGCTCAAGGACATTGTGGTGCTGCCGGCGCAGTGCTCGGCCCCGATCAACGACCTGAACTGGTCGCCGGTGCAATTGGGCACCGAATCGGCGCGCACCGATTTCACCAATGCGAACCAGTCCATCACCGGTTCGGTGGAAGTGGCGATGCTGGGTGCAAATGGCGCAGCCGCGGTCGACTCGCACAACAAGAATGTGCGCACCATCGTGGAGCAGTGCAAGTCCGCGAAGCTCAACGGCATGGACTACACCGAAACCCTGAAGTTCTCCGATCCGCAGGTGGACTCCGTGGATTCGGCCCTGTACTACAACCGCGATGGGCAATACGCACAGAATTCGCTGGTGCTGATCAAGAAGACCAAGCAGTATGCGGTGATGGTCTCCTTTGTGGCCGGCAGCTCGCTGGCCGACGAAAAGTTCAACAAGGTGGCCACCAGCGTGATGGATGCGGCCATCGCCCAGCTGCCCTAGCGGAATAGAAGCCGGGTGGCACCTGTTGCACCTCAATGTTCCTTAACACCGTTTAGTACTGCCCCGGACCGTGGCCGATAATGAAGTTCTAACTGCCGAGCCACGGCAATTGCGAAAGGATGACCATGAGCGCAACAGAATCGGTCCGCGCCAACTACAAGGTGCGCGCCAGCGAACTGCTGGGCCGCAACTGGCTGAATACCGGCGGCAAGCAGCTGGACCTTGAAGCCCTGCGCGGCAAGATCGTGCTCCTGGACTTCTGGACCTTCTGCTGCATCAACTGCCTGCACGTGCTGGACGAGCTGCGCCCGCTCGAGGAGCAGTACTCGGATGTGCTGGTCACCGTGGGCGTGCACTCGCCAAAATTCGAGCACGAAGCGGACCCGGATGCGCTGGCCGCGGCCGTGGAACGCTATGAAATCCATCACCCGGTGCTCGATGACCCGGAGCTGGTCACCTGGCAGGCCTACGGCGCCCGCGCCTGGCCGACCCTGGTGGTTTTGGATCCCGAAGGCTACATCGTCGCGCACCTGTCCGGCGAGGGCCACGCCCAGGGCCTGGGCTCGCTGGTGGATGAACTGATCGCCGAACACGAAGCCAAGGGCACCTTGCACCGCGGCAACGGACCGTACGTCGCCCCGGAAGCCCGCGAGGGCGACCTGCGCTTCCCGGGCAAGGCCATCGCCCTGGACAACGGCAACTTCCTGGTGGGCGACTCTGGCCACCACCGCCTGGTGGAGCTGGACGCGGACTTCTCGGTGGTGCGCACCATCGGCTCGGGCGCCAAGGGCTACGCCGATGGCGACGCCGGCACCGCCCAGTTCAACGAGCTGCAGGGCCTGGCCGCGCTGCCTGCGGAACTGGCCGCGGAGGTGGGCTACGACGTGATCGTCGCCGACACCGTCAACCACCGGCTGCGCTCGGTCAACCTGGCCACCGGCCAGGTGGGCACCGTGGCCGGCAACGGCGTGCAGCGCCTGCTGGATTCGGACAACGCGCGCCAGGAAACCCAGCCCACCGATTTGGGCACCGATGCGCTGAATATTTCGCTGTCCTCCCCATGGGATGTGCTCTACCACCCTTCGGGCCAGGTCATCATCGCGATGGCCGGAACCCACCAGATCTTCGCCTTCGACCCGCGCACTACCGCGGTCTCGGTCTTCGCCGGCACCGGCCTGGAGGGCCTGAACGACGGCACGCCGGATGAGGCCTGGTTCGCCCAGTCCTCGGGCCTGGCGCTCTCCGGCGAGAACGTGTGGATCGCCGACTCGGAAACCAGCGCGCTGCGCTGGATCGAGGTCCAGGACGGCGAGGCGAAGAGCGTGAACACCGCGATCGGCACCGGGCTGTTCGACTTCGGCTTCCGCGATGGAGCCGCCGAGCAGGCCCGCCTGCAGCACCCGCTGGGCGTGGCGGTGTTGCCTGATGGCTCGATCGCGATTGCGGACTCCTACAACGGGGCGGTGCGCCGTTTCGACCCGGCCACCAAGACGGTGTCCACCCTGGCCAAGGGCCTGAAGGAGCCAGCCGATGTGCTGGTGGATACCTCCGTGGACGGGGACCCAGTGCTGCTGGTCGTGGAGACCAACACCCATCAGCTGGTGCGCATCCCGATCCCTGCCGAGGCATTGGTCGTCGATGAGGGCGCCAGCCAGACCCAGCGCCCGAAGACCCGCGTGCAGGCCGGCAACCACGAGATCCTGGTGCGCTTTGCCGCTCCGAAGGGGCAGAAGCTCGATGACCGCTGGGGCGACCCGACCCAGTTGAAGATCTCGGCCAGCCCCGAAGAGCTGATCCTGGAAGGCGGCGGCACCTCGGTGGGCCTGACCCGCACCCTGGTGCTCAACCCCGAGGTTTCCGAGGGCGTGCTGCACATTACCGCTCGTGCCGCGGCCTGCGATGGCGAGCCGGGCGGCGAGATCCCGGATCACGCGGCCTGCCACCTGTACCAGCAGGACTGGGGCATTCCGGTGCTGCTCGATGCCCAGGGCGAGAACGAGCTGCTGCTCGACCTTCGCGGCGTGAACTAGCCGCAGAGGCCAGGGAAGCGCGCAACCCGCAGCGGGGAATGCAGAGGAAACCTCAGCATTCCCCGCTGTGCCGCATTAGACTGTAGTGCGGGAGGCACCGGAGGGATCCGGCGAGAGCTTATGGCAGTGAAAATGTTCCGGGCATTGGAAATACCCAACTACCGGTTGTGGATCATCGGCGCCCTGGTCTCGAATATCGGCACCTGGATGCAGCGCGTAGCCCAGGACTGGCTGGTGCTGACCGAACTGACCAACCATGACGCGGTAGCCACCGGAATCACCACGGGCCTGCAATTCCTGCCCGTCCTGCTCCTGGCACCCTATGCCGGGCTGATCGCCGACAGGTTCAACAAGCGCCGGCTGCTGATGGCGACCCAGAGCTTCATGGGGCTGTGCGCACTGGTCCTGGGGCTGCTGGTCGTCACGGATTCGGCAGAACTCTGGCACGTCTACGTGCTGGCCGGGCTGCTGGGCATCGGCGCTTCCTTTGACGCCCCGGCCCGCCAGGCCTTCGTCTCCGAGGTGGTTCCCGGAAGCCACCTGGCCAACGCGGTGGCGCTGAACAGCGCCAACTTCAACCTGGCCCGGCTGGCCGGCCCCGGCATTGCCGGCGTGGTGATCGCACTGGTGGGCACCGGCCCGGCGTTTTTGCTCAACGGCACCTCATTCCTGGCGGTGATCAGCTCGCTGGTGTTCATGCGCAAGGACGCCCTGCATCCCACCACTCCGGTGGCCCGGGCCAAGGGGCAGGTGCGTGAGGGGTTCAGCTATGTCAGAAGCCGCAAGGACCTGGTGCTGATCTTCTTCCTGGCCTTCATCATCGGCACCTTCGGGCTGAATTTCCAGCTGACCAATGCGCTGATGGCCACCGAGGTCTATGGGGTGGGCGCAGGGGAGTACGGCATCCTGGGCAGCATCATGGCGGTGGGAACCTTTGCCGGGGCGCTGCTGGCGGCGCGGCGTTCGGCCCCGCGCTGGCGTTTCCTGATCGGCGGCGGGGTGTTCTTCGGCTGCGCGGCCCTGGCCAGCGCCTGGATGCCGAACTACCTGCTTTTCGCCCTCATGCTCATCCCGGTGGGACTGGGAGCGCTGACCTTCTTGAACAGCTGCAACACCATGGTGCAGATGTCGGTGCCCGGGCAATACCGGGCCCGGGTGCTGGCGTTGTACCTGATGGTGGTGCAGGGCGGGACGCCGATCGGCTCGCCCCTGGTGGGCTGGTTCGCCGAGCTCTTCGGCACGCAGATCGCCGTGTCCATTGGCGCGGTGCTGTCCCTGGTGGCGAGCTTGCTGGCGCTGTTCTTGTGGCAAAGGTTCAAGACCAATGCGGTGCCGCTGCGCAGCCAGTTCCGCGAACTGCTCGGCCGATAAGCTCCCGGCCGGGCGAACTACTGTGCGGGCTGTTCGCCGCCGGCCACCGGAACCACGGAGACTTCGGTGGTGCTGGTGGTCAGCTCCGCGGTGAAGGAATAGGTGTCCTTGATGGTCTTCTTTTCCTTCACCCCGGTGCGCAGATCCTGCTCGGTCAGCGTCAGATTGGCGGTGGTTGTCAGCGGGGAGAGCACCCACGCGCCGTTGTAGTAGCTGACATCGATCTTCGGGTATTTGGCGATGTCCCACTTGATGGTGGAGGAATCAACGCGCGCCGAGGTGTTGTAGGCGAAGGGGCAGCCCGAAGGCATCAAGACCTGCTGGCTGGCGCAGCCGTCCAGGTATTTCTTGACCTTGGAGTTGATCGCGGAGACAAAGGCCTTGGTCGGCTGCGTCTTCAACGCGATCTCCACTGGCTCCTTGGCAGGCTGGGTGACCACGACACCGCGGGTGTCGGCGGCAAAATTCTTGGTGCTGAAGCTTGCATCCAGCACCGAGGGATAGAAGACCGGCAGGGTACTGACACCGGCCTCCAAGGGGATCTTCTGCTCGTTGACGGCCACCTCATTCACCGTGTTGGCCTTGATCTTCACGCTGGGCAGGGTGGAGGGTTCGAACTCCCACTCATCGAAGAAGAACCAGGACTTGCCGGCATGGCGCAGCGTGTAGGTGGACTGCTGGTCCACGCCCGTGGCCTTGTAATGCGCGGTCACGGTGCGCAGCTCGCTGTCTCCGTCTACCGGCTGCGGCTTGTCGGTGCTGAAGTCCGTGATGCCGGCCTGGGTGCGCTTGAGCACCTCGCCGTCCAGCGCTACCGCATCCCCCTTCGGCACCCTGGCCTGCATCAGCCCCAGGGCCTTGGCGCCCTGGCCGTCGGCGAGGTAGCGCTGCAGGACCTTGACCTCGTGCGCAGGGGAGAACAGGGTGCGATTAGCGATTATCACGCCGGCAACAGCCAGAACGAGCACTGCCACCGCGGCAAGGGTCCAGCGAAGGGCCAGGCGGGTGGCGGCGATCGGCGTGGAGTTAGGAGTCTTCATCAGTAGCTAGGCTATCTGGTTTCGGGCTCCAGACTGTAACCGGCAGGTCAAAAACGGCGGGTCTTCTCAACGGCGGCGGCGCTTTCGGTTGCCGAACATTCCGCGCAGCAACTCGCGCCCAATCATCGATGCGGCATCCAAGGCCATGTCCATCATCGGGTTCGGCTGTGCCGGGGCCTGCCGCTCGCGGGGCGCTTCGGCCCGCTGCGCGTCAGCCGGTGCCTCAGCCGGTTGCTGCGGCGTCGCCGTAGCAGCAGGGGCGGCCTTGGCTTCCAGCAATTCCCGGGCCGATTCGCGGTCCACGGCGGTGGCGTACCGCGAAGCCAGCGGGGAGGCCGACAGATTCTCTTCCAGCACCTGCGTCGATGCCGGGCCGATGGTGGACCCTGGCGAGGACATCCTGGTCCATGCCACCGGGGTGGGTGCGCCCTTTTCGCCGAGCACGGTAATCACCGCTTCGCCCACGCCAGCCTGGGTCAGCGCCTCTTGCAGGTCCACGCCATTGACCGGGAAGGTCTTGATGATCTCCTTGAGCGCGCTCTGGTCCTTGGCGGTGAAAACGCGCACCGCATGCTGGATGCGGTTGCCCAGCTGGCCCAGCACCTCATCGGGCAGATCGGTGGGGGACTGGGTGATGAAGAACAGGCCCACCCCCTTGGAACGGATCAGGCGCACGGTGTTGATGATCGCGTCGGTGAACGCCTTGGTGGCGTCCTTGAACAAGAGGTGTGCTTCGTCAAGGAAGAACACCAGCTTCGGCTTGTCCAGGTCGCCGGCTTCGGGCAAGTCCTCGAACAGGTCCGCGAGCAGCCACATCAGGAATGTGGAGAACAGCATCGGCTGCTGGTTCACCGAAGGCAGTTCCAGCACGTTGATCACGCCGCCGGTTTCGCGCACCTGCAAGAAATCGGCGGTGTCGAATTCCGGCTGCCCGAAGAACTGGTCCAGTCCCTGGGATTGCATGATCGTGATGCCACGCAGGATGACCGAGGCGGTCGCCGCGCTCACCCCGCCCAGGCCCTTCAGCGCTTCGGCGCCCTGGTCGCTGACCAGGAAGCTGATGACCGACTTGACGTCGTTGAGGTCATCGAGCGGAAGCTTGTTGGTGTCGGCATAGTGGAAAATCAGCTGCAGGCATTCTTCCTGGGTTTCGTTCAGCTCCAGGACGCGGGCCAGCAGGATCGGGCCAAAGGCATCGACGCTGGCGCGCACCGGGGTGCCGTGGGCCCCTTCGCCCAGCGAGAGGAACTCCACCGGGTTGGCGCGGGGAGAAAATTCCTTGCCGAGTTCGGCCAAGCGGGCGGTGAGCTTTTCCGAGCCTTCGGCGCTTTGGGCCAGTCCGGAGAGATCACCCTTGATGTCGGCGAGGAATACCGGAACACCGGCCTTGCTCAGCTGCTCTGCCATCAGCTGCAAAGTGACCGTCTTGCCGGTGCCGGTAGCACCGGCGACCAAGCCGTGGCGGTTGAGCATTTTCAGCGGCAAGCGGATCGGCGCGGTGGGCTCCGGCTTGCCGTCAATCAGGGCTGCGCCCAGATCGAGGCTCTCGCCTTGGAAGTTGTAGCCTTCGATGAGGCCTGCCAGCAATGCATTTGTATCCTGGGTCATAGCGCTACTCTATGCTTTCTAGAACGGGTGCAAAAGACGTTGGACGAAGGCTTGTGTGCGGGGATTTGCCGGCGTGGACAGAACCTGGGCAGCGTTTCCGGTCTCCACGACCACTCCGCCATCCATGAAGACGACGGTATCGGCCACATCCCGGGCGAAGGCCAGCTCGTGGGTCACCAGCACCATGGACCAGCCCTCCTGGGCCAGTTCCTTGATGACGCTGAGCACTTCGCCAACAAGTTCGGGATCCAGCGCACTGGTCGGCTCGTCGAAGAGCAGCAGGTCGGGTTGCTGCATCAGCGCGCGGACAATTCCTACGCGCTGCTGCTGTCCGCCGGAGAGCGAGTTCGGGTAGGCCTCGGTCTTGGAGCCCAGCCCCACGCGATCCAGGAGCTTGCGCGCTTCTGGCAGCACCTGGTCGCGCGGGCGCTTTTGGACTTCGATAGGACCAATGCTGACATTTTGCAGCACCGTCAGGTGCGGGAAGAGATGGTGCCCTTGGAAAACCATGGCTGAACGATCGCGCAGCACCTGCGCTGATTTTGGCTTGGTTGTGGCATCGAAGCTCACCGCCGGGCCGCCTTCAAAGCCGACGGTTCCCGCGTCCGCGATCTCCAGCCCATTCAGGCAGCGCAGTGCGGTGGTCTTTCCAGAACCGGAGGGGCCGATCAAGGCCACGACTTCGCCGGAGTGCACGGAAAAATCGATGCCCTTCAGCACCTGGTTCTCGCCGAAAGCCTTGTGCAGGCCGGTGACGCTGAGCAAGGTTGTGCTACTTGGCGACATACTTTTCCAGCTTTCCTTCAACAGAGTTCTGCAGCGCAGAGAGCAACAGGCAAATGATCCAGTAGATCGCGGCCGCTTCGCAGTACAGGAGCATGAACTCGTAGGTCGAGGCCGTGATCTCCTGGGCCTTGCGGAACATTTCGGTGACCAGAATGGTCGAGGCCAACGAGGTGTCCTTCACCAATGAGATGAAGGAATTGGACAGGGGAGGAATCGCCACGCGGGTGGCCTGCGGAAGGATCAACCGGTACAGGCTGCGCGTGCGCGACATGCCCAGGGTGTATCCGGCTTCCCACTGTCCGGCCGGGACCGAGAGGATCGCGGCGCGGATAATTTCGGCGGCATAGCCGCCGATGTTCAGGCTGAAGGCAATGATCGCACTGGGCCAGGGATCAATGGTGATTCCCAGGCTGGGCATGCCGTAGAAGATGACAAACAACTGCACCAGCAGGGGAGTGCCGCGAACAATCGAAATGTAAACCCGGGCGATGCCCGAGAGCGCCGGGTTTTTGCTGATGCGCATCAGCGCCATCAGCAAGGCGATCGCCAGTCCGAGGGCAAAGCTGATCAGCGCGAGCGGAATGGTTGCCGTGATTGCGCCCTGGGCCAGTGGCCAGAGCGAATCGATGAATAACTGCCAATTCGAATCCATAAGCTACCTTTGAGACAAACGAGACTGGCCCCACGCTGGAGACGTGTGGAGCCAGTCTACTGTTTCACCAGGGATGGTACCGGTTATTTGCTGATGTCCTCGCCGAAGTACTTTTCAGAGATCGATGCCATTTCGCCATCGGCACGCAGCTCGTCCAGGGCGCCATCGATCGCTTCTTGCAGATCCTCCGAGCCCTTGCGCAGGGTGACTGCCGATTCGCTCTTGTCCTCGGATTCGGCGGCGATCTTGATGCTGTCATCCGGATTGGTCTTCTGTGCATCCAGGAAGGTCAGCTTGTCATTGACGGTGGCATCCACTCGACCCTGCTTGAGCAGGGTGACCGACTGGGCCCACCCCTCCACCGGCTCGATCGTGGCTCCAGCGGCCTTGGCTGCCTCATAGAAGCTGCTGGTCAGCGACTGCGCGGTCTTCTTGCCCTTGAGCGAGTCGAAGGAGGTGATGTCGGTGTTGTCGCTCTTGGTGACAACGACGCCCTCGGAAACGGTGTATGGCTTGGAGAAGAGGTACTTCTCTTCGCGTTCCGGGGTAATGGCCACCTGGTTGGCGATCACGTCAAAGCGTCCGGCATCCAGGCCGGCAAAAATCGCGTCCCACTGGGTTTCCTGGAACTTGACCTCAACACCCATCTTTTCGCCGACGGCCTTGATGACCTCAACGTCGTAGCCGGTCAGCTCGCTGCCTTCATGGAAGGAAAAGGGGCGGTAGGTTCCCTCGGTGCCGACGGTCAGCACGCCGGCGTCCTTGACCTTTTGCAGGGCTGAATCGCTCTGCTCGGACGAGGAGGAGCCAGCGGTGCCGCTAGATGAACCGCAGGCGCTCAAAGATAGGGCAAGAATTGCGGCGGTAGCCAGCAGTGGAACGGTGCGCTTCATGGTGACCTCATTCAAAAGGGGGTGATTATGCTCTAGTCCTAACAACAGTCTAGAGACATCCGCTTATTCCGAAGCTCAAAAGTTACACTAAATTCCCAGCATGACGGCCAGCAACATCATCAGCGGTATCGCGCAGATGGTCGTGATGAGCACCGTATCCTTGGCCACGGTCACCCCGTGGTTGTAGCGCGAGGCGGTCACGAAGATATTTTGCGCGGTCGGCAGGCCGGCCATGATCACTGAAGCGACCAGCATTTCTCCGCGCAGCCCGAAGGCCAGATAGGCCAGCACCCAGGCCAGCGCCGGGTGGATGACCAGTTTTGCAGCCGTTCCGATGAGCACATCGGCGCGTCGGCCGGACTTCTTCTCCAGCGGCCTGGACCCCACCAGCGAGATGCCGAAGGCCATCAGCATGCATGGAATCGAGGCGCCGGCAATCAGATCGATTGGTTCAAGCACGATCGAGGGCAGGCTGAAGCCGGTCAGCGCAACGACGAGGCCAAGCATGGAGCCGATGATCATCGGGTTTTTCGCGGTGGCCACCAGCAGTGCCAGCGGCGTGGTGCGGTGGCGCGAGGTGGTGGCATCCAGCATCGCCAAATTGATCGGCTGGTACAGCGCCAGCTGGAACAAGATGATGGGCGCGGCAAAAGACGCATCGCCAAGGACATAGAGGGCGATCGGCAGCCCGAGGTTGGCCGAGTTCACCGTGGACGCGGACATCGCGGCAATAATCCGCTCCGAAGCCGAGCGCTTCAGCCAGCGCGCCGTCGCCAGGTAGTAGACCAGGGCAGTAAGCGCAGCGGAGATGGCAGCCACCCACAATAGCGGGCCCAGCACGGCGACGGGATCGGACTCGGCCAAGGTGGTGAACAACAGGGCCGGGCTGGCAATGAAGAAGGTGACCCGGCTCAGGACATTGCGCCCCTGTTCGCCCAGCACCCCGGTGCGCCCAACCAGATATCCAACGGCGATCACCACCCAGATGATGGAGAAGCCTTCGAGGACTCCGGTCATCATGCTCCTTGGGCGTTGGCCTGGTAAAACGAAAACGTCGGGGCACCTGGTGGTACCCCGACGTCAGTGCGAGCGGGCGACGGGAATCGAACCCGCGTATCGAGCTTGGGAAGCTAGCGCTCTACCATTGAGCTACGCCCGCAGGTGCACCGAGCGGCCTAATGACGGCTCGGGCAACAATCAGCATATCCCACGAATTCGACCGACCGGTAAACGGCGCGGATAATCGTGCGGAAAGTTACGCCTGGCCTTCGGATTTCTGCTTCAGCAGCTGCTGCTGCAAGATGGCCACGCCATCTGCGGGTACCTCGAAGCTCAGCTCATCGCCCGGGTTCACTACGAATCCGGTGTTCTCCAGTGCGCGCACCACGGTGGCGCCTTGGACCTTGACGCCAAATGGCGCCTGGTCGATGTAGCTGGACGGAATGCGTTCCAGGGTGGTGAACAGTGCCACCACGGCCTCGCCGGTCGGGTTGGTCAGCAGCATCGGCTGGGCGTTCTTGTTCTCTTCGGTGACCTCTTCGCGGGAGAGGAAGTACACCTCGGCGCTCATGAAGGCGCCAATGACGGAACCGGACAACTCAGGCTTGTTTAGACCGGCCTGCAGCATCATTTCGAAGTGCGTTTTAGGCTTGGCACGGTGCTGGTCCATGGGCGTCTCGATGATCGCATCCGGGATTCGTGTCGGATTCTGGCCATCGTGCGCAGCTGGGGTGTTCTCGGTGCTCATGTACTCCAGCATGTCGCGATAAAGCCTCAGGTGCAAACGGCGAATGCGGGAAAATCGGGGTAAAGGCCTAAAATGGCAGATGAGCATCCACGATTGAATCAAGGACAGAGCATGCCTGAATTCCGTTATGAGGATCTTCTGCCTATTGGCGAAGATACAACCCCATACCGCAAGATTTCCTCCGAAGGCGTCGAGGTCGTCGCCGGCCCGGATGGGAAGAACTTCCTCAAGGTCGCACCAGATGCCTTGGAGCAGCTGGCCGAAACCGCACTGCACGACATCTCGCACTACCTGCGCCCAGCCCACCTGCAGCAGCTGCGCAACATCCTCGACGATGAGGAAGCCAGCCCGAACGACAAGTTCGTTGCACTGGATCTGCTGAAGAACGCCAACATCGCAGCCGGCGGCATCCTGCCGATGTGCCAGGACACCGGCACCGCGATCGTGATGGGCAAGCGCGGCCAGCGCGTCCTGTCCGAAGAGCAGGATGAAATCTCGCTCTCGCGCGGCATCTACAACGCCTACACCAAGCTGAACCTGCGCTACTCGCAGCTGGCACCGATCACCACCTGGGAAGAGAAGGCCACCGGCAACAACCTCCCGGCGCAGATCGACCTGTACGCGAACACCAAGGACGGCGCTGACACCAGTTACAAGTTCCTGTTCATGGCCAAGGGCGGCGGATCGGCCAACAAGTCCTTCCTGTACCAGGAGACCAAGGCCATCCTCAACGAGAACTCGATGCTGAAGTTCCTCGACGAGAAGCTGCGCTCGCTGGGCACGGCCGCCTGCCCTCCGTACCACCTGTCCATCGTCATCGGCGGCACCAGTGCTGAAATGGCGCTGAAGACCGCAAAGTACGGTTCGGCCAAATACCTGGACTCGCTGCCTACCGAAGGCGCGATGACCGGCCGCGGTTTTCGTGACACCGAGCTGGAAGAAAAGGTCCTCGAATTGACCCGCCACTTCGGCATCGGCGCGCAGTTCGGCGGCAAGTACTTCTGCCACGACGTGCGCGTGGTGCGCTTGCCTCGCCACGGTGCTTCGATGCCAGTGGCCATCGCAGTATCCTGCTCGGCTGACCGCCAGATGCTGGCGAAGATCACCGAAGAGGGCCTGTTCGTGGAGCAGCTGGAAACCGATCCAGCCCGTTTCATGCCAGAAGAAAACCACCCGGCCCTGGCCGCCCACGACGATGAAACCGACGGCGTCACCGGCACCGGTGGCAGCTCCGTGGTGAAGATCGACTTGAACAAGCCAATGGATGAGATCCTGGCCGAACTGACCAAGTTCCCGGTCAAGACCCGCCTGTCGCTAACCGGCCCATTGGTGGTTGCCCGCGATATCGCGCACGCCAAGATCAAGGAACGCCTGGACGCCGGCGAAGAGATGCCGCAGTACCTCAAGGACCACCCGGTTTACTACGCAGGTCCGGCGAAGACCCCGGAAGGCATGCCTTCGGGCTCCTTCGGCCCGACCACGGCAGGGCGCATGGATTCCTATGTGGACCAGTTCCAGGCAGCCGGCGGCTCGATGGTCATGCTGGCCAAGGGCAACCGCTCCAAGCAGGTCACCGATGCGTGCAACACCCACGGCGGCTTCTACCTTGGTTCCATTGGCGGCCCAGCCGCACGCCTGGCCCAGGATTGCATCAAGAAGGTCGAAATCCTCGAATACGAGGAATTGGGCATGGAAGCCATTTGGAAGATCGAAGTCGAGGACTTCCCAGCCTTCATCGTCGTTGACGACAAGGGCGAGGACTTCTTTGCCGAGACCTTGAAGCCGACCTTCACCGGCATCCCGGTACGCGCAAAGTAGATTTCGGCGTTCTGGACGGGGGCTGCCAGCGGTTATCGCAACCGCTGGCAGCCCCTGTGCAATTCCTAGCCGATGCACAGGCTGCGGCGGGGGATAAAAGCCTGAATACCGGGGGCTGCTTCGGTAGAATTCATGGTGCTTCGCATGCGCTGGATGCATTACCGGGATGAAGGGCAGGACTGTGAGACGGCTACTGGTCGTGAATGTGCTGCTGGGCATCCCCGGAATTATCTACTATTGGATGCTGAGCCTCATGGTGCTTGCCGACCCGCTGACCACATGGGGGAGGGCAGCCCGGGACCTTTATGAGGCCCACTCGTTCTTGCCTGTCCAAGTAGTGCTCGGCCCGCCACTGGCCATCGGAACCATGATCTGGGTGCTGTCCAACGTAAACTTGATCTACCGCAGGAAGCGCGCAGGCGCCTGCCAGAAAACCAGCGGCAAGTACTTGCACTGGGGCATTGCGCTGGCGGCCTCGTTGATTCCGACCGCAGTGTTTCTGGGTATTGCAGCGTTCTTCTAGGCTGCCTTATTTTTCCGTGAAGCCGAAGCCCCAGTCACGGTAGGGCGGCAAGAAGCGCAGGACCAGAAGGTCGTCTTCCTTCATCACGCCGTGGCCAACCTTCTGGGCGTCCTTATCGGAGTCCTTGTCGGCTTTTTTCGAGCCGGCTTCTTCCTTCGGTGCTTCCAGCGACTTTCTGAGCATCTGGAAGTAGTCTTCATAGGTTTGTGCGCCAGATTCAGCCAAGGCCTTGGCATGATCCTTGCCGATGTAGCGCACATGCCATGGCTCGTATTTGTAGCCGGTGATCTCTTCTTTGCCCTGCGGGTAGCGGATGATCAGGCCGTAATCCCCGGCATGCTCGGCAATCCAGATGCCTGCGGGAGTTTGGCCGAATTCTTCCTTCAGCTCAGCCCGGCTGTTGGTGTATCCCAGGTCTGCTGCCAGCCCGAGCTGGTGCTCGCTGGTTCCGGGGCGTGCCGAAATGCGTTCAGCATAAGCCGTCCCGTACTTCGCTTGATATTGGCTGAACAGGGCCGCTTGGCGTTGATATGAGCGGTAGGCACTAAGCAGCTTGATGGAGTGCCCGGCAGCGCGGGCATCAGCGATGAGGTCCTCGACGGCTTCTGCGGCTTCGGGGCGCAAGGTCAGCCCGGTGCCGCCAACACCCACCAGGTTGGCCGGGGTGTAATCCTCAGGCGACAGCTTGGTGGTTGGATTGATAAGGGCCAGCATGCTCGACGCATCTGAAAGCTGGGAGCTTTCAACGGCAGGCAGGTCTTTGGCTGGCGCGGCCAGCGCAGCCGGAACTGCGCAGAGCAGCAGTGCCGCGGAAAGAACGGAGCTGGTCAGCGCGGAGGCTAGACGCATGATGTGATGAACCCTTGTGTTGCGAAGTGATGATGAAGGGGCAAACCCCAATCCCACGATAGCTGGAATTGCTGGGGAAGTAATGGGAATTGCGTCACGGCCGCAGTGAACAAATGATGACTTTCCGTGGATTGGCGGTCCATTCCAAACAAGAAAACCTACATATTTCTTCGAAGAGTTCAACGATTGGGCATTCTCACGATAAATTTGAAGGCGTGTTGTATTCAGATGGTGACATTCGTCGAGAAATAGCGTCCGGGGAGATTGGGCTTGAGCCCTTTGAACCGAATATGGTCCAGCCCGCATCAGTGGACGTTCGTATTGACCGGTTCTTCCGGCTCTTCGACAACCACAAATATGCGCACATCGATCCATCGGTGGAACAAGATGAGCTCACCCGATTGGTCGAGGTTGACCCGGACGAGCCTTTCATTCTGCACCCCGGCGAATTTGTGCTCGGCTCGACCTACGAAGTAGTGACCCTCGGACACTCCATCGCAGCGCGGTTGGAAGGCAAGAGCTCGCTCGGCCGTCTCGGATTGCTGACCCACTCCACAGCAGGCTTCATCGATCCTGGCTTCTCGGGCCACGTGACCTTGGAACTTTCCAACATGGCCACCTTGCCAATCAAGCTCTGGCCGGGATCGAAGATCGGCCAGCTGTGCTTCTTCAAGCTGACCTCAGCCACCGAGCACCCTTATGGTTCTGGCCCCTATGGAAACCGGTACCAGGGCCAGCGTGGCCCCACGGCCTCGCGCAGCCACCTGAACTTCCATCGCACGAACATCGAAAGCTGAACACAATAATGGATCGGCCCCGCGGGGCCGATCCATTGTGCTATCTGCCTCAAGGCAGCACTTGCCTAGGCATCTGGATTCCGCGGCGATCGAATCGGCAACAACAGAAGCAAGCCGAGAGCCAGCACCACGAGGATGCCCAGGATGCCAAAACGCTGGGCGCTCCCCGAAGCGACAAACGGTGTGGCCAAGGCAATGGACAACCCGAAAAGCCCGGGTGCCAAGAACGACACCGCTCGCCCGGTCGTAGCGTAGAGGCCGAAGAGCTCACCTTCGCGCCCGGCGGGGACCAGCCGGGAAAGGTAGGACCGCGAAGCGGACTGGGCGGGACCGACGAACAGGCACAACAGCAATCCGAAGATCCAGAAGCCGCTGGCCCCCGGAGAGAGGAAGACCCCGGCGCCGGCAACCAGCAGTCCCGCCAGCGAACCACAGATGACCTTTTTCGGTCCCAGCGTGTCGTCGAGCCGGCCACCCAATACTGCGCCGAGGGCCGCGACCAGATTGCCGGCAATGGCGAAGATGATGACTTCCGAGGGGGCGAAGCCGAACGTTCCTGCAGCGATGACGCCGCCAAAGGTGAAGATCGCGGCGAGGCCATCGCGGAAGACTGCGGATGAGCAGAGGAAGAAGAGCAGGTTGCGGTCGCTGCTCCACAAGTTCCTGATGGTCGCAAACAGCACCTTGTAGGAATCCTTGAGCGGGATTTTGACTGCACTGGCTGGTGGGGATTCGGGGATGATGAAAAACAGCGGCAGGGCAAAGACCAGGCACCAGCCCGCCGAGAAGAGAGCGATCAATCGCAGATTCAGCGAGTTCTCGCTGGAAGCCCCCGGCCACTGGACGATCGGTTCAACGAATCCGAAGAGCACGAGTGCCAAGGCGAGAATTCCGCCAACGTAGCCCATGCCCCAGCCGAATCCTGACACCTTGCCGACGGTGGCCTTGGTGGAGATCTGGTTGAGCACGGCGTTGTAGTTCACCCCGGCAAACTCGCTGACCACCGACATCAACGCGATAAGAATGGCCCCGAACCACAAGAACGCCGGATTCGGGTAGACAAAGAAACAGGCGGCGCAAATTGCAACGAGGATCAGCGTATTGACCACAATCCATAGTTTGCGCCGGCCAGCAGCATCAGCGCGCAACCCGGTGACGGGCACCAAAAAGGCGATGGCCAGGCCGCCGACGGTCAGTGCCTGGGAGAGCACCAGGGAGGAATGGTCCTTGTCGCCAAAAAGATCGCTGGTCAGGTACACCGTGAATACAAAGGTGATCATGACCGCGTTGATGGCGGCCTGGCCCCAGTCCCAGCTTGCCCATGCCAAGGTGTACTTGTTGAGCCATTTTTCGCTCACTGGCCTCGACATCGGCTGATTGATTGACATGGTCGAATCGTACCCGTTGCATGAGAACCATTGGTGAACCCCACACAGAAATTAGGCGTTCCTGTGTAAAAGTCCAAAATCAGCTGATCGCGGAAACAGCAGAAAATATGCCGCCAGCGTCACATCCCACGGAATCAGGCAGCGGCCGGCTGATAAAATTACAGGTGCAGACTATTTTTCGTGGTCATCGCACTCTGCCCATCCGCCAGACGACAGAGGAGACACGTGCTAGTAATTCTCGCTGCGTTGTTTGTGACCGCTTTTTTGTGCCCGATGCTCTTCCGGGCGCTGAAACGAAACGCCTTTTATGTGGTGGCGGTCGTCCCGGCAGCGGGATTCGCCTGGCTCTTGACTCAGCTTCCGGGGGTGCTCGCCGCCGATGAATCCTTGGCCAACGGCGCGCCGAACGCGCCACCATCCATTGGCATTCAGTGGATTCCCGGGCTGAATATCGGATTGAACTTCCGGCTGGATTCGCTAGCGGCCACGATCCTGCTGCTGATTCTCGGCGTCGGCGCGCTGGTGCTGTTCTATTGCGCCCGCTATTTCAAGAACGATGACCCGCAAATCGGTGGATTCGCCGCCAAGATGGTTGCCTTCGCCGGAGCAATGACCGGCCTGGTCACCGCAGACGACGTGATCATCATGTTCATCTTCTGGGAAATCACCAGTGTCTTGTCGTACCTGCTGATTGGTTTTAACCAGGCCCTGATCACGGCCCGCCGTTCGGCGATGAATGCGCTGATTGTGACGACCCTGGGCGGGCTGGTGATGCTCGCCGGCATCTTGATGATCGGTGCCAAGGCTGGAAGCTACCAGCTTTCCGAGATCATCGCTTCTTCAGATCAGCTGGTCGCCTTGGGCGGCTACACCGACGTGGCAGTGGCCCTGATCATTGTGGGCGCCATTTCCAAGTCGGCGCTGGTGCCCTTCCACTTCTGGCTGCCCGGCGCCATGGCCGCGCCAACCCCGGTCTCCGCCTATCTGCACGCTGCCGCGATGGTCAAGGCCGGCGTCTACCTCATCGCCCGGCTGGCACCGGGCTTCGCCGACACCAACTTGTGGGCGCCGATGACGGTGGGCATCGGCCTTGCGACCATGCTGATCGGCGGCTTCCGTGCGCTCAAGCAGTACGACCTCAAACTGATCCTGGCCTTTGGCACCGTCTCGCAGCTCGGATTCATCATCGCGATATTCGGCTTCGGCACCCCGGAAGCCGCCTTCGCCGCGCTGGCCATGACCTTGGCGCACGGGCTGTTCAAGGCGACGCTGTTCCTCAGCGTGGGCATCATCGACCACAACACCGGCACCCGCGATATTCGAAAGCTCAGCGGGCTGCGCCGTGCCATGCCAATCCTCACAGCCACCGCCGGGATCGCGGCGGCTTCGATGGCCGGAATCCCGCTGCTCTTCGGGTTCGTCGCCAAGGAAGCAGTCTACGAGTCAGCGTTGCACCTTGACACCCCGTGGGGCATGATCGCGCTGATCGGTCTGGTGCTGGGCGCCGGATTGACCATGGGCTATTCGCTGCGTTTCTTCTTCGGGGCTTTCGGGGTGAAGAAGCATTCGGTGCCTGCGCTGATCTGCAAGGCGCCCACCCTCATTTTCCTGGCACCGCTGCTGGTGCTTTCGGCGCTGACGCTCGTCCTTGGCGTCTACCCGCAGCTGGTGGAACCGCTGATGCTGCAATGGTCTGAGGCCCAGGGCGGACCAGGCAAGATGCACCTGCTGCCGTTTGCCGGTTTTAATGCGGCCCTCGGGCTGAGCGCGCTGTCGGCGAGCTTGGGCCTGGCCTTCTACTGGATCCGCCGGCGAACCGATACCGGGGCACCACTGCGCCGGATGACGGTCTCGGCCGAAGAAATCTACCGCATGTCGGTGAACGCCTTGGACATGGCGGCGATTTGGATCACCGGTCGCACCCAGCGTGGTTCGCTGTCCTTCTACCTGGGAGTGATCCTGGGCGTAGTGCTGGTGCTTCCGCTGGGCATCGCCCTGACCGTGTCTACGCCATGGCCACAGAACTGGATTGTTGCCGATCATCCTGCCCAGCTGCTGATCGGCGCGATTATTATCGCCGGCGCCGTGGTGGCAATCATCGCCCCGAAGCGCTTCATGGCGGTGCTGATGGTCTCGGTTACCGGCTATGGCATGGTGGCAATTTTTGCGCTGCAGGGGGCACCGGATCTGGCGCTGACCCAGCTGCTGGTCGAAACCATCGTGCTGGTTTCCTTCGTGCTCGCCCTGCGCGCCCTGCCCAAGCGCTTGTGGGGCGGGGTGGTCCGGATCAAGTGGGGCCGCGCCCTGATGGCGATTGCCTTGGCAGTGATGGTCATTTACATTGCCATCGCCATGATGGGCGCCCGCCAAGAAGCCAGCATCTCGCTGGCCTGGCCGGAATTGGCCTACAACCAGGGCTACGGCAAGAACATTGTGAACGTTGCCCTGGTGGATATGCGCGTGTGGGACACCTTCGGTGAAATCACCGTGCTGGCGGCAGCTGCCACCGGCGTGGCGTCGCTGATCTTCGCAGGACGCAGCTTCGGCAACCGGGTGCGTGCCCACGAGGTGGCCCCGGGAAGCATCGATTCGGGCTCCGAAGCCATGGGCGGCAAGGACTCCAAGGAAGTGGAACTGCGCATTGCCAGGCGTTTCGCCTCCAGCGGCAACCAGGACTGGCTGATGGCAGGAAGCACCCTGGTCGCCGAACGGCGCTCCATCATTTTTGAAGTGGTCACCCGCCTGATGTTCCACTCGGTGCTGATCCTCTCGGTCTACACGTTGCTCACCGGGCACAATACGCCAGGTGGCGGTTTTGCCGGCGGGCTGATCGCAGGGCTGGCATTAACCATCCGCTACCTGGCCGGAGGACGCATCGAGCTCTCCGAGTCCATGCGGATCGCCCCGGGCATGCTGATCGGTGGCGGTATCGCGCTGGCCGGGCTGTCCGGAATTGTGCCGCTGCTGATGGGCGATGAAATATTCACGACCTATGCCATGGAATTCTGGTTCTTCGGCGACCACAAGTTTGTCACCTCCACCGTCTTCGATATCGGCGTCTACCTGGTGGTGCTGGGCCTGGTGCAGGATGTCTTGCGTTCGCTGGGCAGCGAGATCGATTCGCTCTCCGAAGGACGCAGCCCGGTGGATCGCCATGATTTTGTTGAAGCATCACGGACAGGAGTTGGACGATGAGCGTGAACATCACCTTCCTCGTGATTACCGGGGTGCTGCTGGCGGCCGGATTCTATCTGGTCCTGGAACGCACGCTGACCCGCGTGCTGCTGGGCATCATGCTGCTGGGCAACGGCATCAATCTGCTGATCCTCACCAGCGGCGGCCGGCGCGGAGTGGCACCGCTGTTCCAATCCGGACTGGCTGCCGAGGAGTATTCAGACCCGTTGCCGCAAGCCCTGATCCTCACGGCCATCGTGATCACCTTCGCGGTCACCGCCTTCCTGCTGGCCATGATCTACCGTTCCTGGACGTTGACCAGCGCCGATGAACTGGCCGATGACACCGAAGATATCAAGGTCTCGCAGAAGACCGCATACGACGAAGAGGAAGACTCGCCGGTGGCAGAGGATACGACCGAATTCGTTGACGAAGAGGGCCGCCCAGTGCGCGAGGGGGAAGAGTGAATTTTCTGGATCTAGCACCCCTGGCCGTGGTCTTGCCGATTATCGGTGCCGGGGCGGCGTTCTTGGCCCGGCGGCAGGTGCGCACCCAGCGCCTGATCACCATCGGCATCCTCTGCTTGACCCTCATGCTGGAAGCGGGCATGCTCGCCGCGGTATGGGGAGGCGAAAGCTACGCCATCCACATCGGTGGCTGGGAGTCGCCCTTTGGCATCGCGCTGATGGTCGATGGCTTCAGCTCCTTCATGCTGCTGATTTCCACCCTGGTCTCGCTGGCCGTGCTCTTCTTCGCCACCAGCCAGGGCCTGGCCGACGGCGACGAGCCCGGCCCGGTGTCGGTCTTCCATCCGGCCTACCTGATCCTGCTCGCCGGAGTGTCCAACGCCTTCCTGGCCGCCGACCTGTTCAACCTGTACGTCGGGTTCGAAATCCTGCTGACCGCCAGCTACGTGCTGCTGACCCTGGGCGGAACTGCCGAACGCATCCGCGCCGGTACCACCTATGTGGTGGTTTCGGTGGTGTCCTCGGTGATCTTCCTGATGGCCATCGCCATGACCTATGCGGCGACCGGCACGGTGAATATGGCCGACCTGGCCGTGAAGCTGCCCGAACTGGACCAGGGCCCGCAATTGATCTTGCATGTGCTGCTGCTGATTGCCTTCGGCATTAAAGCGGCAGTGTTCCCACTGTCCCTGTGGCTTCCGGACTCCTACCCGACGGCACCGGCACCGGTGACCGCGGTGTTCGCCGGCTTGCTGACCAAGGTGGGCGTCTACGCAATCGTGCGCACCGAAACACTGATTTTCCCGGGTGGCGCCGTGAACGCCGGGCTGCTGGTGGTGGCGGCGCTGACCATGGTGATCGGTATTCTTGGTGCGCTGGCGCAGACGGACTTCAAGCGCATGCTCTCCTTCACCCTCACCAGCCACATCGGATACCTGATTTTCGGCGTGGCTGTCGGGGGACCGCTGGCCATTGCGGCGACCATCTACTACGTGGGCCACCACATCATCGTCCAGACCTCGCTGTTCATGGTCGCTGGCCTGATAGAACGCCGTGCCGGAAGCTCGAATGTCACCAAGCTGGGCTCGTTGGCCAAGCTTTCCCCGGCCCTGTCCCTGCTCTTCTTCATTCCGGCGATCAATCTCGGCGGCATTCCTCCGTTCTCCGGTTTCCTGGGCAAGTTCGGGCTGCTCCATGCCGCCGTGCAGGATGCCGACCCGCTGACCTGGGTGGTGGTGGGCGCCGGCCTGCTGACCAGCCTGCTGACGCTGCTGGCGATCATTCGTGTCTGGGCCCGCATCTTCTGGCGTCGCGCCGCCGATGCCGAGGTGCCGAACCAGAAACTGGTGGATGAAGCAGCCCAGGTGGCGGCCGAAACCGCCGCTGGTGGAGCGCAGAACCCCGGCCTGGGCCTGAAGCTGGCCCGGGAATTGGAAGCTGCGTCCCTGCCCTGGGGCATGCGCTATGCCACCGGGTCGCTGGTGGCAGCGGGTATTGCCCTGACTATTTTTGCCGGGCCGATTTTTGAATTCTGTGAACGGGTCGCCGCGGAGCTCATTGCCCGCGACGCATACATCAACGCGATCTTGCCATTCTGATTGGAGGGATGATGCCGACTAAAAACTTGAAACCCGGTGACCAGCGTATTGATGATGCGCTGGATACCGCAGGCGTGCGCCACCGGGCGACACTCAAGCAGGAATGGCCGCTGCTGGCCCTGCTGATTTTTGTGTGGTGCGCACTGTGGCAGGATTTCTCGCCGGCGAACCTGATCTTCGGTGTGATTATCGCGCTGGTCATCGTCACGCTCTTCCCGCTGCCTCCGGTGGTGCTTTCGGGACGCATGAACGTTTGGTACTGCCTGCAGCTATTCATCTGGTTTATCGGCCAGGTGTTCGTGGCCAGCTTCGAAGTGGCCCGACTGGCCATCTTCCGGGGAAAGAAGACCCGCAGCGGCGTCATTGCGGTGCCCCTGCGCACCGACTCGGATCTGATCGTGACAACGGTTGGCCATGTGCTCACCCTGATCCCGGGATCCTTCGTCATTGACGTGGACCGCAGTTCCTCAACGCTGTACTTGCACTACATCAATATCGAATCAAGGCAGGATATGGACCGTGCCCGCGAAGCTGTGCGCGACATTGAACGCCGGATGATCATGGCCATCGGCAGCCGGGATGAGTTCGACGCGATCAAGCACGAATGCGGACCGAACCTGATGCGAATGAAGGGCAAAAAATGATGGAAATCGTGATGTGGATTTGCGGCATCATGCTGGGCTTGGCCACCGTTGCCTGTGTAATCCGCGTGGCCAGGGGCCCCTCGATTCTCGACCGCGTCCTCGCACTGGACGTGATGCTGCTGATCATCTCAGTGGCGCTGTGCCTGGAGATGGTCTACAACCGGCACTCCGACTACCTGCTCTTCGTCATTGCCGCTTGCACTTTGGGCTTCATCGGCTCGGTCACCGTCTCGCGCTACGTTTCTGACCAGAGGAATGCCTGATGGAGATGTTCGTGGATATTCTCGTGGCAGTACTGCTGATTGCCGGTTGCCTCATGTCGCTGATTGCCGGTATTGGCCTGCTGACCTTTCCCGACATGCTCACCCGCATGCATGCCGCAACCAAGCCCCAGGTCCTCGGGTTCTTGCTGATCTTCACCGGGCTGGCGATTCATCTGCGCAGCTGGGCTGTGGTTCCCGTGCTCTTCCTGGCATGGGGGATGCAGTTGTTGACCGCGCCGGTTTCGGCCCATATGATCGGGCGCTCCGGCTACCGCACCAAGCACGCTGCCAAGGATTCGCTCTATGCCGATGAGCTCAAGCAGATTGTAGACAAGACCAGCAGTGCCCCGCCCACCGGAACCTTCGATGCAACCTCGGGTGCATCGGGAAAATCTGAAGACTAGGACAACACAGCACGGGCATCCCGCCGACGGCGGGATGCCCGTGCTGTGTGCACTACTTGCTAAAGCGTGCGACTACCTTGTTGCTACCGCGGTCTGCCAGCACCTGAATGGTGGCTGCCACGATGGCCGAGAAGATCGCAAATCCGAGAGCCTGGCGCAGCGAAGCCTCGGCGGCTTCTTCACTGCCCTTGCGGGGTGCCTTGTTTCCGGTGAAACCCTTCCACAGCTGGTCAACCAGCTTGCTGCCGACAAAACCGGCGCCAATGGAAATTCCCGTGGTGGCAAGTTTCTGCACTGTATTCATTTTGCCCTCGCTTCAACGTCGTGACTTATCGTTCCTCTGCCCAGCATACCTGCGGTATGGTAGGTGGGCAGTAATTTTCCGACAGGGGAGCGTCAGACTTCGAAACTGGAGTCGCAAGACGCTGAGAGTGCGATAGATCGCAGACCCTCGAACCTGCTCCGGCTAGTACCGGCGAAGGAAGTCGAGCATCTCGGATGCGGACCGGGAGCATTGTGCCCTGGATCCGTACATCTCCCCTCCTTGATATAGGAGGACCACCAATGAATCAATCAGCAGCAAATCAGCGTTCTGGCTGGCGTGTCGTAGACATCGTCACCGCATCGGTCATCGCAGTCGCCTCGGGCGTCATCTTCTGGGCCTGGAGCGCAGGCTACGGGCTGTTCTCGCTGGCCTTTGCGGCCTTCCCGCCCGCGGCAGCGCTGCTCACCGGCGTTTGGCTCTTCCCCGCAGTGCTTGGCGCGCTGATTATCCGCAAGCCCGGCGCGGCCCTGTATTGCGAGCTGCTGGCAGCGGTGGTCGAAGCGCTGCTCGGTTCGCATTATGGCCTGACCGTGCTGCTGTCCGGCCTGGTCCAGGGCCTGGGTGCTGAAGTGGTCTTTGCCGCGTTCCGCTACCGCAAGTGGAACTTGGGCGTGGCATTGCTTGCCGGGCTCTTCTCTGGACTTTTCGCCGGTATTTCCGAGGCATACATCATGGCCTACTACGTTGAATACACCCCGGCGCTGAAGCTGTTCCACGTGATCGCTACCGGTGTCTCCGGGCTGATTGTTGCAGGCCTGCTGTCCTGGCTGGCAACCCGCGGCCTGGCCAAGACCGGCGCGTTGAGCGCTTTGGCCAGCCGCCGGGCACACCTTGAATCCGGAAAACTGGCCGCAAAATGAGTTCGGTGGCTAACACCGGTGCCACGGCACAAACTCGGCGAGGCATCGAGATCATTGCTCGAGGTTTTTGCTGGCAGCACCCGGAACGCTCGCAACCTGCCATCTCGGCATTTGACGTGCAGATCAACTCCGGCGAAAAGGTGCTGCTGATCGGCCCGTCCGGGGCAGGCAAGTCAACCTTGCTCCATGCCCTGGCCGGACTGCTGGAAGTCGATGGGGCCGAGCAGATCGCCGGTCAACTGCTCATCGACGGGTCGGACGCCTTCGCCCGGGAATACCCGGTGGGGCTGATGCAGCAGGACCCGGAGACCCAGGTGGTGCAAAGCCGGGTCGCCGACGATGTGGCCTTTGGCGCCGAAAACCTGGCGGTGGATCCGGCCATCATCCGCCAGAGAATTCCCGAGGCCCTGGACGCGGTGGGGCTGGGCATGCTGCCCATGGACCACCGTACCCAGGAACTGTCCGGCGGGCAAAAGCAGCGCCTGGCCCTGGCCGGAATCCTGGCCATGCAGCCGGGGCTGATGCTGCTTGATGAACCCACCGCCAACGTCGACCCGGAAGGCATCGGGCCATTGCGCGATGCGGTGCTCAACGCCGCCCAGCTCAGTGGCGCCACGCTGATCGTGGTCGAGCACCGGCTGGATGCGTGGGCAGAACATATGGATCGAGTGATCGTCCTCGAACCAGGCGGAGGTGTCGCCCACGACCTGGACCCGCAACGGCTCATTGACGATGAAAGCCTGCGTGCAGAGCTTTCGGAAGCCGGGGTGTGGGTGCCAGGCTATTCGCCACAGGTCCAACCGGCCAGCCCCCGGCCCGGGGCGCTGCTTCTGGAAGCCGCCGAGCTGGTCAGCGCCCGCAGCGGGCAAGCGCCCCGGACCCAAGCGGTGGATCTGGCGGTGAGCGCAGGAACGGCGACGGTTATCCGCGGGGAGAATGGCGCCGGGAAATCCACCTTGGCACTGACCTTGGGCGGCTTGCTGGAACCGGCACAGGGAGCCCTGCAGGCTTCCGACGCGCTAGCCAACGGCCTGGGGAAATCACCGTTCAGCTGGCGGGCAGGAGCCCTGATCGGCCGGATTGGGTCGGTGTTCCAGGAACCCGAACACCAATTTGTCACCCAGAGCGTGCGCGAGGAATTGGCATTTGCGCCGCTGCGGGCCAAGGCAAGCGGCGGCCATGAGCTGAAGTATGAACCGCAGCAGGTTGATGCCCTGGTCGAGTCGCTGCTGCAGCGTTTGGGCTTGCAGCATCTGGCCGAAGCCAATCCCTTCACCCTTTCGGGAGGGGAGAAGCGCCGGTTGTCGGTGGGCACGGTGTTGGCCGCGGCCCCGGACGTGCTGATCCTGGACGAGCCAACCTTCGGGCAGGACGCCAGGACGTGGCGGGAGCTTGCCGGGTTGCTCGTGGAGCAATTGGAGCAGGACACTGCGATTATCGCAGTGACTCACGATGAGCATTTGGCCAGCGTTCTGAGGGCCCAGGAGATTCACTTGGCCGCTGTCGCGAAGCAACAGCCCGCGATAGCCAGGGGCCCGGTCCTGGACGCTCCGGTGGGCCACAGCTGGCTGGCGAAGATCAATCCCCTGGCCAAGCTGGGCGCGGTGGCAGCAGCCACCTTGCCCCTGATTACCACCTTGGATTGGGTTTCGGCGCTGGTGGTCGTGGCTGCGACCATCCTGGCCTTCCCCTTGGCGGGCTTGAGCCCGGCAAGATTCTTCAAGCGGGCCTGGCCCCTGCTGATCGCCGGGGTGGTGGCCGCTTGGGGCATTGCCCTGGTGGGGCAGGACAGCGGAGCCGTGTATGCGCAGCTGGGGATCTTCAGCATCACCGAGGGCTCGGTCCACGGCGGTATCGCCACCGGCTTGAGGGCCTTCGCCTTGGCGCTTCCATGCATCTTGCTGCTGGCAACCACCAATCCCAGCGACTTGGGCGGGGCACTGTCGCAGCAGTTGCGAGTTCCGCACCGTTTTGTGCTCGGAGCGCTGGCCGGCATGCGCCTGCTGGGGCTGATGGTCGAAGAATTCGCCACTCTCGGGCTGGCTCGGCGGGCGCGCGGGGTGGGCAGCTTCGGCACCGTTGCCCAGCGCATCTCCGCGAAGCTGGGCCAGTGCCTGGCCCTGCTGGTCCAAGCCCTTCGCCGGGCCGGGCGGCTGGCGGTCACCATGGAAGCCAAGGGCTTCGGCATCGGGCAGCGCACCTGGATTCGCACAGCCACCTTCACCAGCAAGGATGCCGCGGTGCTGTTGGCGGGCATCGTGCTGGGCACCGTGGCTGTAGGCGCGGCCGTGCTGGCCGGCACCTACAACCTGGTCTGGGGCTAGCGGATCGCCTCGCTGAGGGCGCTGAGCTCTTCATGGAGCTCGGCGTCCAGGCGCAATGGCTTGGCGTCGATGGTGCGCACCGGGGTGAGCAGGCGGATGGAAGAAACCAGCCATACGCCGTCTGCCTGGTAGAGGTCCTCGGGACGCAATGGGCCGTAGCCCAGTTCCCAGCCATCCTGGGCTGCCGCATCAAAAATGGCGCTCTGCGTGGTTCCCGGCAGGATGCCGGTTTCCAGCATCGGAGTCAGCAGGCGCTTGGTCTCGCCATCGCGCTGGGCCACCAGCACGGTAGAGGTTGGCGCTTCGAGCACGATGCCGTCGGCCGAGGTGAAAATGACGTCGTGGGCTCCGTGCTTGCGGGCGTAGCGCAGGGCCGCCATGTTCACGGAGTAGGACAGGGTTTTGGCACCCATCATCAGCCACGGCGCGCGTTCGGAGAGTTTCGAGTCGTAGCCGCGATCCAGCAGCAACACGTCGACACCGGTCTCGCGCTGTTCCTTGCCCAAGGCCGGGGCCGGGGTGACCGTGACCCAGCAGATGGCCGGATCCTCATCGTGCTCGCCGCGGGCTGCAACGAGCTTGACCACTGCTTCTTCGGCGCCGCCGGTGGCATCAAAGTCGGCGACTGCGGTATCCACCGCCGCGTACCAGCTGCGCGCATCGGGGATGACCAGATCGGCCACCTCGGCCGAGGTGGCCAGGCGGGCCAAGTGGGCCTCGATTTTTCGGACAGCCTGGTTGGTGTAGAGCATCGATTCGAAAACACCGTCACCGCGGGTGACTCCCTGCGCGGTGACCAGAAGCTGGGGTGCTGAAATGTCGGCCAAGTAGCCTGCCGGATAGGCCGGATCCAAGAATACTAGTGAGCTCATACCTACAGATTATCGAACCCATGCCACTTCCGTGGCCTTTCTTCTGAATGGTGTTCAGACAAGGCGAAGAATCTTAGATAAGCTGGGCGGAGGCATTTGAGCTGCCTGACGCAGATCAGAGCCGAAAATTGCGTCGATCATCGTGCATTGCCAAGGGGGTGCCTTAGTGTTGCCAAGCAATGAAGTGGTGGTGCAAATCGGTGGCGTGCTGTGGAGCATCCTGGTCGCTATCGAACTCGCGGTTCGCTACTTCATGATCGGCATCGTCCCCGGCAATCGGCGCCCGACAACGGCCATGGCCTGGTTGCTGGCGATCTTCTTCCTCCCCGTGGTCGGGCTGCTGGCCTACTGGCTGTTTGCCAATCCGCGCCTTTCTCGCCGCCGCTTGGAAAAGCAGCAACGCGCCCATGCGCAGATCATGGATGCCACCAGGCACATGCAGATGCCGGAGGAGTTCCATTCACAAGAAGAGTGGGTTGAATCCGCGGTGATGCTCAACCGCAACCTCGGCGCGATGCCGCTGGAAGGCGGCAACAGTGTCGAGGTGATTTCCGAGTATCGTTCCTCCATGGAGTCGATGCGCGAAGAAATCGACAAGGCCACCCGCTATGTTCACATCCAGTTCTACATCATGGGTGATGACGAAGAATATGTTGGACCGGTGCTCGACGCGCTGGAGCGGGCAGTCCAGCGCGGGGTGCACGTGCGCTTGCTCTTCGACCACCTGGGCACCTTGCGGGTCAAGGGCTATGGCGAGCTGAAAAAACGGCTCAAGAAGTCGGGCATCAATTGGCGTCCGATGCTGCCCATCGACCTGATTGGCCGGCGCTGGCGCCGCCCGGACCTGCGTAACCACCGCAAGATCTTGGTGATCGACGGGGAAGTCGGCTTCACCGGAAGCCAGAACCTGATTGAGCCCGGCTACAAGCGCAAGTCCTCGCACAAGGTCGGGCGTGAATGGGTTGAAATGATGCTTCGCGTTGAAGGCCCATTGGTGCGCAGCCTGGACGTGACCTTTGCCATCGACTGGTGGCAAGAGGATGACGACCAAGAAGTGCTGATGGACATGAACGAGGCACGGCATCCGCTGGCTTATGAAGAGCGCCCGGGCTCTACTCTGGCCCAGCTGCTTCCCAGCGGTCCGGGCTTTGGCACGGAGAATAACCTGCGCCTGTTCAACACGCTGATCTACTCGGCGTCCGAACGCCTGGAAATTACCAGCCCCTACTTTGTCCCCGACGATTCGCTGCTTTATGCGATCACCACGGCCGCGCAGCGCGGGGTGGAAGTGGAACTGTTCGTCTGTGAAGAAGGAGACCAGTTCCTGGTCCATCACGCGCAGCAGTCCTACTACCAGCAGCTGCTGGAAGCAGGCGTGCGCATCCACTGCTATCCCGCTCCGATGGTCCTGCATACCAAGTGCTTCACCGTGGACGATGACGTCGCCGTGGTGGGCTCCTCGAATATGGACATGCGCTCATTCAGCTTGAACATGGAAATTTCGGTCATGCTCCTGGGCAAGGACATGGTCGATGCCGTGAATGCGGTGCAGAACCACTATCGGGAGATTTCTTCGGAAATCACCTTGTCGCAGTGGCGCCGCCGTCCGCGCATGCAGCGCTGGATCGACAATGTGGCCCGCTTGACCGCTACCTTGCAGTAGCGGCTGGGAAGCTGGCTCCCAGCGCCTGGAGCACGCCACGGGACTTGGTGATGACTTCGTCCCATTCATCCTGAGGCACCGAATCCGCGGTGATGGCGCCGCCGAGTCCCAGCGACAAGCGCCACGACTGGTCGGGGAGCCTGTCGCAGACCAGGGTGCGGATAACTACCGAGAAATCCGCGGCTCCATCGGCCCCGAGATAGCCCACGGCGCCGGAATACAAGCCGCGCGCCCGATGCTCTTCGAGTTCGTCCAAGATGTTCATGGTCGATAGCTTGGGGGCGCCGGTCATCGATCCGGGCGGGAAGGCTTCGCGCAAAGCATCGGCTGCAAGTTCTGGGGACTGCAAGGCTGCATCAATGGTGGAGACCATTTGGTGCACCGTGGCATAGCTTTCCACCGAGCACAGCCGGGTCACGCGCACCGACCCCGGCACCGCATGATGGGAGAGATCGTTGCGCAACAGGTCGACGATCATGATGTTCTCGGCACGATCCTTGGGATGCGTGGCCAAATCATGCTTGAGCGCCAGATCGGTTTCCTCGTCGATGCCTCGCGGCCGGGTTCCCTTGATCGGCTCGGCGCGCAGCCGGCCGTTCTTGGACAGCGCAAGGAAGCGCTCAGGGGAGATGCTGGCGACTTCCAGATCGGTGAGCCGAAGATAGTGCGCAAACGGCGCCGGGCTGGACTGGCGCATCCGGCAGTAGGCTTCGAAGGGGTTGAAGTCCTCTGCATGGGCTGTCAGCTCGGTGGTCAGGCAAACCTCGTAGGTGTTGCCCTCGTAGATTTCATGCTGGGCACGGCGTATCTTCTCCTGGTATCCGGAGGCCGTGTCGGCGCAGCTGAATTGCGGAACGGGGAGTGCTGCACTGGAGCGATGCGATGGCGGATTGCCTAGCAGGATGGTGATGGCGGCATCCGGTTTGCCGGTGCTGTGCAGGTGCATCCGCGAAAGCTGGTGGTCGATGACCACGATGGTATCGGGGGCGAAGAATTGCGCGTCGGGACGGCAGGATCCCTCAGCGATGTGCGCGTGGAGATTTGCGGCACCCACTTCGCGCTTGAGCTCGTAGCCCAGGTAGCCGACCCACAACGGCAAGGGGTACTCGGTGTCCAGCGGAGCGGTTGGCGGCCACAGGCCTGCGAGCGAATCAAAAAACCCGTGGCCCAGTTGCACGCGTGCACCGGGAAGGCGGAGCGTGGTTCCGCTGGCATCGGCGGTGAGCAGCGGGGGTTGCTGGGCGGTGGAGAATGCGAGCAGGGAATACCGGTTGCGTCCTAGCGGATCCTCCAGATGCTGGCTGGTGGATTCCAGCAGGGCTGCATGCGGCAGCCGCTCGGTGAGCGCTTCGAAGAGCGCGGCCGCGTCGGCTGGTGCTTGATAGCTTTGGCGCAACGTGGGCACGCTGTTGGCCTGGGACCCGATCAGGCCCAATGGATTGCTCCCTGCCGGCAGAAACCGCGAAGCCTCGACCAGGGCGGAGAGCGGATCGGCGAGTGTTGCGGTGTTGATGACCAAGTCAGCATGGTGCTCCGGCGAATTTGCGGCCAGATAGCCGTTTTCCTGATCAGCCCAGGTGCTCCAGAATGGCGTGTAGGTCTGGCCGTCGCGGGCGAGGGCGCGCTCGCGCCGAAGGTCCTCTGGCGCGTCAAGCCAGATGCCCACATCGATGAAGCTCGCCGCCTGGTCATTGAGCGCGCCGACACCTTCGATGATCACGATCCTGCCCGGGGAGAAGATTTGCTGTTCCCCCAGGCAGCCAGCGGCCCAATCCCAGGTGGGGTAGGCGACTTGTTCCCCGCGGGCCAGTGCTGGAAGCAACTGGTTGTACAGCTCGCAGGCATGGCCCAGTCCGTGCCAGCCGTGATAGAGGTCTTCCAGGCGCAGAACAGCCACCGGCGAAGTGGCTGAGAGGCGTTGCGCTAGGTCTGATGCGAAGGTGCTTTTGCCTGAACCGGAGCGTCCATCAATGGCAATGAAAGTTGGTCTAGCGGTTTCCACGAGAAGCGATATTACTCCGCACGTAATCTACAAGGGCGGGCAGGGAAGCAGAAATAAGTTTCCAGGTTTCACGGAAGTCGCCGGCATCGCCATACCAGGGGTCGTAAACGCCCTGGCGGTCATGCGGCGAGCTGGCGGCCTGCGGATCAAAGGAGCGGAACATGCGCAGCTGAGGTCGTTGCGACGGGTCGAGCTCCGCCAACTCTGGTACCAGTTCTTCGAAGTGGTCGGTGTCCATGGCCAGGACGAGGTCCATATCGGCCAATTCATCGGCGTCGATTTGGGCAGCGACATGTTCTGAGGCGTCCAGTCCATGGCTGTGCAGGATGCTGGCGGCGCGCTCGTCGATGGGGTTGCCGACTTCGCCGTCGGTGATGGCCCGCGAGAGTACTTGAACTTCGTTGACGTCGGCATTAACCAAGGCGTCTTTGAGCATGTACTCGGCCATAGGCGAACGGCAGATATTCCCCGTGCACACGATCATTATCCGGAACATGGCATCAGTCTATGGGCACAAGCGCTCTGGTGCGATAGCTACGCGCCCGAAAGTCGGGCATAAATCGGTAACGTTTCAGGGTTGATGCCGCTAGTGCAGGAACAGCAGCAGAAGAGCGACAAGGATGAACAGGACCCCGAAGAGGATGTTCAGCATCTTTGCGCCGCGGTAGGTGGCGGTGAAGCGCTGGAAAGTGCGTGCGGTTCCGGCAAAGAAGAAGTACATCACCAGGATGTCCACGGCGATGACCGTTCCGATGTACAACGCGTATTGACTCAGCAGCGGCTGATCCGCGTTGATGAATTGCGGGGTGAAAGCCAAGAAGAACACGATGGCCTTGGGATTGAGCAAGTTGACCAGGATCCCGCGGTTGAGCATCGCGCGTCGGGTCAGCTGCCGCCCCGAGGTGGTTCCATCGGAGGCCACTTCCGGCTTGGACAGCAGCATTCGGATTCCCAGATACACCAGGTAGGCCGCTCCGGCATATCGGATGATGGCAAAGAGCGCTGGGCTATTGGCTACCAGGATTCCAACGCCGGCGGCGACAATCACTACATGGATGAGCAAGGCGATTTGCTGTCCGAGGATGCCCCAGATGGAGGCACGCCAGCCTTGGCGCATCGAATTGTTCATGGTGTTGATGGCGCCAGCACCGGGAGTGAAGCTGATGATGATGCAGGCGCTGAGCAGGGAAAACCACAGCGAAAGAGTCACCGGTTAATGCTAGTGCCCGCTGGCGGGTTCGAGGGATTCGCGGGACCTTGCGTTACGGCTTCTTGACGGGCAGCGTCGACCCCGGCGATGGCATCGTTCATGAAGCGGGTAACGATCTGGAGTTCTTGGTCGTTGTAGGTGCCGATGACCTCCATCATTTTCATGCCCAGCGGCATGAACATTTGGCGTCCCTTGAGCCGGGCCTTGTCGGTTGGAGAGATCCGGATGACTCGTCGATCCTGGTCGGAGCGCAGTCGTTCAATCATGCCCAGGCGTGTGAGGCGGTCCAGCATCGCAGTGGTGGCGGGGGAACTCAATTGCAGTTCATGGCGCAGGTCCTGGGGGGACGGCAGTGCTCCGCGGTGCTGGTACTTCATGATGATGGACAGGGCGTTCATGTCCGTTCGGTGGGTGCCGAATTGCGCTCCCGTGGATTCAACATAGCGGTCGGTTGCCTGGCTGAATTCCTGTAGGAGCACCACCAGCTGCTGGTAGTCGCTTGCAGTCATAGCCGCAATCCTAAACCGTTTTGGCCGGTGTCCAGAAAAAATAGTTCGATGGTGGAACTATCTAGGGTAATGTTGGATTCACATCGAGGATCGATGCGCAGAGCGCGACTATGAATGAGGAAACGCGAAAGTGCCACAACAAACCCAGCTAGCAAACGGCTCGTCCACTACCAGAAAAAGAAAAAGCATAGGTACAAGAGCTGGAATCTACGCCGTCTTGATTCTGCTGTGGCTCGGCGTGGCTGGACTTGGCGGACCCACTTTCGGGAAGCTTTCCGAAGTCCAGACCAATGACCAGACCTCCTTCCTTCCAGCCAGCGCAGAAGCCACCCGGGCCCTTGAATGGCAGAACAAATTCCAAACTTCTGAAGCGATACCCGCCGTCGTGGTCCTAACCGACACGGGGGAACTCGAGGCTTCTGCCGTCACTGCGCTCGCCGAAAAGCTTGCCGGCTTCACATACCTCGAAGGGGATGTGGCTGGCCCGTTTATTTCCAAGGACGGGCAAGCTGCTGAACTGCTCGTACCAATCTCCGGCGAGACCGAAGCCAAAGAAGGCGTGGAGGAACTGCGCTCCCTGATCGCCGCGGAAAAGCCCGAAGGCACCACCGCCTACGTGACAGGTCCGGCAGGGTTCAGCGCGGACCTGGCTGAAGCCTTCGGCGGAATCGACGGGGTGCTGCTGGGCGTGGCACTGGCAGCGGTGCTGGTTATCCTGCTGCTGGTCTATCGCTCGCTGTTGCTGCCCCTCACGGTGCTGATGACCTCGATGGTTGCCCTCTGCGCCGCGATTCTGAGCGTCTATTTCATGGCCTCGGAAGGCTGGATCCGGTTGGATGGCCAGGCCCAAGGCATCCTTTCCATTTTGGTGATAGGCGCGGCCACGGATTACTCGCTGCTCTTTGTCGGGCGGCACAAGGAAGCATTGGTCGCCGGCGCTGACAAGTGGCAAGCAGTATCCACGGCGTTCAAGAGCTCGCTGGAGCCGATTATCGCGTCGGGCGGCACCGTCACCGTGGGCCTGCTATGCCTGCTCTTCTCGGATTTGAACTCCAACAAGGCTCTGGGGCCCATCGGCGCTTCGGGCATCATCTTCTCGATTATTGCCGCACTGACCTTCTTGCCAGCAGCATTGGGGCTCTTGGGCAAGGCCGCCTACTGGCCATTTGCTCCCAAGCCTCAAAGCGCTCCCCAAGACCCGGGGATCCCGGCGGGCCTGTGGGGCAGGATCGCTGGATTTGTCGCCCGGCATCCACGGCCGATCTGGATGATCACAGTTGTCGTCCTGGCCGCGGGAGTTCTGGGTGTCACCGGGCTCAAGGCCCACGGAGTGCCTCAAAGCGAACTGGTGGTTGGCGGTTCCGAAGCCCGGGATGGCCAGGTAGCGCTGGGCGAGCATTTCCCGGGAGGAACCGGCTCCCCGGCAACGGTGATTGTTGATCAAGCAGATGCCCAGGCAACCCTGGACAAGGCTCTTGATGTGACGGGCGTTGACTCAGCGTACCTGCAGGCCGAAAATGGCGGCCCTGCGGTTGCCGAGCGCGGAATTGAGCCGTACGAGGTCCAGGGGCGGAACCTCATTTCTGTGACCCTCGCCGATGCCGCCGACTCCGATGAGGCCAAGCAAACCATCGTTGCGCTGCGCGATGCAGTGCACCAGGTCAATTCGCAAGCCCTGGTTGGCGGCACCACCGCTACGCAGCTCGATACCAATGCAACGGCGCAGGCGGACCTCTACAAGATCATCCCCACAACTCTGGGCGCGATCTTCGTGATTCTGATGCTGCTCTTGCGCTCGGTGCTCGCACCATTGCTCTTGATGATCACCACGGTGCTCTCCTATGGAACGGCCATGGGCGTTAGCGCATTGGTCTTCAATAATGTCTTCAACTATGTTGGCGCGGATCCTTCGGTGCCGTTGTTCGGCTTTGTATTCCTGGTAGCGCTGGGCGTGGATTACAACATTTTCCTCATGACCAGAGTGCGCGAGGAGTCCTTGAAAATCGGCACCTATGAAGGCATGCGCCGCGGACTGCAGGTCACCGGCGGCGTGATTACTTCTGCAGGTGTTGTTCTTGCAGCAACCTTCGCCGCACTAGGGGTTGTACCCATCATGTTCCTGGGACAGCTGGGGTTCATTGTTGCCTTCGGCGTGCTTCTGGACACTTTTATTGTCCGCAGCCTGCTCGTGCCAGCACTAGTGGAGGAGATTGGGCCAAAGGTCTGGTGGCCCTCCAAATTGGCGCGCAAAACTGGCGCCAGCAAGTAGCGGGAACGTGGTGAAAGTCTCCGGCATATCAAGGGCAAAGCGGGGATGGTCACAGGCCAATCGGGTTCAAGCACTGTAGAGTGGATACTTGTGCACCTCCGGATTTGACCGGATGCATGCGTCGACAGTTTAGATTTCCCCTCCAGCTGATTCCCCGGAATGATTCCGTGCGGATTCACCGGTGGTTGCAGGCCAGAACGATGGCCCTGCGCGGTGCGGACTTCCTCCTGGCTCGGCGAGACCCAGCGCCACGGCTCGTGGCGTGCGAATCAGAGAGAAAGCTTGAATATGTCCGTAACTTTTAGCGCCCTCGGCGTGCCTGGAAACCTTGCCAAAGTCCTTTCCGAGAGCGGAATCGAAACCCCCTTCCCGATTCAGGAAGCCACCTTGCCATCCACATTGGCTGGCGGAGATGTTCTTGGCCGCGGGCAGACCGGTTCCGGCAAGACCTTGGCTTTCTCGTTGCCACTGGTCGCTCGCTTGGCACAGCGTCCCCAGCGCCGCAAGGCCCGCTTCCCCCGCGCATTGATCATGGCGCCAACCCGTGAATTGGCAACCCAGATCGCCAAGACTGTCGATCCACTGGCGAAGGCAAGCGGCCTGCGCACCACCGTCATCTACGGCGGCGTGGCCCAGAGCCGCCAGGAAAAGGCCATGAATGACGGTGTTGACATTGTCATTGCCTGCCCTGGCCGACTTGATGATCTGATCAAGCAGAAGATCGTTGACCTGTCCCAGCTGGAGATCTCGGTGCTGGACGAGGCAGACCACATGGCTGATATGGGCTTCCTGCCGGTAGTTCGCCGCATCATGGACCGCATGCCAACCGGCATCCAGCACATGCTGTTCTCCGCCACTTTGGATAACGGAGTGGACAAGGTGGTCAAGCGCTACCTGAGCAACCCGACCATTCACTCGGTGGATGCGCCGGAAGCCGCTGTGAACACCATGGAGCACCACGTATTCGTGGTTCCCAGCGATGACAAGAAGGAACTCATTCGGGTTCTGGCCCAGGGCACGGCCCGCCGCATCATGTTCATGCGCACCAAGCACCACGCCAAGAAGATGGCCGTCACCCTGTCCAAGGCTGGCGTTCCCGCAGTAGACCTGCACGGCAATCTCTCGCAGAATGCCCGTGACCGCAACCTGGCTGCTTTTGCATCCGGCGAAGCAAAGGTTCTTGTCGCCACCGACGTTGCCGCCCGTGGCGTGCATGTTGATGGCGTGGAGCTGGTCGTTCACATCGATCCACCAGCAGAGCACAAGGCATACACCCACCGCTCGGGCCGTACCGCGCGTGCAGGTTCGGATGGAACCGTGGTCACCATTTGCACCCCTGATCAGCAGGGCGACGTTGCTTCCTTGCTGAGGCAGGCCGGACTGAAGGTGCCTTTCGAAAAGGTCAACCTGGAATCGCCAGTAGTGGCCAAGGTTGTTGGCGAAGTTGCCGAGCACGTTCCTTACGTTGCTCCAGTGCAGCAGAAGCGCAACCCGGCGAAGAACAAGCCTGCTGGCGAATCTTCCAACGCTCGTGGTGGCCGTGGTGGCGGACGCAACGCACGCGGTGGCAAGCCTGCTGGTGAAAGCCAGGGCCGCGGTGGCGAGCGCCGCCGTCCGGAGCGCGACGGCGCCATGGGCCAGGGCGAGCGTCCAGCCCGCGCATCGCGTGGTGCCAACGCCGACCGACCGGCCCGCGGAGCCCGTGGCGCCAACACCGAGCGTCCATCCGGCAGCGGCCGCGGTACACGCACTGCCGGCCAGGGCGGCCAGTCCGCCCGTCCAGCCACCGGCAGCGGCCGCGGACCGCGCCGGGCGGGCAGCCCTGCAACGCGCAGCGGCCGCTAAAGCCTCGATCTAGCAAACCAGCCCGGGGACCAGTTCAGCATTGTGAACTGGTCCCCGGGCTGTTTTATTTTCCGGCCGGATCCGCGGCTACAGGACGATGAAGGCCAGCCAGGCCAGGACCGGGCGGCTACGATCATGCACATGCCCCACGCCCATATTTTTGAACCGGGGCTTCCCGTAGCCGCTGACGCCCGTTATGTACCGGACTATGCCGCGACGCTCGGCGACTATCTGGGAGTGCTCGATGCCCATGGCATGAGCCACGGTGTGCTGGTGCAGCCAAGTTTCCTGGGCACCGACAACAGCTATTTGCTCGAAGCCCTGGCTCGGCACCCGGAGAGGTTGCGGGGCGTCATCGTGGTGGATGATTACAAGCTGGAGCGCGAGTTGTCGGAAGAGCGCGTGCGGCATCTGGACGCTGCCGGCGTGCGAGGGGTGCGCCTGAACCTGCTCGGCAAGCCGCTGCCGCAGATATCGGGAGCGAGCTGGCAGCTGGTCGGACGGATTATGCAGCGCCACGGATGGCATTTGGAAATCCAGGCCAGTGCGCAGCAATGGGTAACCCTGGGGCCGGCGCTGGTTCAGTGGCCGGCACTGCTGGTGATCGATCATCTGAGATTGCCGGATGCCGCCGTGCCCGAAGGCCGAGCCGCGGTGCTGCAGCTCGCCGTGCGCGACAGCGCCTGGGTGAAGGTGTCCGGGTGCTACCGCAGCACGCTGGAGGGGGCCTCGTCCATGGTGGCGGAGCTGCTGGCTGCCGGGGCGGGGGAGCGCATCGTCTTCGGCAGCGATTGGCCTTTCACTCGCCATGAGGACAATGACTTTGGGCAGCTCAAGGCATGGGATCGCGAGGCTGTCGGCGCTGACCATTTCCAGCAGCTGTTCTCGGACAATGCGTCTCGGCTCTTTGCACTCTCCTGACAGTGTTGCCGCCGTAAAGCGCCGCCCGGGGTTCCGTGCAGTTCCATCTTGCGGCCTCGCCTTCAGGCTTGGGGGTGGCTTGCTTCCTGTGCGCTGCGCGGAAAAGATGAGCGTTGCGGCACTGTGCTGTCGCATTGGAAACGCTTACCTCAAAAAAGACCGATAAATGTTGTAAAATTTCCACTTCATCGCGTTCAAGAATGTAAATATTGGAAACGCTTGCACTCGAAGGTTTCCGTTAAGTAGTGTGGTTTGGATCACCGGCATGCTGCTTCTTGCGGCCTGTCGTTCGCCCCTTCGAATCCAATGGAGCATTTCGTGAACAGCAAAAGCGCTGCCTTAGCTGCGTGCAAAGAATATCCGCCACACCAAGGGCCGCAGCACCTATGGCGCCGCCGATTGACCGCTCTGACGGCCACGCCCCTGCTGGTCCTAGTGTCCATGGTTCCACTAACCGTGTCCCCTGCCTCTGCCGAGGAAGCCACCGTGACATTGGCAGGTAGTTTCCAAGACGAGTTGGGTTGCGCTGCAGACTGGGATCCAAGCTGCGTGGCCACCTTGATGGACGATTCTGACGGGGACGGAATCTATGAGTTTACGACAGGCCAAATTCCAGATGGGACCTACGATTTCAAGGCAACGCACAACTTCGGCTGGGACGAAAACTATGGTGTAGACGGGGTTGCTGGAGGTGCGAACTACACTCTCTCGGTAAAGTCGGGGGACCAGGTGAGCTTCAAATACGATTCTGAAACTCACATTGTCCAGATCGGCGGAACCAGTGAATCAGTGGCCGGCGTAGGACAATCCAAGGCTCAATGGATCTCAACCGATACGATTGCCATCCCCCGGGATCTGGGTAGTGGGCAGAGGTTTGCCCTCTATGCTTCTAAGGACGCCAGCCTGAGATTGGACGGGGAAGTGATCTCGGGAGTCAAGCCCATAGAACTAGCTACGGTTATAGGTGGGCTCACTGACGCTCAGCGGAAGAAATTCCCGCATCTGGCCAACTACCGTGCCGTACGTGTAGACATGACACGCGAAGAAACTGCCACCGCCTTGCGCTCCCAATTGGCGCTGGCACGTTTTGAGACGCAGGGCGAGGACTCTAAGTTGACCGCCTTCACCGGCGTGCAGACTGCTGGAGCGATTGATGAGCTCTACGCTCAGGGGCTTGAGAATGTCGAATTAGGCGTCAGCTTCACAGGAAAGAAGCCCACATTCCGGCTCTGGGCTCCGAGTGCGCATCGGGCGACTCTTCTCATTACCGGTAAAAACGAGAAGACTTCGCGGCATGATGCCACCTTCGACAAAAACAGTGGAGCATGGACCGTCATGGGCAGGCCTCAATTCACTGAAGCCAAATACCTCTGGGAAGTTCAGGTCTTTGTTCCAGGGACCGGCAAGATTGAAACGAATATTGTCACCGACCCGTATTCGGTCGCGTTGACCACAAACTCCACCCAGTCGGTGGCCGTGAACCTGGAAGATCCCAAGCATCAGCCCAAGCAGTGGCGCAAAGCCAAAGCAGCCGGCGTGGAAAAAGACGTGGATCGAAGCATTTATGAGCTGCAGATCCGCGACTTCTCAGTCTCCGACTTTTCGGTGCCGGAAGAGCAGCGAGGTCGCTACGGAGCCTTCGGAACCAACGGTGCTGGTAGCAAGCAGCTCAAGCAGCTCGCCGAAGCCGGGCTGACTACAGTTCACCTGTTGCCAAGTTTCGATATTGCGAGCATCGAAGAAGATGAAAACCAGCGCATCGAAACCGGCTGCGATTTGGAATCGCTGCCCGCCGCCTCACCCAAGCAGCAAGAATGCGTGAGCGCGCACGCGGCCGACGATGGATTCAACTGGGGCTATGATCCATTCCATTTCATGGCGCCTGAGGGATCTTATGCGAGCAATCCCGATGGCGCCGAGCGCGTAGAGGAATTCCGCGGCATGGTTGGGTCTCTGCATGAGATGGGGCTGGAAGTCGTCTTGGATCAGGTCTTCAATCACACGGCGGCTTCGGGGCAGGCGGATCAAAGCGTGCTGGACAAGATCGTGCCCGGCTACTTCCACCGGCTGGATGCCACCGGCCAGGTCGAAACGTCTACCTGCTGCCAGAATCTGGCAACCGAGCACGCCGCAGCGCAGAAGCTGATGATCGATTCACTGGTGGTCTGGGCGAAGGACTACAAGGTTGATGGTTTCCGCTTTGATCTCATGGGACATCACTCGCGGGAAACCATGGAAGCAGCACGCAGTGCGCTGGATGAGCTGGAGCCAGGGCGCGATGGCGTGGATGGCGAGTCCATCTACCTGTATGGCGAGGGATGGAATTTCGGGGAAGTCGCCGACAACGCCCGTTTCTATCAGGCGACCCAGGGACAGCTGAACGGCACCGGAATTGGTACCTTCAATGATCGATTGCGCGATGCGATCCACGGTGGCAGTCCGGTCGATTCGTCTTCGACTTTCCAGCAGGGCTTTGGAACCGGTTTGGGAACCGACCCCAACGGGCATGCGGTCAACGGCACTGCGGAAGAAGCGCTAAAGGATCTGGGCCACGAAACCGACCTCGTGCGGTTGGGTCTAGTTGGCAACCTTGCCGGGTATGAGTTTCTGACGTCTGAGGGCCAGATGCAGCGCGGTGATGAACTGGACTACCGCGGAGCGGCAGCCGGCTATGCCTCGCAGCCCGGGGAAGTGATCAACTATGTTGATGCCCATGACAATGAGACGCTCTACGATCTGACCGTGCTCAAGCTGCCTCGTGGCACATCCATGGAGGACCGGGTGCGCATGAATACTTTGTCGCAGGCGGCAGTGATGTACTCGCAAGCAGTTCCGTTCTGGCATGCCGGAACCGAGCTGCTGCGCTCCAAATCACTGGACCGCAATAGCTATAACTCGGGGGACTGGTTCAATCGCATTGACTTCTCCGGGCAGGAGAATACCTTCGGTTCCGGCCTGCCGCCGGAGGCCGATAATAAAGAGAAATGGGACCTGATGGCTCCATTGCTGGAAGATCCAGAGCTTAAGCCGGATGCGCAAGCGATGTCTCGGGCTGAAGGTGCGGCACTTGATTTGCTGCGCACCCGTCGAGACGTCGGCTTGCTGCGATTGGGCTCTGCTGAGCTGATCGAGCAGAAGGTGAGTTTCCCGCTCAGTGGTCCGAAAGCGGAACCAGGAATCATCGTGATGCGTATCGATGACAGGGCGGGCGAGGACGCCGATAGCGAGCATGACGGAGCCCTAGTGGTCTTCAATGCTTCGCCGCAGGATCACACGCAAGTCGTCGAGGAATTGGCAGGACATGAATACGACTTGGCTGAAGCGCTCGAACAGGGAAGCGATAAGCGCGTGAAATCCACATCGTTTGACAGCTCGTCGGGCAAGCTGATGATTCCTGCAAGGACCGCTGCGGTGCTGGTGGAAGCTGAAGGGGGCGCCCGGTAGCTCTGGGCACTGCGAAAATCGCGGGTCGGTAAACCTGATGACAGGTTTGCCGGCCCGCTGGTTTAAGCCTTGGGCTCAGCGCTTGTTGTGGGTGCGGCCAAAGGTGAAGTAACTGAGCGGACCGATAAAGCTGATGAAGTTCACCGCAGCCCAGACTGGCTTATTTCCGCGGACCTGGGAGCTGTCGCGCCGACTCAGATCGATCTGCGCGGCGATCAGCAAGGTGATTTGCGCGGTGGCAGCTGTGATCAGCGAAACTTTGCTGGCAAGGGATAGCTCGGAGAACTTTTTCTTCTTTGCTGCTGCCATGATGTGCTCCTTGATCTGGGAGTTTTCGACAACTGCCACCGCTGGTGGCGGGGTGCCGAAAATTTTCTGGTTTACGGGAATCATTTTCGCACTTCGCCCGTTGAATAAGACAGAACGCAAAGTTGAGTGAGGTTGGCTCAAGTTGATTTGACAGTCGAAAACGGCTGAGTAAACTTGAGTCCAGAACGCTCAATGAGGGCAAGGGTCCTCGGCGTTAGTACTTTCAACCAAGGCAAAGGAGAGCCATTATGTCGCGTGCCGTAGGTATCGACCTAGGAACCACCAACTCCGTAGTTTCCGTGCTCGAAGGTGGTGAGCCAACCGTTATCGCAAACGCGGAAGGCAACCGTACTACCCCGTCGATCGTTGCTTTCTCGAAGAGCGGCGAAGTTCTGGTTGGCGACATCGCCAAGCGCCAGGCCGTGAACAACATCGACCGCACCATCGCTTCGGTCAAGCGCCACATGGGCACCGACTGGACCATCGACGTTGACGACAAGAAGTACACCGCGCAGGAAATCTCCGCACGTACCTTGATGAAGCTGAAGAACGACGCCGAGGCCTACCTGGGCGAAAAGGTCACCGACGCAGTGATCACCGTTCCTGCCTACTTCAACGACGCTGAGCGCCAGGCCACCAAGGAAGCCGGCGAGATCGCTGGCATGAACGTGCTGCGCATCGTCAACGAGCCAACCGCTGCCGCACTGGCCTACGGCCTGGAAAAGGGCAACGAAGACGAGCTCATCCTGGTCTTCGACCTCGGTGGCGGTACCTTCGACGTCTCCCTGCTCGAAGTTGGCAAGGACGACGACGGCTTCTCCACCATCCAGGTTCGCTCCACCGCTGGCGACAACCGCCTGGGCGGCGACGACTGGGATCAGCGCATCGTGGATTGGCTGCTGGCCCAGGCCAAGGCCAAGGGCGCAGACCTGTCCAAGGACAAGATCGCCCTGCAGCGCCTGAAGGAAGCTGCTGAGCAGGCCAAGAAGGAACTGTCCTCGGCTACCAGCACCAACATCTCCCTGCAGTACCTGTCGGTCACCCCAGAAGGCCCAGTGCACCTGGACGAGCACCTCTCGCGTGCCAAGTTCCAGGACCTGACCAAGGACCTGCTGGAGCGCACCCGCAAGCCATTCAACGACGTTATCGCTGAAGCAGGCGTCAAGGTTTCGGACATCGCCCACGTGATCCTCGTTGGCGGTTCCACCCGCATGCCAGCCGTTGCTGACCTGGTCAAGGACCTGGCCGGCAAGGAAGCGAACAAGGGCGTGAACCCTGATGAGGTTGTCGCCGTTGGCGCAGCCCTGCAGGCAGGCGTGCTGAAGGGCGAGCGCAGGGACGTTCTGCTCATCGACGTCACCCCACTGTCCCTGGGCATCGAGACCAAGGGTGGTGTGATGACCAAGCTGATCGAGCGCAACACCGCGATCCCGACCAAGCGTTCGGAAACCTTCACCACCGCTGAGGACAACCAGCCTTCGGTATCCATCCAGGTCTTCCAGGGCGAGCGCGAGTTCACCCGCGACAACAAGGCGCTGGGCACCTTCGAGCTGACCGGCATCGCACCGGCTCCTCGCGGCATCCCGCAGGTTGAGGTCACCTTCGACATCGACGCCAACGGCATCGTGCACGTATCCGCCAAGGACAAGGGCACCGGCACCGAGCAGTCGATGACCATCACCGGTGGTTCCTCGCTGTCCAAGGAAGACATCGAGCGCATGGTCCAGGAAGCTGAAGCACACGCCGAAGAGGACAAGGCACGCCGCGAAGCTGCTGAGACCCGCAACGCCGCTGAGCAGGCCGCCTACTCGGTGGACAAGCTGATCAAGGACAACGAAGACAAGCTGCCAGAAGAGGTCAAGACCGAGGTCCAGGCCGACGTTGACGCCCTGAAGGCTGCCCTTGAGAAGCAGGACAACGACGACGAGGTGAAGGCCGCGTTCGAGAAGCTGCAGGCATCGCAGACCAAGCTGGGCGAGGCAATCTACGCCAACGCACAGGCCGAGGGTGCTGCCGCTCCTGAGGGCGAGCAGGCTCCAAACGCTGATGAAGACATCGTCGACGCCGAGGTCATCGACGAAGACGAAGCCGACAAGAAGTAGGGAGCCAGGGAACATGTCCGAGGCAAAAGACCAGAACGAGAACTTCGACGCCGAGTCGGAGAACCAGCCAGAGGCTGCCAGCGAGCAGCCAACCGCTGACGCCCTGGGCCAGGCCGAGGCGATCCTGAACGAAGCTGCCGCTGGTGTCGACGAGTCCTCAGAGCAGCAGGAAGAAGCTGGCGCCGGCGAAGCCGAGCTGCGCAACGACCTGCTGCGCCTGCAGGCCGAATACGTCAACTACCGCAAGCGCGTTGAGCGTGACCGGGCTGTGGCGCGGGAAAACGCCGTCCAGTCGGTTCTGACCACCTTGCTCCCAGTGCTCGATGATATCGATGCAGCCCGGGCGCACGGGGATCTGACCGACGGGCCGTTCGCTTCGATCGCCAACAAGCTGGATACCATCCTGGTCCAGCATGGCCTGGAGCGAATCAACGAGGCCGGCGTGGAATTCGATCCGAACATCCACGAAGCACTGCTTCGCCAGGCTGTTCCGGAAGTTCCTGCCGACCACGTGGGGCAGGTGCTGCGCAGCGGCTACCGCAAGGGAGCCACCATCCTGCGCGCAGCCCAGGTGCTGGTAGCTACCGGCGAATAGCCACGAATAACACATTTGAAACTGCCCACTGCCGAGAAATCGTCAGTGGGCAGTTTCGAATTGGCATTGAAAGGACGGTGCCCTGATGGCAAGTCAGGACTGGATCGAAAAAGACTTCTACGCCATTTTGGGCGTCGCCAAGGACGCCAGCGAGGCGGACATCAAAAAGGCATACCGCAAGCTTGCACGCAAGTACCACCCGGATACCAACCAGGGCGATGCAGCAGCGGAACAAAAATTCAAGGACATTTCCGAAGCCCACTCGGTGCTCGCGGATAAGGAACAGCGCGAGCAATACGACGCGATCCGGGCCATGGGCGGGGGAGCGCGATTCTCAGCCGGAGGACCTGGCGGGGCTCCGGGAGGCCAAGCCGGCTTCGAGGACATCTTCTCCAATCTCTTTGGCGGCGGCGGCTCGTCGCGAAGCCGCGGCGGACAGCCGGACTTCTCCGACCTGTTCGGCGGTGGCGGAGGATTTGGCGGTGGCGGTTTCGGCCAGAGCGCACCGCCACGCAAGGGAGCGGACCGCACCGCGAATACCACGATCTCCTTCTCAGGATCCATCAAGGGAACCACCATCGGGCTGCGCGAGCAGAATGGCGAAGTCATCGACGTGCGCATCCCTGCAGGCATCAAGGACGGGCAGTCCGTGCGCGTGCGCGGCAAGGGACAGCCAGGGGCGGCCGGCAACGGCGATCTGCTGGTCAAGGTCAAGGTCACCGAGCATCCCTTCTTCAAGCGCGAAGAGAACAATATCCGCATCCATGTTCCGGTCACCTTTGACGAAGCAGTGCTGGGCGCCAAGATCCACGTCCCGACATTGGATGGCGAAACGGTCGCGATGAAGGTCCCGGCCGGCTCGAATTCCGGTCGCACCCTGCGCCTGAAAGGGCGTGGCGTGAAGACCTCGAAGGCCACCGGGGATCTGTTGATCATCCTGGATGTGGTGATTCCGCAGAATCTTTCGGAGGCCGCGAAAAAGGCGGTGGAGGACTTTGCCGCTGCCACCGAAGGCGAAGATCCACGTGTCGACTTGGCTGCCAAGGCCAAGCTCTAGGAGAGACTGCGTCTTGCCTTCCCGGTCGTGCCCTCGAAGTGGCCCGGCCGGGGAGGCTAGACTCTATGAACAGAGGCTGCAGAGCCATTTAGCCATGTAGAAAGGTGGTCGAAGCAACGTGAACGGGGAGTACCTGCGACCTGTCTTCGTCATTTCCGTCGCCGCTCAACTGGCAGATATGCACCCGCAGACGCTACGCCAATATGACCGGATTGGCCTCGTGTCGCCGAGCCGCCAGTCGGGCAAGCAACGCCGCTATTCGCAGCGCGATGTTTCACTGCTCCGCCAAGTCCAGGCGTTGAGCAAGGACGGCGTGTCCCTTGAGGGCATCAAGCGAATCCTGGACCTGCAGGACCAGGTCGCGTACCTGCAAACCGAAGTGAACGACCTGCGCAATGAACTCAGCGCGGTACGCCAAGGCCAAACCCGCATCTTTGCAGCAGGAACCTCCGGCGGAGACGTGGTGTCCTTGGCTCGGGGCATGCGTCCGGAACGCCGTGAACCGACTGTCACGCTATTTACCGCCCGCCGGGCCATCGGCCGCTAGATTGGCAGCCAATCTGCCAATCCCGGACGACTCCGAATTCTGGCATGACCCGGAATTCCCGGAATTAGAGTCGCGGCGTTCGTGCCAAGAAATTTCCTGCTACCGGCCACATGCCCATCAACGTTTTTCAATGGGGATCATCGACGAAGGCGAAACCAAATTCACCGGGCATGACGGGCAGCAGGCAACGCTGGTCCCTGGCGACGTGATCGTCATTCCGCGCGATCACCTCCATGCCTGTAATCCGAAAAATGGCTACTGGCGATACCAGATGATTCATGCAGACCAATCGTGGATTTCCCGGCTTGCGCCAATCCCAGCTCAGGATCTGTTCTGGGGCATACGGATATTCAGGGTGCCGGAGCTCTACGAGTTGATGAACGACTTTAACCAGCAGCTCTTCGCCGGCATGGAAAGGCGATCCGTTGAGCAGTCGCTGGGGTCCATGCTTTCCGTCGTGCAGGGTCTGGCTCCAGTCTTCGAGGCGCTCCCGCCGGGGATAGGGCCCGGCGATGCGCGATTGCTTCCGGTCCTGCAGCGATTGGGCAACGATGCTGTGGCCCCGCAGCTGGGCGAGCTGGCACTGCTCGCCGGCTTGAGCAAGTACCAGCTGATCAGGCTCATGCACAGCAGTACCGGCTTCACCCCGATCGCGTGGCGGCATAACCAGCTGGTGAACCGCTCGCGCGAACTCTTGCGCTCGGGAGCCTCGATAGCGCAGACCGCGGCAGAGCTGGGCTTCTCAGACCAGAGCCACTTCCACAGGGTCTTTCGCTCGCACGTTGCAGCGGCCCCCGGAAAGTACCGAGCGCCGCTGCAATATCGTTCAAGACCTTAGCATCAGGCATGCGAAATGATCATCCCATGCTCATTTCACCTGAAGAATTTGAATTAGCCGCAGATAATCTGCGTGCATTGGCGTTGGACGAACGGCTCAAGGCGCAAGTCATGGCCACGCCGGCTTTGGCCATGATTGCGCAACGGATCTCGCAACGATACCTGGCCGGGGACTCCATCGACTCTGCCTTCGCCCAGGTTGCCCAGATCACGGCGCGAGGGCATCGCAGCAGCATTGAATGCGTGGGCGAATCGATTCGGGATCGCCACGTCGCTGAGGCGGAAACCGGAATATTCCTGCGCATCGCCGAACGCTTGAAGCGCTCGAAAACCGATACGACCTTGAGCTTCGATCTCTCGCATCTCGGTTCCGCCATTGATCCCGAGCTGGGATTGCGCAATGCGTTGCGCGTCGCCCGAGCCGCGCGCGAAGCGGGAACCTACCTGATGATTTCGGCCGAAGGATCGGATCGCACCGACCTGGTGCTTGAGCTCTGGGAGAAGCTGATCTGCGATTTTCCGGAAACGGGTATCACCTTGCAGGCTCGCCTATCACGAACATCGCAGGATCTCGTGCGCGTTCTGGAGCTTCAGGCAGGCCCTGTCCGGCTGGTCAAGGGAGCCTTCCAGGAGCCGCTGGAAACGGCCATGGCGCGCAACGATCCAGGCCTGGCCGACAGGTACGCGCAGCTGGCCGGAGCGCTGATCTCCTCAGGCAGGCAGACAAATATTGCCACCCACGACGCGCGGCTGATCCGCAGGCTTAAAGAGGAGCACGGAGCGGCGTTGCTATCGCCGCAGGTGGAATTCGAGATGCTCCAGGGCCTCGGGACGCAGCAGCTGGACGGGTTGCGCGAGGAGGGGTTCACCACCCGGGAATACGCGGTTTTCGGGCCAGAATACTGGCTGTACGTGCTGAATCGGCTGGCTGAGGAGCCACAGCGAATCATGCTGGCAGTGGCAGATCTACAGCGAACGCACAATGCCGCCCAGGGATCCGGGATGAACGCGAACTAGCAGCGGCCATGGCGTGCGAGCCGCGCCAGCAAATTGGTGCGCACGGCCGGCCACTCGTGCGGAAGAATCGAGAAAATCACGGTGTCGCGCAGCGTGCCAGTTGCCGGATCATACTTGTGATTGCGCAGCACGCCATCCTGCTTGGCGCCTAGGCGGGCAATGGCTGCCCGAGAAGCAGCATTGTGCCAGTGCGTGCAGAACGCCACCGAATAGCAATCCAGCTCGTCAAAAGCCCGCTGCAGCAGCATGAACTTTGCTGCAGGGTTGATTCCTGTGCCGTGGACTGATGGGGACAGGTAGGTTGAGCCGATTTCGACGCGTTTGTTCGGTTCATCAATGTTCAAATACGTTGTGGCGCCCACGGCCTTGCCCGTGGACAAATCGATGATCGCAAAGGGCGCCATCGCTCCAGCTTCCTGCAGGGCCAAGCGCTTGTTGATATCGCCGGCCATTTCCTGCGCCGATGGAATAGACGTGTACCAGATTCCATCAAGCTGGCCTGCGGTGACCACCTCGGACAAGTCTTCTGCGTGGCCAAGGGAGAGCTGTTCTAAACGCACCCCGGCATATTCCATCGTGGGCGCCTGCGCGTAGCTATTGATCTCGGATGAAGTAAGGGCCATGGAATCCATCCTATGGATTCCATGGCCCTTCAACGGCTTTCGTCACCGATATTAACCGACGCGGGTGTAAGCCAAATCAAAAACCAGGCGACCGGCTTTCAGCGCCTTGCCTTCGAAGCTGGTGAGAATGCGACGCTCAAAGCGTGGCGCCCAGCCGCCTTGCCCGTCGGTGAAATCAGGCTCCGGATCAAAGCCTTCCATGCCGCCACGGCGCACCTTGGTCAGGTTGCTGTCTTCACCGGCCAGGTTGCCCGGATGCTGGTTCTCAAAATCCGCATGTGCTTCAAGAACTTCACGCATCTGTTCGGCGTAGTTGGACCAGTCGGTCGCCAAGCGCAGGGTTCCACCTGGCTTGAGCACGCGTGAGGCCTTGTCGAGGAACGACTTCTTGATCAGGCGGCGCTTGTGGTGGCGAGGCTTGTGCCACGGATCGGAGAAGAAGATCCAGATTTCATCCGCGCTGTTCTCCTCGAGCATCACGTCCAGGACTTCTGGCGCATTGGCCTGGATGGCGCGGACGTTGCTGATGCCGAAGGACTCGACCTTCAGCATCAGCTGAGCCAGCCCTGGGCGGTAAACCTCGACGGCCAGGTAATTGCGCTCGGGATCATCCTTGGCTGCGTTGGCGATGCACTCGCCCAGACCCGTGCCGATCTCGACCACCAGTGGGGCGGTGCGGCCAAAAGCTTCGGCAGGATCTAGCAGGAAGTCGTCGGCCACCGAAGTGTCGGCAATTTTGCGCGGTGGCTCGATGACGTACTGCTCGGCATTGCGTTCCCACGCGCTGGCGCGCCGGCCCTGCAGGCGGTTGCCGCGGCGTACGAACGACACTGGCTCTGCGCGGAAAAGATTCGGGTCTCTGGGGGCAGTGCCGTGGGCTGGGCGCTGCTGATCGCTCGATTCGCTCATGATGATTAATCCTAGCTGAGCCAAGGGCTCCACTGCTCGCCAGGAACTAGGGGATTGGACACCCTAGGGGATGATCCGGGGGATCACCTATGGCGTGAAGCCGGGCGGGGCTGAAGAATGAAATCATGACTGATTTAGTGCGAGGTATTCTCAACGTTATCTGGTTGGTGTTCGGCGGGCTCTGGCTGGCCTTGGGGTACGTTTTGGCCGGCATCATCTGTTGTTTGCTGATCGTGACCATTCCCTTTGGCATCGCTTCCTTCCGCATTGCCGGATATGCGCTGTGGCCATTTGGCCGCACCGTAGTTGACCGGGGGCCAGTCGGGGCATTCTCCACTTTGGGCAATGTCATCTGGGTGGTCTTCGCAGGCATCTGGATTGCCATTGGACACGTGGTGACCGCTATTCCGATGTTCGTATCGATCATCGGCATCCCGCTGGGAATCGCAAACTTGAAGATGATCCCGATTTCCCTGATGCCGCTGGGCAAAGTTATCGTCCCTTCGGACTACTACATTGCCGGCATGAAGCGCTAGCTGCCCAGACACGGCAACGGCCGCCGTCCCTTGATCGGGATGGCGGCCGTTGCCAATTAATGCCGAGCGGACGGCTAGCTCTTGAGGTACTCATCGTGCTGTCGATGGGCTTCTTTGACCTCTTCGCGGATCTTATCCACGTCCTTGGCCTTGTCTCGGTATTTCTTTTCCATGGTCTTCAAGTAGGCTTCTTCTTCCACTAGCGCACGATAGATACGCTCGCGCTCGTTTGCATCAGCGGTGTAGGTCAAATCCGTGTAGCTGTTTGCGTGGCGCCGCAGGTTGCCAATGGCAGTTTGCGCTTTGCCGGCCTTGCTGAACAAGGAAGCCAAGACCGTCACCACCAGCACACCGATGATTACGCTCAGGGACAGACCCGTGCTGATTTCGATCACGTGGACTGGCTCTCCGCCGTTGACAAATGGCAGATTGTTTTCGTGCAGCGCGTGCAGGATCAGCTTGACGCCGATGAACGCGAGGATGGCTGCCAAACCGTAGGAAAGGTAGATCAAGCGGTCAAGCAGCCCATCAAGCAGGAAGTACAGCTGGCGCAGGCCCATCAGCGAGAAGGCGGTTGCGGTGAAGACGATGTACACGTTCTGGGTCAGCCCGAAGATGGCGGGAATCGAATCCAGTGCAAAGAGGATATCTGTTCCGCCGATGGCCACCATGACCAGCAGCATTGGGGTCAGGACCTTCTTGCCATCAATCTTGGTGAACAGCTTGTCGCCGTCGTAGCTGTCGGTGGTGTGGAAGAGCTTCTTGGCGATGCGGATGATGAAGTTGTTCGCTTCGTCCGATTCATCATCCTTCTTCAGCAGGTTGCCCGCGGTGAGCAGCAGGATCAGGCCAAAGAGATAGAACACCCAGGCAAACTGGTTGATCAACGCGGCACCGACAAAGATGAAGGCCGTTCGGGCGATGAGGGAGAAGACGATGCCGAAGAGCAGGACCTTCTGCTGGTCTTCGCGCGGAACCCGGAAACTTGCGATGATGATCAGGAAGACAAAGAGGTTGTCAACGGACAACGCTTTCTCCGTGATGTACCCCGCGAAGTACTCGGCGCCCATATCGATGCCGCCGAAAACCAGCACGACCACACCGAAAATCAAGGCGAGGCCGACATAAATGCTCGACCAGATTGCAGCTTCCCGAAGGCTGGGCACGTGCGCCTTGCGAATATGGAAAAAGTAGTCGAAGGCGAGAAGCGCCAGGATGACGGCCACTGTAATGGCCCAGATTAAAGGAGAAACTTCCATAGGGTTTCCTACTTTCGTAAGGCGCGCAAGCACGCTGTCGAGTAAGTCTCTTCGCCTGCCCGGAGGCTGGCCGCAAAACCCGGTGGATCTACGAAGATCTACGTATTGACGGGTCAAGCGCTTAGGAATACTCCCTTACGTGCTTCCAGCCTAACCTGATCTGGTGTTCTGAGGAAAGTTCTTGTCTTCTAAATGTCGTTGTGAACTGTAATGTACTTCGTTGCCTTGCGCTTGGATAGGTGCTGAGGGCAATTCGAAGATTCGGATGCGCACTAAAGCGTTTTTCGCATTTTGATGCTGGTGGTCTCGTAGCCCAATGATTCATAGAGTCCGCGGGCGGCAGTGTTGAACCCGAATACATTCAGCCCTAGAGTTTCTGCGCCCTGGGATCGGGCATAACCTTCAGCCAGGATCATGGCCTGGCGGCCAAAGCCGTTGCCGCGGTGCTCCGCGTCGACGACGATGTCCCATACCCACCACGAGGCAGGATCCCCTGAGGAGTCGCATCCGACCCATATGTATCCAACATTGCCAAGTGCGGAGCTCTCCAGGGTGAATACCGCATTTGTTGCGCTGGGCAATCCATCTGGGAAGGCGCGCGCCATGGTGCCGTACGCGTCTGCCTGCGCTTTGCTTTCCGTGACCCCGGCGGCGAGAAGGTCTGCGATGTATTCTGCAGCGCTCCTCTTCATCCATGACGAAAATTGTTCTGCAGCAAGTGGAAGAAGTGTAAGCGGCATATTCGGAGTCTAGCTGGCTGTCCGGGTTACTGCTTTCGCGAAGCCAGGATTTGTTCTCGCAGAATATCTGCGTGGCCACAGTGTTGTGCCAATTCGCGCAGCATATGCAACAGCACCCATCGGACGGGTAGTGGTCCGCGGCGGTTGCCGGGGAAAATGTCGTCACCCGATTTGCCGCTGAGCGCCTGGCGGGATTCTTCCAGGGCCCGGGTGTAGTCGCGCTGCACCGTTTCGATAGTGTCTGAGGTTTTCAGCGCGAATGACTCGTCCGGTGTGCCGGCGATTCCCAGTTCTGACCGGCTCTTACCGGTGGCGGCCTCGCCGAACCACACGCGTTCAACAAAGGTTGCGTGCTTGACCAGCCCAAGCAATGTGGTTTTGGACCTGACCAAGCTGGCCCGGGCTTCGCCTTCGGTGAGTCCGTCGAGGCACGTCATGAGCATGAGGCGGTGCTGATCAATGAATACCTGCACCATGTCGTCGTAGTCGAGCTGGTAGATGTCATGCGAATCCGGGTTTGGCATGCCTCATCCTAACCGGAGGAGTTGCCCGTGGCGCGGATTTTCGAGTTGCAGGCAAAGCGATAAAAATTTTTCGAGAATCTAGTTCTAGGCGGAATAAGAAGGCAGCGAGTAGAGTTGAGTTAAGTACACTCAAGTTTATGGGTTCACCCAACAAGGGAAAGGATGCGCGTGGACACCAAACTCACCACCAAGAGCCAAGAGGCTCTCTCAGCTTCCGGCATGAACGCTTCAACGGCAGGAAATCCGCAGATTGAACCTGCGCACCTGCTCAAGGCATTGCTGGACCAGCGCGACTCGGTCGCCGTTGCCTTGCTGAAAACGGCCGGGCTTGATGTCGACGCGCTCTCCGTTAAGGCCAGTGCCACAATCAGTGCCTTGCCTACAAGCTCGGGAAGTTCTGTAGCCCAGGCCCAGTTCTCCCGCCAACTACTGCAGGTAGTCGGCAACGCCCAGGAAACCGCCACCGAAATGGGCGATACCTATGTTTCCACCGAACACCTGCTGATCGCCCTCGCCGCCGACCAGTCGAAGGCCGGCGAAGCGATGCGGGAGTTCGGGGCAACGCGCGAGCTGCTGGTTGGAACCTTGCCGACCATTCGCGGTGACCGCAAGGTAGATAATCCCAACCCCGAGGCCACCTTCCAGTCCCTGGAAAAGTTTGGCACCGACATGACAGCGCTGGCGCGCTCGGGCAAGCTGGATCCGGTCATTGGAAGGGACCGCGAAATCCGGCGCCTGGTGCAGGTATTGTCGCGCCGCACCAAGAACAATCCGGTGCTCATCGGTGAGCCGGGCGTGGGCAAGACAGCTGTAGTCGAAGGACTGGCCCAGCGGATGGTCGCTGGGGATGTGCCAGAGTCCTTGCGCGGCAAGACGCTGATCTCCTTGGATTTGGGCGCGATGGTCGCGGGTGCAAAATACCGTGGCGAATTCGAAGAACGCCTGAAGTCAGTGCTGGAAGAGATCAAATCTTCCGATGGCCAGATCGTGACCTTCATCGACGAGATCCACACCGTGGTTGGTGCTGGAGCCTCGGAAGGCGCCATGGACGCAGGCAACATGCTCAAGCCGATGCTGGCCCGCGGCGAGCTGCGCCTGATCGGTGCAACCACCTTGGACGAGTACCGGGAGAACATCGAGAAGGATCCGGCTCTGGAACGCCGCTTTGCCCAGGTGTACGTCGGGGAGCCAAGCGTGGATGACACCATCGCTATCCTTCGAGGCCTCAAGGAACGCTACGAAGCCCATCACAAGGTGTCCATCGCCGACTCTGCGCTGGTCGCTGCGGCATCGCTGTCCAACCGCTACATCTCGGGACGGCAGCTACCGGATAAAGCCATCGACCTTGTTGATGAAGCCGCCAGCCGGTTGCGCATGGAGATTGACTCCGCTCCGGAGGAAATCGACGAGCTGCGCCGCGAGGTTGACCGGCTGACCATGGAAGAGCTCGCTTTGTCGGATGAGACAGATCCAGCTTCGGTGGAGCGCCTCGAAGCCCTGCGCAAGGACATGGCAGACAAGAAGGAAAAGCTCGATGCGATGAACTCGCAATGGGAATCCGAGAAAGCCGGTCTGAACCGCGTCGGTGACCTCAAGGTCAAGCTGGATGAACTGCGCGGGCAGGCGGACAAGGCGCAGCGCGAAGGCGATTTGGAAAAGGCGTCCCGCATGCTTTACGGGGAGATCCCTGCGCTGCAAAAGGAACTCGACGCAGCAGCCCTGGCTGAAGCAGACCGTTCTGCGCAGCCGAGCATGGTCGCCGAGGAAGTCACCGCGGATGACATCGCCGAGGTGATTTCGGCCTGGACCGGCATCCCTGCCGGGCGCATGCTGCAGGGCGAGAGCCAAAAGCTGCTGGACATGGAAGAGATCATCGGCCAGCGCCTGATGGGGCAGAAGCAGGCAGTGTCTGCCGTATCGGATGCGGTCCGCCGCACCAGGGCCGGCATTGCCGACCCGAACCGGCCCACCGGATCCTTCCTGTTCCTTGGCCCAACCGGCGTGGGCAAGACCGAGCTGGCCAAGTCCCTGGCGGACTTCCTGTTTGATGACCCGCGTGCCATGGTGCGCATCGACATGTCGGAATATTCCGAGAAGCACGCTGTTTCCCGGCTGGTCGGTTCCCCTCCGGGATATGTCGGCTACGAGGAAGGCGGACAGCTCACCGAGGCGGTGCGCCGTCGCCCATACTCGGTGATCTTGCTCGACGAGGTCGAAAAGGCCCATCCAGAAGTCTTCGACATCCTGTTGCAGGTGCTCGATGACGGCCGGTTGACCGACGGCCAGGGGCGCACGGTGGACTTCAGGAATACCATCTTGATCCTCACCTCCAACTTGGGTTCGCAGTTCCTGGTGGATCCCGCATTGGAGGACGAAGCCAAGAAGAGCGCCGTGATGAACGTCGTCAACGCGTCATTCAAGCCGGAATTCCTGAACCGACTGGATGAGGTGATCCTCTTTGATCCGCTGAGCATTGAGGAACTGGGCAATATCGTCAAGCTTCAGATCGATTTGCTCTCGGAGCGCCTGGCCGAACGCCGTTTGACCTTGGAGGTAGACCAGGGGGCGAGCGAATGGCTGGCCCTGACAGGCTACGATCCCGCCTATGGAGCTCGCCCGCTGCGTCGACTTGTCCAGCGCGAGATCGGGGACCGGCTGGCCAAGGAGATCCTTGCCGGCACCGTGCAAGACGGGGACACCGTTCAGGTGTCGCTGGATGAGCCCGGTGACCAGCTGAAGGTGCAGAAAAAGAGCTAGCTCAATATGGCCGAGGGCGTGAACAGGATCCTGTTCACGCCCTCGGCTTGCACTGCTTGAATTCAGCTAGCTCTCGGTGGTCTCTTCAGCCTTTTGGCTCTCATCGTCGGAGTTCCCATTGTCGGGTTCCGAAGAATCTTCATCGGTTGCGTTGTCCGTTGCTTCTGGTGGCAACAGCGAGGTGCGCACGTTCCCTTCAGCCAAGCTCAAGAAGCAGGACACGGCGCGGTCGCCCTGTTCCCAGGTGCTCTGGGAGGGACGGGAGAAGTGATAGGTCCAAGTGGAGTCGAGGCCAGCGCTCGGATCCAGCGAGACCGACTTGCACAGGTCCTCTGACTGGGTGAGCAATTCGCTGGCGCCAGGGTAATCGGTTCCGGATACCTCAAAAGAACCGATCATCTGGGCATTATGCGCTGAATCGCAGGTGACCACGGTTTGGGCATCCAGCGGTGAGTCAAACCCGCGCAAGCAATCACCCAGCTGCAACTGTGCAGGGGGCATTTCGGTAGCGATGACCCCATCAAGCCCCGGATTTTCATTGCGTTCCACGTTGTTCGCAACGGGCGAAGCGGGGGGATCTATGATGCGCAACACCAAGAAAACCAGAGCAGCGGCCAGCGCCAAAACGGCAATAATCAGGAGGGCCCACTGGCCACCATGCCGTTTGGGCTTTTCCGGTTCGGGCTGCAATGGCGGTAAAGCCGCCTGCGGCTCGGGCAGATTTTCTTCCACCACCTGCTGAGCTCCTTCATGGTCGGGGGCGTTCAGTTATTCGTCAGCTCAATACATAGTCGTTGGACTAATCGACAGTCTAGCTGTATCGACGGGTGTTGCGTTCAGCGCTCGCCGGTGAATCATGTTAACCTTTAATTACGAAAGAACTGATCACATATTCGGGGGCCTTCATCTAATTAGATGGACCACCTCCCGACTCTACTGAAAAGAGGGGGTCACGCCATGGGGCGCGGCCGTCAAAAGGCTAAAGCACAGCGTCAGGCGCGAGATATCAAGTACTACTCGCCGTCCACTGACCTTTCGGCACTTGAACGCGAGTTGGGCGTTCAGTCCGATCATCATGCTCAGAACACCGAGCGTAATGATTCATCGTATGACGAAGAATATTCGGATTACGACGAGCTGACTAAGAAGTACTCGCGAGACGACGACGAGGATTAAGTTCCTTTTCTGAGACCGGGAGTTCTTGGCTCGGAGTGCCACAGCTAGAGCACGCAGTGGTACAGCTCTTCAGTACATTTTGCGACATGCCGCAGCGACTAAGCTAGATTAGCTTTAAGTCGTTGCGGCCTTTGTCGTGTCCAACAAGCATGAGGTGGAACGTGAGCACCAAAGAAGAGCTAGCCATCCAGATGGCGCATCACTCGGCGATCCGCTCGATGCAGCGCATAGTGGAGCAACAAGCGCCAGCGTCACCAGAGGATGAAGCCCGCGCCGGGGTGCAGCAGATGCTGAACTCAGGCAGCGTCCTGGTGGTCACCGGCGCCGGTGTCTCCACCGATTCGGGCATCCCGGATTACCGCGGGCCGAACGGCTCGCTGCAGCGCCACCGTCCGATGACGTACCAGGAGTTCCGCTACCGCCCGGAAGCGCGCCAGCGCTATTGGGCCCGAGGCTATGTCGGCTGGCGCCATATGGACAAGGCCGAGCCGAACCAGATCCACCGGCGGCTGGTGCAGTGGGAACAAGAAGGAAAAATTACCGGCATCATCACGCAAAACGTGGATGGCCTGCACCAGCAGGCTGGATCAAAGCGGGTCATCCCGGTGCATGGGGATTTGTCTACCGTTCGATGCCTGAACTGCGGCTTCAGCGAGGACCGCCGAGACTTCGACGTCCGTCTTGAGGCAGCGAACGAAGGATACCTCGAAGCGGTAGAGATCGACCCTTCCGCAGTGAATCCCGATGGCGACGTGGAGCTGCCTCAATACCTGATCGACCAGTTTGTCATGGTCCGCTGCTTGAACTGTGATTCCTATGCCTTGAAGCCAGATGTGGTGTACTTCGGGGAGAGCGTTCCGCCTGAGCGCAAGGAACTCATGGCGGCGCTGGAAGCAGAATCCAGCGCGCTGTTGGTCCTCGGGTCATCACTGGCCGTGATGAGCGGCTACAAGGTGCTGCTGAACTTCGTCAAAAGGGAACTGCCAGTAGCCCTGATTACCAACGGGCACGTGCGTGGGGAACAGAAGGCTACCTGGCGCTGGCGAGTTCCGCTGGAAACCGCGCTGTCCCAGCTGACCTAGAAGCTCGGGGCCCAGGGTTTCAGGGCCGGCAGTCGTATCACAGCGGACAGGCCACCGGCAGGCCGGGGAGCAAGCCGGAAGGATCCTCCATGGGCCTGGACCACGGCGGCAACAATAGGCAGCCCCAGGCCGCTTCCCGAGGATTTGATGCTTCCGATGCGTTCCAGGCGGTGAAAAGGCTCCAGGATCAGCTGGGCCTGTTCCGAGGTGAGCACTTCGCCATCATTTTCAACGGTAATCTCGACCATGCTCCCATCAGATCCGGAGCAGAGCCAAGCCTTCGAATTCGAGTAGGCCAGCGCATTGCGAACCAAGTTGGCTACTGCATGTTCCAACAGGTCGGCATCGGCTTCCACCGCGGGAAGATCGCCGAGCTGAATGTCGAATTCGAGGCCGCGGGTGATCGCCTCGGGAAGGTATTGCTCCACCAAATCCTCAAGCAGCAGCGAGAGGTCTATGGGCATCTTGGCCAGGCCATTGGACTGGGCGCGCGAGAGCGTGAGCAATGAATCCACGGAACGCTCGGCCTTGGCAGTGATGTGCTGCAGGCGTTGGATGAACTGCGGCCCGGGGAGCTGCTGGCTGGGACCCACCTCCAAGGTGGTGCGCAGCGCGGCCAAAGGGGTGCGCAGTTCATGGGATGCATTCGCCGCGAATCGCTGCTGCTGAGTGATCTGGTTTTCGAGCCGGTCAAGCATGGAATCCATGGCGTCGGCCACGTCGGAGAATTCAGTGCGTGGACCATGAAGATGGACACGACGGTTCAGATCCCCTGAGCTGACCGAATTCGCGGTCCGCTGCATGCGTGCCAGCGGGCGCAGCAGATGTCCTGCCAAGAACCAGGAGCCGATGCCGCTGCCCGCTACGAGGAAACCCAGCGCCCAGAGTGCCCGCGGAATAAAAGCCCTGGCCAGGTCCTTGCGGCTCGGAGCGAATTCGCCGAACTTCGTGTTCAGCACCCCATCGGGGATATAGCGAAGCAGGAAGAGGTAGACCAGGGCGAAGAGCACTGCACCTGTGCCAACGACGAGCAGGCACATGGTGATGCTCAGCTTGAGCCTGGCGCTGAGGCCACGGGGCCGATCGACATTGTTCATGCAGAAAATTCCGGGTCAACAAGCCGGTAGCCGACACCGGTCACTGTTTCAATGGGTGTTGGCTCTCCGAGCCTCTTGCGCAGCGAGGACATGGTTACGCGGACTACCGCGGTGAATGGGTCTGCGTTCACATCCCAGGCCTTTTCCAGCAGTTCTTCGGAGCTGACTACGCCGCCATCTGCTTCCATCAGAATCTGCAGGATGGCAAATTGCTTCTTTGAGAGGTCGATTCCAACGCCGTTGCGCTGCACAGTGCGCTTAAAGGGATTCAGCGTGATGCCGCGCAGCTCCATGACTGGAGGGGCGCTCACCGCCGGGCGCCGGGAGAGCGCATGTAGCCGCAGGATGACTTCCTTGAGCGCAAACGGCTTGGTCAGGTAGTCATCGGCGCCTGCCTCGAAACCCGAGATCTTGTCATCGAGCCGAGTCGCCGCGGTGAGCATGAGCACCCGGGTGCCCAAGCGCTTCTCGTGCAGCCATGCAACAACCTCATCGCCCGACGGGCCCGGAATATCGCGATCGACCACCGCCACGTCATAGTCGTTGAGCGACAGCAGCTCGATGGCACGGTGGCCGTCCATGGCCACATCCGCCGCAATGCCTGCCTGCTGCAGCCCCTGTTGAACTGCCTCGGCAATATACGGTTCGTCTTCGATGAGCAATACTCTCATGGTCTTATCCTAGGACGGTTCCGGGTACTCGGCAGCAGCTAGGAAGCGGCGCTGGGGCGCATCGCCGGGCACTGGCCCTGGGAGTCTGCCGCCAGCTCATAGTGCCAGAGCTCGTTGGCGTATCTCTGGCACAGCCCGAACCGCTGGCCCTTGCGCGAGAGCCAGTCCGCGGCATCTGTCGGGCCGACATCAACGGCATTGCCGGTGACATGCGAGGAATCGTCCGGGGATGCCACCCACTTTGAGGCTTCGGCTTCACTGCCATATTTGGCTATCGCCTGATCCAGCAATTCCTGCTGGTAGCCGCGTGAACGCCAACCGGAGGTGACCCAGAAATCCTTGATGCCCTGCTCCTTGGCAGCAGCGACCGCTTCCTGAAGTGCCTCGCGCAGCTGGGGATCCAGGTTGCTGATTGCGCGATGGCTGTCATCGAAGGGGCTCACCTGGCTCTCGCGCAGCTCGTCGTCCTCCGAGTCCGTGAAGATCGTCTTCACTGCCTTGGCCCCGAGATCGGCGGTAGCACTCGTGCCGGTGGTCAATGCAGCGCAGGAGCCCAGGAACAGGGCCGCGATCGCGATGAGCACCGTGGAAATCACGACTCGTGTTTTTCTCATGAGCCAAGAACATCAAATCAGGTGTTAAGCCAGTGTAAAGAGCGTTGCGAAGAACTTCTCCGCTATCCGGCGGCAGCGAATCTTATGGGGGAGGCGATGAAAGCCAAGGCCAGCACCGTCATTGCAATTCCAATCCACGCACAGATGCGCCGCAGCGGTTCCAGCCGGCCAGCAGCGGCGAAGCCCAGCAGGCACCCTGCTACATTGGTGGCCAGGTCCGAGGTGTCGGAGCTTCCCACCGCCAGCGCGTACTGCAGGAATTCAAGCAGCAAGGACAGGCCGAGCCCGGCTGCGGCCGCCTGCATCCAACGCAGCCGGGGCCATAAAAGCCGGAGGTTCAAGCCGATGGGGATGAACAGCAGCAGATTGACGAGGCTTTCCTTCAAGCCGCTGGCAGCAAAGCGGGCGTCGGCGATGAAAGGCAGCAGCTTGATTGAACGCAATTCCCCGCTGCCCAGATGCGGCAGGGCCAGCTTGAAGAGGATGATCCACGCGAGGAAAAACAGGTACAGCCCGGCGAAGATGAAGCTCCGGCGGCGAAGCTGGGAGGCTTCTGCTGGTTCGGCCATGGCGGAATTCCTCCGTGGATAAGCGAACACCGGCGGACCAGAAAACTGGTCCGCCGGTGGATTCGAAGCTCTGGGTGCTACTTGGCGTAGGCCCCGGTCAGCAGCACGGCGCCACCGTCAACACCCTTGGCGCCCTGGACGAAGTCCAGGCCAGCCTCGGCAGCCGATGGATCCAGGTTCTCAACCTGGCCCATAACCCATGCGCCCATGCCAGCAGCGTTCAGCAGCTGCACAGCGCGGTCGGCCACGGCCTGGTCAACGATCGCCACCATGCCAACGCCCAGGTTCAAGGTGCGCTCCAAGTCAGGCTGCGGCACGTTGCCCAGGGAAGCAATGGTGGAGAACACTGCCGGCAGTGCCCAGGTCGAACGGTCCACGCGGGCCATCAGGCCCTGTGGCAGCACGCGGGCCAGGTTGGCGGCCAGGCCGCCACCGGTGACGTGGCTGAAGCCGTGCACGCCGAAGTTCTCGCCGTCGTTCAACTCGCCAATCAAATCCAGGCAAGCGCTGGTGTAGATGCGGGTTGGCACCAGCAGCTCCTCGCCCAGGGTCTTGCCGAACTCGGCCACCTCGCGGTCCAGCTCCCACTTGGCGTGGGCGATGACCCGGCGCACCAGCGAGTAGCCGTTGGAGTGGATGCCCGAGGAAGCCATGCCGATGACCACGTCGCCGGCACGCACGCGTTCCGGGCCCAGCAGCTGGTCCGCCTCGATAACACCGGTGGCGGCACCGGCCACATCGTACTCGTCCTCGGCCAGCAGGCCAGGGTGCTCAGCGGTTTCGCCGCCGACCAGCGCGGTGCCGGCGAGCTTGCAGCCCTCGGCGATGCCGCGCACGATGTCGGCAATGCGCTCCGGAACCACCTTGCCGGTGGCAATGTAGTCGGTCATGAACAGCGGCTTGGCACCCACCACGACGATGTCATCAACGACCATGCCGACCAGGTCCTGGCCGATGGTGTCGTGGATGTCCAGCTTCTGGGCAATGGCCACCTTGGTGCCCACGCCGTCGGTGGAGGTCGCCAGGTAGGGCTTCTTGTAGCCGGTAAGGAAGGAGACATCAAAAAGCCCGGCGAAACCGCCAACCCCTCCGACGACGCCGGAAGTGTGCGTGGCCTTGATCGCACCCTTCATCAACTCAACGGCGCGGTCACCGGCCTCGACGTCAACGCCGGCACCGGCATAGGTGATGGAAGTTGGCTGATCATTGCCGCTCATGGCAGAGGGTTCCTTTTCTGTCGTGAGCACCGGTTCTCCGGTGCCGCTTGCAACGAGGTATATGGGGGAGGACGGTCGGGTCTAGCTGGCGTTTTCGAATTCGGAATCCGGGCCGGGCTCGCAACCTGGCTGGCTGCTGCGCTCCAGCAGGTTCTTTCCGCGGCGCTCCTCATGCGGCAGCGCGATCGGGTAGTCGCCGGTGAAGCACGCGGTGCACAGGCGCTCGCGTGGCTGCCGGGTGGCTTCGATCATGCCGTCTTCGGAAATGTAGGCCAGCGAGTCGGCGCCGATGGAGGTGGCGATTTCGTCCACAGCAGCGCCATTGGCGATCAATTCGGCGCGCGAGGCGAAGTCGATGCCGTAGAAGCAAGGCCACTTCACCGGAGGCGAGGAGATCTTGACATGGACCTCGGAAGCACCGGCTTCGCGCAGCATGCGCACCACGGCGCGCTGGGTGTTGCCGCGCACGATCGAGTCATCGACCACTACGACGCGCTTGCCGCGCAGCACGGTTTCCAGGGCGTTGAGCTTGAGCTTGATGCCCAGCTGGCGCAAGGTCTGGGAAGGCTGGATGAAGGTGCGGCCCACGTAGGCGTTCTTCACGAATCCGTGGGTGAAGGGAATGCCTGATTCCTCGGCGTAGCCGATGGCTGCCGGGGTGCCGGATTCCGGAACCGGAATGACGATATCGGCTTCCGCATGGTTTTCGCGGGCCAGCTGGCGGCCCATTTCCACGCGGGACTCGTACACCGAGCGGCCGGCAATGGCAGCATCCGGGCGAGCCAGGTACACGTACTCGAAAACGCAGCCCTTGGGGGTGGCCTCGGCGAAGCGGGTGGAGCGCACGCCGTTCTCGTCGATGGCGATCATTTCGCCTGGCTCGATTTCGCGGATGAACGATGCGCCCACGGTAGCCAGGGCAGGCTGCTCGGAAGCGACGACCCAGCCACGGTTCAAGCGGCCCAGAACCAATGGGCGAACGCCGTGCGGATCACGCGCAGCGTACAGGGTGTCTTCGTTCATGAACACGAAGCAGAAGGCGCCTTCGATTTTTGGCAGCAGTTCCAGCGCGGTTTCTTCCAGCGACTGGCCCTCGATGCCGCCGAGCAGGGCGGTGACCAGCGCGGTGTCGGTGGTGTTGCCCTGGGCGATTTCGCCGCGGACCTTGCCGCCGTCGGCCTGCTGCTTGGCAGCGACCATGTCGGCCAGGTCGGCGGAGTTGGTCAGGTTGCCGTTGTGCGCCAGGGCCACGGTGCCGGTCTGGGTTGGGCCCAGGGTCGGCTGCGCATTGGCCCAGTGGCTGGCGCCGGTGGTGGAGTAGCGGCAGTGGCCGACGGCCAGCTGGCCGCTCATGGAGTTCAGCGTATTCTCGTCGAAGACCTGGGAAACCAGGCCCATGTCCTTGTAGACGTTGATGCGGGCGCCATCGCTGGTCGCAATGCCCGCCGATTCCTGCCCGCGGTGCTGGAGGGCGTACAGACCGTAATAGGTCAGTTTCGCAACCTCTTCGCCAGGAGCCCAGACGCCGAAAACGCCGCATTCATCCTGCGGCCCCTTCTCGCCTGGAAGCAGGTCGTGATTTAAGAATCCATCGCCACGCGCCATGTCAGTTATTCTCTCATGTTCTGGTTTGGTCGACACCGACCGTTTGTGTGGTGGGTGGCGGCCAGGTGCGCGGCCGCCCGCTTTTCAGTGGAAGGGAAAAGCTGCCTAGCCTGGTTGTCCGCTGGAGTCAGTGTCCTCGGCCAGAGGAACTGCCAGATGCTTGGTGGATTTACGCGAGGTGAAGCGATCTATGATCACGAACACCAGCCCGCCGATACCCACACCTAGTCCAGCACCGAACATTGCAAAGAATCCGGAAGCTGATGCACGGGTGTACTCCTGCGATGGCTCGCCGAGCAAGCCAATGACCAGGCCAATCAGCGCACCAAGTACGACGAAGGTCAAAATGAATGGCCAGAATTTGGGCGCCGAGTGAATTTGCACTTCGACACTTTGATCTGCAGATGTCGGGGTAGCGGGGTGTTGCTCCATACCCTTAAGGGTACTCAATAAGTGGTAGGTGCGCGGACAAGTCTGCCCTAAGTCCGGAGGCGTGCAATTGCCCAGTTTGCAATGCATCGGCCCATGAGGTTAGGCCGGTAGCCAGTGAAAGCCAGAGTTCAGCAGGCATTTCGACCACATTCGGCGGGGTTCCGCGGGTATGCCGGGGTCCGGCTATGCACTGAGTCACACCAAAGGGCGGGATGCGCACCTCTACGGAATTGCCCTCGGCACGAGAGGCTAATTCCTCCAGCAGGTAGCGAACTGCCATGGCCAGCACCGGACGGGCTATTTTTCCTTGTCCCTGCCCGGCACCAGCCCACTCGCGCACCGCTGCGCGCCCAGCAATTTCGTCAACGCGTCGCTTGATTGCCATGGGGTGATGCATCTCTTTCTCTCGATGACGTAAAACCGTCACATTTGCCTGGACTTGATGTGGGGTGCGGAACTCTGTAAATCAGAAATCGGCCCCAGCCAACTGTAGTCCAGCAGCCCGTGCGCCGGCAGTGCCTCCAACCGGTTGCAGCTGCTGGCGCAAATCGCGATAAGCCGCTTCCTCGATGGCCGAGAATTCGTGCAGCAGCGATAGGGCCAGAAGGTCGGTGCCCCGCGAAGAGCCGTCAAGCATTTTGATGGCCACGGTCAGCGAATTGGGTGCCGCCATGGCCAGCACGCCTTCGGCACCCAGCTTGGCTATGGCCCCGGCCTGTTCGATGACTTCGGAATTGGGATGGCCCTTGCCCCGAACGGCCCACGGGTGATTGCGCATCGCGGCGACAACGCGCTGGGCCTCTTTTTGCTCGGAAACAACGAGCTGCTGGAAGCCGTGGGCCAGGCTCTTCAACGACATCTGGACGGCCGGTGCCCCGCAGCCATCAATCCCGGTGAATGGCATCGGGCCGCAAAATTCTTCAAGGACCGAGTGCGCCATCCGTTGCACGGGGTGATCCGGATCAAGATAGCCAGCAGTGCCAGAACCCGAGGCCTTCGCCGCGAGCAGGAACCCGGCGTGCTTTCCGGAGCAGTTGAATGCCACTGCGGACTTCGGCAGGTGCTCAAGGGTCATCTGCGTCCTGGTTGCCGAATCCACGGGCCAGGATTGCGGGCATTGCAGATCCGATTCATTCAGCCCCGCCGATGCGAGCATTCGCCGGGCAACGTCCTGATGGGCGAAGGTGCCGATATGGCTGGCACAGGCCAGGGCCAGCTGCTCGTCGTCGAGCTCGGCGCCACAGCGCAATGAAGCGATGGCTTGGAATGGCTTCACCGCGGACCTGGGGAAGATCAGCGCCTCGGGGTTGCCCAGGGCCATGAGAGTTGTGCCGTCTGGCCCCAGCACCACTGCGGCGCCATAGTGGCGGGATTCAGTGACGCCGTTGCGGCTCACCTGTACCAGCTGCGCGCAATCGGAAATATCCATTGGTCGGTCCATTCCCCTAGTTTATTCGCGTGGGAGCGCCGTGCCGCGTGGCGGGCTGCGAGCCAGTAGCCGATGCGGGTAAAAGCACAGGCTCAGCGGATGTCATAGACAGCATCCACCGTCGATTTCTCCGGTAAACTCGGGCGAGTGAAGGTACTGGTTATTGGCCCAGGCGGCCGTGAGCATGCAATTGTCCGAGCACTGAGTGCAGACCCCTACGTCAAAGAAGTCCATTGCGCCCCCGGCAACGCCGGCATCGCGCAGGATGTCACCACCCACAACATCGACGCGCAGGATCCTGCCGCGGTTCTCGCCCTGGCTCGCGAACTGGCCAGCGACCTGGTGGTTGTCGGCCCGGAAGCGCCACTGGCTGCCGGTGTATCCGATGCATTGATCGAGGCTGGCATCCCCGTCTTCGGTCCTACCAAAGCTGCAGCGCAGCTTGAGGCATCGAAGGCTTTTGCCAAGAACGTCATGGCTGCCGCAGAAGTGCCCACCGCCATGGCCCACGTGGCCGCCAACCGCGAGGAAGCAGCCAGCGCACTGGATGACTTCGGCGCACCGTATGTGGTCAAAGACGACGGCCTGGCCGCTGGCAAGGGCGTTGTGGTCACCTCGGACCGCGATGAAGCACTGGAGCACGCCGAAGCCTGCTTCGCAGCCGGCGGCACCGTGGTCATCGAGGAATTCCTCGATGGACCGGAAGTTTCGCTCTTCGTCATTTGCGACGGCAAGCATGCCGTTCCGCTCTCTCCTGCACAGGACTTCAAGCGCATCTTCGACAATGACGAAGGCCCGAATACCGGCGGCATGGGTGCCTACTCGCCGCTTGAGTGGCTTCCAGAGAACTTTGTTGACGAGGTCATGGACCGCGTCGCCTACCCAACCCTGCGCGAAATGGAAAAGCGCGGCACGCCATTCACCGGCGTGCTGTATTGCGGCCTGGCCGTCACCAAGCGCGGCATCCGCGTTATCGAATTCAATGCCCGCTTTGGCGATCCGGAAACCCAGGCCGTGCTGGCCCGGTTGAAGACCCCGCTGGGCGGCGTCTTGCTGGCCGCTGCCAAGGGCCAGCTGGATGACGCAGAGCAGCTGAACTGGTCGCCGCTCACCGCCGTGGATGTTGTTATCGCCGCCGAGAACTACCCGGATACCCCGGTCAAGGGCGCAGTGATTTCCGGTTTGGATGCAGCCAACGCGCTGGAGAATGTGCACGTGATGCACGCTGGCACGTCTGCTGACGCCGAGGGCAACATCATCGTTTCCGGGGGACGTGTCCTGGCAGTAGTCGGCTTGGGCGATGACCTCGCAGCTGCTCGTGCCACCGCCTACGCCGGTGTCGCCCAGATCAGCTGGGACGGTGCCCAGTCGCGCACCGACATCGCGCTGAAGGCCGAACGCGGCGAAATCGTCGTTGCAAAGCAAAGCAAGTAGAGGACCAGATAGCTATGGCAGGATTCCAGACCGAAGTTCTCGACCTTGAGGGTTGGGACCATTTCTACTCGGGCAAAGTGCGCGACCTCTACGTGCCAGCTGGTGCGAGCTTCGAAGAAACCGACCGCGTACTGGTCGTCGCTTCGGACCGCATCAGCGCCTACGATTTTGTGCTCACCAGCGAAATCCCGGACAAGGGCAAGGTGCTGACGCAGCTGAGCCTATGGTGGTTTGAACAGCTGGGCGACTTCGCCAACCATGTGATCTCCACCGATGTGCCAGAGGCTGTAGCCGGCCGCGCCATGGTCTGCAAGAAGCTGGAAATGTACCCCATCGAGTGCATCGCCCGCGGATACCTCACCGGTTCGGGCCTGGCCGAGTACAAGGTCTCCAAGACCGTGTGCAGCCTGCCATTGCCTGATGGCCTGGTGGATGGCTCCCGGCTGGAGCCTGCATTGTTCACCCCATCGGCCAAGGCCGAGGTCGGGGAGCACGATGAGAACATCACCTACGAGCAGACCGCCGAGCGTGTTGGCAACGATGTGGCCGAAGCGCTGCGCGAGAAGACTGTTGCGCTCTACGAGCAGGCCGAGAAGATTGCCCGCGCGCGCGGCATCATCCTGGCGGACACCAAGGTAGAGTTCGGCGCGGATCCCGTGACCGGCGAGATCACCTTGGGCGATGAGGTGCTGACCCCGGACTCCTCGCGTTTCTGGGACGCCGCGGCCTACCAGCCAGGCCAGGCCCAGCCGAGCTTCGACAAGCAGTTTGTGCGCGACTGGCTGACCAGCAGCGCATCGGGCTGGGATAAGAACTCCGGCGAGCAGCCTCCTCAGCTGCCGGCTGAGGTTGTCGAGAAGACCCGTGCCCGGTACATCGAAGCCTACGAGCGCCTGACCGGCCAGAGCTTCACCGCCTAACACCGGCAGCCGGCGCAAAAAGCAGCCCCTGTCGACTCGGAAGTTTTCCGAGTCGACAGGGGCTGCTTCAGTCTGGACTTGATCAGACCAGCGAGTCCTTCCACGCCTTGTGCAAGGCGGCGAAACGGCCCTCATCGGCAATCAGCTGCTGCGGGGTGCCGTCTTCGGAGATCTGCCCATCGTGGACCACCAGGACACGGTCGGCGATCTGAACCGTAGAGAGCCGGTGGGCGATGATCAGAGCCGTGCGGTTGCCCAGCAAAGTCTGCAGGCCGCGCTGAACTGCCCGCTCCGACGGGATATCCAGCGAACTGGTCGCCTCGTCCAGGATCAATACCGCCGGATCTGCCAAGAAGGCGCGGGCAAAGGAGATCAGCTGGCGCTGCCCCGCGGAGACTCGGCCGCCACGCTTATTCACATCGGTGTCGTAGCCTTCAGGCAGGTCCAGGATGAATTCGTGGGCGCCTACGGCTCGTGCAGCCGACTGGATGTCCTCAAGGGATGCTCCAGGCCTGCCCAGGGCAATGTTCTCGGCAACCGAGCCCGAGAACAGGAACGCTTCCTGGGTCACCATCACCACATGCCGCCGCAATTCCCTGTTGGAAAGCTCGTTGATCGGCACCGAGTCCAGTTTCAGCGTGCCTGAGCGCAGATCATAGAAACGGGCGATGAGCTTGGCGAGGGTCGACTTGCCTGCGCCGGTTTGCCCGACGACGGCGACTGTTTGGCCTGCTGGAATGCGCAGATCGAATTTGTCCATGATGATCGGGCCGTCGCCATAGCCGAAGACCGCGTCCTTGAATTCGAGCTCGCCGGCCACTTTGCCGATGCTCTTTGGCTGTTCCGGCTCGCGCACGGTCGGCTCTTCTTCGAGAAGTCCCGAGACCTTTTCCAAGGCCGCTGTGGCGGACTGCAAGGAAGAGTAGAACATGGCAATGTGCTCAACCGGCTGGAAGAGCCGCTTGGATGCCAAGAGGATGGCCACCATGGCACCGACTTCCATGGAGCCGTTGATGATGCGGAAGCCTCCGTAGGCCAGAAGTGCCGCGACCGTCAGGTTGCCAATCAAAACCAGCCCCGGCTGCAAGATGCCGAAGAGGTTGAAGGAGCGCACCGAGTTGTCCCGGTATTTCTCCGCGATCTGCTGGTAGTTCTGGTCGTTGGCGCGTTCCCGGCGGAAAGCCTTCACCGCGCGAATGCCGGTCATGGTTTCCACAAAGGTGGAAATGACCTTCGCGGAAACAACACGGGATTCCCGGTACAAGACTTCAGATCGGCGCTGGTACCAGTAGAACAGGATGGCTACCGGCACGGCCACGATGCACACCACGAACCCGCTTTGCCAGTCCAGCAGGAAAATGGAAATCAGCGTGAAAATGATAAATACGCAGGAGGACGCCAGCTCGGAGACTCCCTGGTCCAGCAGCTCGCGCAAGGTCTCCAGATCCGAGGTCTGGCGGGAAATGATGCGGCCGGACGTGTAGTTCTCGTGGAATTCGAGGCTGAGCCGCTGGGTATGCCGGAAGACCTGCTGGCGAAGATCCAGCAGCATGGCCTGCGAAATTCTTGCCGCGGAGTTGATGTACCAGGCCAGCAGGACCCCGCTGAGGATTGCGCAGACGATGTATCCGGCGCCGGTGAGCCCCAGGGCGCCCCAATTGCCCTCGCGGACCTGGGGCAAGGTCCAGTCGATGGCAAAGGCGATGATCACCGGCAACATCACGCGGGCGGCATTGGAAACCAGGACCAGCGCGACCGTGAGAATGAAGAGCTTTTTCTGCGGCATGGCGAGGGTGGCCAGCAATCGGAAGGAGCGCTGGCGCACCACCTTGCGCTCAGCGGCCGAGAGCTTGATGGAGTCCTCGTTGGTGACGCCCAATGGCTTGCTCATCGTGAGGCCTCCTCGGCGATTGGCAGTTCTTCGTCATCCAGGCTTGCGATGACAAATCGATAGTGCTCGTTGGTGCTCAACAGGTGGGTGTGGCTTCCGACCGCATCGATGCGTCCATCGCGCAGCAGGGCAACCCGATCTGCCAGCATCACGGTGGATGGGCGGTGAGCCACAATCAATGTGGTGGTTCCGGCCAGTACTTCCCGCAACTTCTCGGTGACCAGTTCCTCGGTGCGCACATCGAGGGCTGAAAGCGGATCATCGAGCACCAGTACGCTCGGACGAGCCGCAATGGCGCGGGCCAGGGCAATGCGCTGGCGCTGGCCGCCGGAAAGCGACAGGCCCTCTTCGCCGATGAGCGTATCCACGCCTTGCGGCAGCGAATAGGTGAAGTGCACTTGGGCTACATCCAGTGCTTCGGTGAGCAGCGCTTCGCGCTCGTGCTCGTCCAGGGACGCGGGTGTGCCCAGCAGGACGTTGTCCCGTATGGTGCTGGAGAACAAGGTGGTGTCCTCGAAAGCCACGGCAATTTCGGTGCGCAGCTGGTCGAGCTCCCAATCCTTGACGTTTTGCCCATGGATCAGGACCTCTCCGGCGGTGGCTTCATGGAGCCGGGGGATGAGGTTCAACAGGGTTGATTTTCCGGAACCGGTGATCCCGACCAGGGCCATGGTTTCACCGGGGCGGATTTCCAGGTCGATGTCGGCCAGGATCGGCCGGTGGGTTCCGGCCGTGTCAGGGTAGGCGAAGCGCACGTGGCGCAGCTGCACGCTGCCATCACGCTCTCCGGGGATGCGGGGCTGTTCTGGAGAGACGATGTCGTTGGCCGAATCCATGACCTCGAAATGGCGGTCTAGTGCGGTTTTGGTGCTCAGCGTCATGCCCAGGAGCATGCCCATGCCTTCGACCGGTCCGGCGATGACTGCGGCAATGGCGAAGTAGGCCACCAGGGCGCCAACGCTCAAGGTTCCGTTGGCAACTTGGGCAATGCCGATGAACAGGCCAATGCCCAAAATGGTTTCTGGAACGGCGACAACGGTGAGCAGGAAACTTGCCAGGGTTTTGGCCTTTGCGATTTCGGTTTCCTGCAACGACTTCGCCTGGGTATTAAAGCCTTCGTAGATGTGCGGGCCGCGGCCGAAGGCCTTGATGACGCGAATGCCGTGCACTGATTCCTCTACGGCGGTGGCGAGGTCACCAGCCTGGTCCTGGCTAAGTCGGCTGGCGGCGCGGTACTCGTTGCGGAAGCGGTAGGCCTTGATGGCAATGGGAATGGATCCCAACAGGTAGAGCAGGCCCAAAATCCATGAATGGGTGAACATGAGAATCAAGCCGGTGATGACGGTGACGGTCTCCACCACCAGCATCATGGCGCCGAAGGCCAGCCATCGGCGCAGAAGCGAGAGATCCGACATGGAACGCGAGAGGAGCTGGCCGGAGCCCCAGCGCTCGTGGAAGGCGACGGGAAGGCGCTGAAGATGCTTGTAGAACCGAATGCGCATCTTCGTTTCCAGCCCGGCGGCTGGGGTCAGCACGAATTGGCGGCGCAGGAAGATCAGCAGGGCCTCGACGAATCCCAAGGCTGCCACGATGGCAACGGAGATCCAGACCTCGGATGAGTCCCCGTCCCGGTGCAAAACCGAGTTCACCAGCCAGGCTAATACCTGGGGGATCACCAGGGCGATGATGCCGGCTCCGAGCGCGCAGAGGAAGCCGCAGAAAAGCCGCGGGAGGATTGGCTTCACGAAGGGGTAAAGCCGCTTCAATGTTGCTGAGAGGGGAACCGGATCTCTAGAATCGGCCTTTTGTGCTTGCGCCACGGTACCCCGCATTCATCCAGAAGTTAGACAGAGCTTCAGCTTACCGCCAGTGGTTGAGAGAATTCAATCGATTTTCTCATTTGGGAAAGAAATGCTTCAGATGAGGTTAAAGGGAATCCCGGCGCCGCACGATATTCCGTGCAGCACCGGGATCCAGAAGATGGATTTCGCGGCTACTTTCGCCCGGTGAGCGTCACCAGGATGGCTTCCGGCGGGCAGGCAAAGCGGATTGGCGCGAAGCGGGAGGTGCCCAGGCCCGCCGAGACGTTCAGGGGAACACTGTTGCCGGCGTACTCCCAATCGCTCAGGCCACGGGCGCGCCACGTCGGCAAATCGCAATTCGAGACCAACGCGCCATAGCCAGGAATGCAGACCTGGCCGCCGTGGGTGTGGCCAGCAAAAATCACGTCGGCTTGCGCCTGGGCGAACTGGTCCAAGACTCGCTGGTACGGTGCGTGAGTCAGTGCAATGCGGACGTGCGGAGCCTGGCTGCTGGTCGAGGACCCTCGTGGCCAGCCTGCGAAGTGGTCCCGGTCGATGTGCGGATCATCAACTCCGGTCAAATCCAGGCGCAGCCCATTTAGGACCATTGAATGCGAACGATTGGACATGTTGACCCACCCGGCCGAGCCGAAAGCGCGGTGCATCTCTTCAAACGGAAGCTGATCCCGGGATGACGGGGTGGGGATGCCGTCGTTGCGAGCGAAGTACTTGAACGGGTTTTTCAACTTGGGCGCGTAGTAGCAGTTGGATCCCGGCACAAAGGCTCCAGGGAAGGCCATCAGCGGTTCCAACGCCTTGATCAGCGAAGGGACACCCTTGCGGTGGCTGAGGTTGTCTCCGGTGTTGATGATGAAGTCGGGGTTGAGGTCTGCAAGCTCGCGCAGCCATTGTATCTTGGTTTCCTGGCCCGGAACCATGTGGATATCCGAGAGGTGCAAGACCTTGATGTCTGAGGCGCCGCGGGGCAGCACGTTCAGGATTTCGCGGCGCAACCCGAATTTCTGGGTCTCGAGCATGCCATAGCCAACTAGTGCACCACCTAGCGCCAGGGCTCCACCGGCAGCCAGCGCTGTGGTACCGGCCGCATGACGTAGTGCTGCAGCAAATGTTTTGTGTTCAACCATGACCTGTCTGCCATCGTCCTTTCATGCCCGGGGGCAACTTCTGGTGAAGTCCGCTATTGCCAATCTAGACTGAAGGCCGCGTTCAACCAAAGTTGAACGCGGCCTTCACTGGCGCTTAGCTAGTCGTCGGATTTCTTTCCGTTGCCGTTGCCATTGCCATTGCCGTTGCCGTTGTTCTTTTTCGTATCGCCGCTGTCAGAGTCAGACTTCTGATCGTCGGATTTTTGCGACTCGGCATTCTCGTCATTCTTCGAGTCATCAGAATCGTTCTTCGACTCAGACTTCGAATCGCTGTCGGAAGAGTCTTCGGAGGTTTCCTTCTTGACTACTGGTCGACTTCGAGCAGAACCAAAACTGCTGCGATCATATTCGCCAACTGCTTCTTCCATGAAATCAACCCATAATGGCGCTGCGTAGGTCGAGGAATCAACCATCTCTGGAGCTCGCTCATCATTGATCATTGCTCCGTGCAGGGAGTTCTGTTCGGTGGAAGCCTTTCCGTCTAGGCGTCCTACCCAGGCAGCAGTGGAGATTCCCGTGGTGTAGCCGACGAACCAGGTCGAGGTTGCGTAGTTGTTAGTGCCGGTCTTGCCCGCGATGGGACCGGGAACACGGCCCTTGGAAACACGCTTGGAAGCGATCTTCTTGAGCGTGCCATTGAGGTCAGCTACGTAGGTCGGATCAATTTCTTGCGAGCAAGACTCCTGGGGAACCTTGTACTCGTTGCCGTCCTTGTCAGTAACGCCGGTTAATGCCCGAGGCTGGCAGAACTCGCCCTTGTTGGCGAAGGTTGCGAATGCGGCAGCCTGGGACAGCGGGGTGATATTGGCCGAACCAATGATGAACGATGGGTTAGCTGGGCTGATTGGGCCCGGCTGACCGTGATCCGCATCCTGGTCCAATACACCCAAACGCTTGGTGTAGTCAGCAATGGTGCACAAGTCGGTTTTGTAGGCTTCCTGTACCGTGGCGGAGTTAATGGACCAGTACAAGCCGGTGTCTACAGTCATACGACGGTAGAAACCTGCCGAAGCGTTTTTCGGCTCCCACTTGGTGCCGACCGTAGCCGAGCCACCGGGAAGGCAAGAAGCGCGGAACTTCGTACCAGGCGCGAAGTACGGGCGCTTGGCATTGATGGTGTCATACATGTGGTTGCCTTCGGTGAGCCAACCAAGGGTGGTGTACGGTTTCATGGTCGAACCGCCCTGGAAACCGCCTGCGCCGCCCTTTGAGCGTTCAACCGCGAAGTTGTAATAAGTGCTTGCGCCCGAGTCCTTGCTTTCAGGGCCGTAGGCGGTGTTCTGGGCCATAGTCAGGATATTTCCAGTGCCAGGCTCCACCGAAACAATAGACGAGTAGATGTCCTTGTTGGACTTGGCATCTGGATCTATGGACTTGCGAGCGTCGTTGGCAGCCTTCTTGTTCAACTCGCTATTCAAGGTGGTCTTGATCGTCAGGCCGCCGCGGTACAGCAGGCCTTCGCGGTCTTCCTTGGTCTTGCCGAACGTGTCGTCGCCCAGAATCAGGTTGGTGACGTAATCACAGAAGTATGCGTTGTCTTTGGCCGCTGAGCAACCCGATGGGGAAGTGCTGGGCTTGAGCTCAAGGCCGGACTTCACCGCATCGTCATACTCTTTTTTATTGATCGCGCCGGTGCGGTACATGTTGCCCAGCACCTTATTGCGGCGGTCAAGAGAACGCTCCGGGTTGTTGATCGGGTTGTAGACGTTCGGCAACTGGACCATGCCAGCAAGCATGGCCGACTGCTGAACGTTCAAGTCCTTGGCATCCACAGAGTAGAAGCGCTGTGCGGCAGCCTGTACGCCGTACTCGCGGCCGGAGAACAGCACGAGGTTCAGGTAGCCCTCGAGGATTTCGTCTTTGGACATTTCCTTTTCGATGGCTACCGCGTACTTGAGCTCGCGGATCTTTTCCGAGTAGTCCTTGTTGCCGGACACCGTGGTTTCCTCGGAACCAGTGAGCTCCTGGTTGTTCACCAGGAGGTTGTTCACGTACTGCTGGGTCAAGGTAGACGCACCAGAGCGCGAAGTGGAGGTCAGGTTGCCGACGATGGCTCGGGCGATGCCCTTGGGGTCGATACCGTTGTGCTCGTAGAAGCGTTCATCTTCCACCGAGACGATGGCCTTGCGCATATACGGCGAGATGTCATCAAGTGACACGGGTTCGCGATTCTGCTGGTAGAAATTCGCGATGGTCTTGCCGTTGGCGTCGACGATCGTTGACGGCTCCGAAATCGGAAGCTTCTCAAAGGAGCTCGGGAGCGCGCTGACGATGTTGTTACCGGTGGTCAAACCGGTTTTTGCGATCGCCGCTACGGGCACGAGCATACCTGCTGCGAGCACACCACACAGGGCGCTGATTCCAAAGAATGCAACGACTTTCCCAAGGGTGGTGGCGGTATCAAAAAAGGGGGACTTCTTGGCTGCCATACCCACTAGTTTACAAGGACGCGATAACGTATCCAGTATGACTAAATGGGAATACGCCACTTTGCCTCTTTTGATTCACGCAACAAAGCAGATTTTGGACCAATGGGGGGATGATGGTTGGGAGCTGGTTACTGTAGTTCCTGGCCCCAACGGCTCATCGCCGGTGGCCTACATGAAGCGTCCAAAAGAGTAGCCAAAACTTACTTCCTTAAGGAGAAAAAGCCCATGCAAGAAGCGACTTCCTCGCGTGTCGAAACGCGCCTAGCCGAACTGGGTTATGCCCTGCCAGGCGTTGCCAAGCCCGTCGCTGCCTACCTGCCAGCAGTCACCACCGGCAACTACGTTTACACCTCCGGCCAGCTTCCGCTGATTAATGGTGAACTCTCAGTTGTGGGAAAGGTCGGCGCGGAGGTTTCAGCAGAAGAAGCCAAGGCCCAGGCACAGGTTGCCGCGCTGAACGCACTGGCAGCCATCAAGGCCGAAATTGGTGACCTAGATCGCATTAAGCGCATCGTGAAGGTTGTCGGATTCGTGTCGTCGGCACCGGAGTTCACCGGGCAGCCAGGAGTCATCAACGGAGCTTCCGAATTCTTCGGCGAGGTTCTTGGAGACGCAGGTCTGCATTCGCGTTCGGCCGTTGGCGTTGCCGTGCTTCCGCTGGATGCACCCGTCGAGGTTGAGGTCATCGCCGAATTTGAGTAGTTCACCTCAGTTGCCTGTTGCGCGGCCTGCCAAGGCTTTCCCTTGCGGGCCGCGCAGCGGCATGGTGCGCAGAGTCTTTGATCTGCCGCCACACCAGATCCCCACGGCCGAAAACTGGTTCACCTTCGGCTCCCGCACACCCCGCTCGCCGCGCCGCGCGTCGTCCGTGTGCCTGGTGCGGGACAGTTCCAAGGGCGTCGAGACCTACCTGACCTTTCGGCCTGGCGGATCCCCGATGGGCAACGTGGCCTTCCCCGGCGGCAGCCACGAGGCCAGCGACCGGGCAACCTATCAATGGTTCGGACCAAGCCTTTCGCAGTGGTCCAAGCGCATGGACGTATTGGACCAGCAACTGGTCCAAGCGCATATCGTTTGCGCCATTCGCGAGCTCTTTGAAGAAACCGGAATCCTGCTGGCGGGTACCGACGAGCAATCCATCATCGAAATGACCGACCCCGAAGAGTGGATGGGCGCCCGCGAGGCGATTGCCGGCCAGGATCTTCCATTCGATGAGTTTCTTCGCCGCCGCGGCCTGGGGCTTCGCACCGATTTATTGCGGCCGGTCTCGCACTGGCTGAATCCCAACTTTGCCCTGCGCAGATTTGATACCTGGTACTTCGCAGCCACCGTGCCCAACCGCCAAGAGGCGACGCTGCTTCGAGGCAAGGGCAAATGGGGCGGGTGGCAGGTGGCCAGCGGCGTGTTGGCCCAGCGAAACACCAGCGAGCTCGGCGACCTGGTAGGGCAGCCCAATACTGTGGGCCTGAACTTCTCGAGGATCAGCTACCCGGCCGTGGAAATGATGCTCGAGGCAATGTCCGAGGCCAACGGGGTGGTGGCGTATTTGTCGCGGGCTCGGTCCCTGGATTTGAAGCACCCCGACTTGCTGGTGCGCGACGGCATTTACTATCTGGAGGTTCTGGGCTCGATGAGTGCCGAATCCTCGCGCCCCTGGCAAGCCGCCGCGGGCCGCCAATGAATTAGCTAGAACAACTTAAAAATAGTGTGGGCCGAAGATCCAAAAGGATCTTCGGCCCACACTATTTTGACTGGCTTAGCGTGAACGCTGGCGCAGACGCTGGATGTCCAGAATCACGACGGCGCGTGCTTCCAGGCGCAGCCAGCCGCGCTGTACAAATTCAGCCAAAGCCTTGTTTACGGTTTCACGCGATGCTCCAACCAGCTGGGCCAGCTCTTCCTGAGTCAGCTCGTGAGCGACCAGGATGCCGTCGGTTGCTGGACGGCCGAAGCGGTCAGCAAGATCAAGCAGAGCCTTGGCAACACGGCCAGGAACATCGGAGAAGACCAAGTCCGCAAGGGACTCGTTGGTGCGACGCAGACGTGCAGCCAGAGCCTGCAGCAGCTGGATCGAGACCTCAGGGGAGTTCAGGATCGCCTTGCGCATGTTCTCGTGGCTCAAGCCAGCCAGTCGGGTTTCCGACACGGCGGTTGCAGTCGCGTTGCGTGGGTGTGGATCGAATAGGGCCATCTCGCCAAACAGTTCGCCTGGGCCAAGAACAGCAATCAGGTTTTCGCGACCATCCGAAGAGGTGCGGCCCAGCTTGATCTTGCCCGAAACGATGAAGTACAGGCGGTCGCCCTGATCGCCTTCACGGAACACCGACGCACCGCGGGACAGATCAACCTCGGTCAATTCTTCGGTGAGCGCGGCGAATACTTCATCACCAAGCGACGCAAACAGTGGCGCGCGACGCAGTACCTCGATATCCATTAAATCTCCTGTCAACAGTAGTAGGCGCTTACTTCATTGTGCCGTATTCAGTAACAATGTGACAGTTTCCACACGTGGTTTCACCGAGAAAATGTTGAACGTCACGCTCATTCGGCCAAAACTCGCGAATATGCTCGCAGAAATCCATCAGCTTCTAAGGGTACCTTGGGTTAATACAAAGTATTTGAACGCATTGGAGTCTTGGTGCTCGGAATTTTCAGCTGGCTCGACGTAGTCATCTGCGCTGTTTTGCTGACCTTTTTCATTATCGGACTTCGCCGCGGTTTTCTCTTGACCGTTGGCGACATGGTGGGCCTCATTCTGGGAGGTGTTGCCGCGTTCTTTGCCATCCCGCTGGTTTCCACTTTCGCCAACAACCCCTGGTGGCGTGTTGCGCTGATGGCAGCCACCGCTGCCGTGCTGATCATCCTGGGCCAGGCGCTGGGCCGGGTCATCGCCACCCGCATCCGGCACTGGATGAACGTCGATTTCTTGCGCTCTGCTGACCGCATTGCCGGCGGTGTGCTCTCGGTGCTGATTACCGCCACGATCATTGGCGCGCTGGCGTTTTCCACCGCCAGCATGGGTATTCCCCGACTGTCCCTGGAAATTGGAAAGTCGACCATGATCCAGGCCATTCGCGGCGCGACGCCGCCCTTTGTGAACTCGGCTATTTCCTCGGCCCGCTCCAAGGTGATCGCCGAAACCCTGCCAGCATTCCTGGAGCCCTTTGCGCCGCCGGTGGATCAGCCCATGGACACCGACTGGGTGGCCACCGATCTCCAGCGGACCGCAGCGGAATCCGCCGCCAAGATCTCGGGCACGGCAGTGCAATGCGGTGTCAACCTGACTGGTTCCGGTTTTGTGGTGGCTCCAGAAATGGTGATGACCAACGCCCATGTCGTGGCCGGTCTTGGGGCAGCCACCGTGGAGACCGGTCGTGACGGAGTTCACCGCGGAAAGGTGGTCTACTTCGATCCGGAGACCGATATCGCGCTGCTGTACGTACAGGGCTTGGAGGCCCCGGCCATTGACCTGGCCGATGAGGATCTCACCCGTGGCGACGCCGCGGCGTTTATCGGCTACCCGGCTGGTGGGCCCCAGCAGATTCGCAGCGCCATGATCGCCTCGCGGGCCAACGTCTCGATCTCCAATATCTACGGCACCGACCCGTCGCGAATTTCCGTCTACCAGATCACCGCCGAAGTGGCCCAGGGCAATTCCGGTGGCCCGCTGGTGGATGAAAGCGGCGAGGCCGTTGGCTTGATCTTCGCGAAGTCCCGCAGCGACGAGCAGGTTGGATTCGCCCTGAGCCTAGAGGAGATGGAGCGCGCCATGGAGCTCGGCGGATCGCAGCGCACCTCGGTCAAGACCGGGGACTGCATCGCCAACTAGCCAAAGGGGCAAATTATTTGCCCAGCAGGTACGCCAGCTGTTCCACGGCCAGCTTGTAGCCGTTGACGCCAGCGCCGACGATGATGGAACTGGCCACCGGCGAAATGTAGGAATGGTGGCGGAATGCCTCGCGCTGGTGCACGTTGGAGATGTGGACTTCAATCGTGGGCAGCTGGACACCACTGATGGCATCTGCCAAGGCGACCGAGGTGTGGGTGAAGGCTCCCGGGTTCATCACGATGCCCACGGCATTGGTACGAGCTTCATGAATGGCATCGATGAGCACCCCTTCATGATTGGACTGCAGGGCGCGCAGCTCAAATCCGTGCGCGGCGGCAGCATCACGGGCCAGCTGTTCAACATCGGCCAAGGTGTCATGTCCGTAAATCTGCGGCTCGCGGGTGCCCAGGAGGTTCAGATTTGGCCCGTTGAGCAGCAGGATCGTGCGTGGTGCGGTGTCAGTCATGGACTCAAATCTAATGCAAAGCGTCGTGAACCACGGCAATTGTTTATTGATGAATGAGAAAAAACGCTGCCGCCGGGCAGAACGCGAACAGCGTTCTGCCCGGCGGCAGCGCGGTCGGTCCGGTGCGGACTACTTGCCCATGGATTGAGCGATCTGGCTCATCACGGTCGAGTCCGAGAGCGTGGTGGCGTCACCCACTTCTCGTCCCTCGGCCACGTCCTTGAGCAAGCGGCGCATGATCTTGCCGGAGCGGGTCTTTGGCAATTCGGGGACCACCAGCACGTGCTTCGGCTTGGCGATCGGGCCGATGTCCTTGCCCACATGGTTGCGCAGCGTGGCAACGACATCCTCGCCTTCGGCAGGCTCGGTCTGCAAGATGACGAAGGCGACGACGGCCTCGCCGGTGGTTTCATCCTTGGCGCCCACCACTGCAGCCTCAGCCACATAGGGGTGCGCGACCAGAGAGGACTCGATCTCGGTGGTGGACAGGCGGTGGCCGGACACGTTCATCACGTCATCCACGCGGCCCAGCAGCCACAGGTCCCCGTCGTCGTCCTTCTTGGCTCCGTCGCCGGCGAAGTACATGTTCTCGAAACGGGACCAGTAGGTTTCCTTGTAGCGTTCCATGTCGCCCCAGATGCCGCGCAGCATCGAAGGCCACGGCTCGCGGATCACCAGGAATCCGCCTTCGCCGTTGCCCACCGACTCGCCGGCTTCATCCACCACATCGATGCTGATGCCCGGAACCGCGACCTGCGCGGAGCCTGGCTTGGTGTGGGTGACGCCGGGCAGCGGAGCGATCATATGCGCGCCGGTCTCGGTCTGCCACCAGGTATCGACGATCGGGGTCGGGTGCTCCTTGCGCTCGCCATTCTTGCCGTTGTTGGTGCCGATGACATCGCGGTACCACATCCAGGCCTCGGGGTTGATCGGCTCGCCGACCGAACCCAGCACGCGCAGGGAGGAGAGGTCATAGCCATCGGGAATCTGGCGGCCCCACTTCATGAAGGTGCGGATGGCCGTAGGCGCGGTGTACAAAATGGAGACGCCGTACTTTTCCACCAATTCCCACCAGCGGCCCTGGTGCGGGGTGTCCGGCGTGCCCTCGTACATCAGCTGGGTCGCGCCATTGATCAGCGGGGCATAGGTGACGTAGGAATGGCCGGTGATCCAGCCGATATCGGCGGTGCACCAGTACACGTCGGTTTCCGGGTGCAGGTCGAAGGTGTCGCGATGGGTGACCGCGCCCTGGGTGAGGAAGCCGCCGGTGGTGTGGACGATGCCCTTGGGCTTGCCGGTGGTTCCCGAGGTGTAGAGCACGAATAGCGGGTGCTCGGAATCGTGGGCTACCGCGGAGTGCTCGGTGGAAGCTGCGTCCACCACCTCGTGCCACCACTTGTCCAAGGGGCCGAATTCCACTGGCTCGGCGTTGCGCTTGACCACCAGAACATTTTCCACGGTGTGACCTGGAGCGGCCAGCGCGCCGTCCACTGCGGCCTTCAAGGCCGATGGCTTGCCGCGGCGCCAGGTGCCGTCGGCGGTGACCACCAGCTTGGCGTCGGCGTCGTCGATGCGGCTGCGCAAAGCGTCGGCGGAGAACCCTCCGAAGACCACCGAGTGGATGGCGCCGATGCGGGCGCAGGCCAGCATGGTGATCACGGCTTCGGGAATCATCGGCAGGTACACGGCCACGCGATCGCCCTTGGCCACGCCCAGGGACTCGAAGGCATTGGCGGCCTTCTTGACCTCTTCGGCCAGCTGGGCATACGTGTAGGTGCGGGTATCGCCTGGCTCGCCTTCGAAGTAGATGGCGACCCGCTCGCCCAGGCCGTTTTCCACGTGCCGGTCCAGCGCGTTGTAGGCCGCGTTGAGCTTGCCTCCGACAAACCACTTGGAAACCGGCGCTTGCGACCAGTCCAGGGTTTGCGTGAAATCAGTATCCCAAGTCAGCACTTTGCGGGCTTGGTCCGCCCAGTAGCCCACGCGATCAGCTTCAGCTGCCTCATAGCTGGCCGAACTGGCCACCGCATGGTCGCTGAACTCTTTGCTGGGGGCAAAGGCACGGGTTTCATTCGACAGGTTATCCAAGGTCTTCGAATCGCTCACGGGCTTCGCATCCTTCCGCGTAGTCATAGATATTCTCTGTGATCAAAGTTACATGCTTTGCGGCCGGCGGCAGTGGTTTGTGTCACCGGCAAGGGGAATTCCGGGTTAATTCTGCGCCGAGTGGTCATCGTGCCGCGACGAACTGCATCGGATCGCGGTGTCCGAGGGTGAAAAGTGCAGGTACTCATGGCACGATCTAAGCGTGGCGAATAAAGCAAAGATGGAAACCGAATTGGGGCTCAAGCGGCGGGCTCGCAAGATCAACCGGGTGCTGGCCGAAACCTACCCCTATGCGGTCCCGGAGCTGGATTTTGAGAACCCCTTCGAGCTGCTGGTCGCCACGGTGCTCTCGGCCCAGACCACCGACGTCAGGGTCAACGCCATCACCCCGGCGCTCTTTGCCAGGTTCCCGGACGCGCTAGCCATGAGCCAAGCCGAACGCAGCGAAGTCGAAGAGCTGATTCGGCCCACCGGATTCTTCCGCGCCAAGACCGACTCGCTCCTGGGCCTTTCGGCCGCGCTGGTTCAGCGCCACGATGGGCAGGTCCCGCCGAAGCTGGGGGAATTGGTCAAGCTGCCCGGGGTCGGGCGCAAAACCGCAAACGTGGTGCTGGGCAACGCCTTCGGCGTTCCGGGGATCACCGTCGACACCCACTTCGGACGCCTGGCCAACCGCTTTGGATGGACCGATGAAACCGACCCGGTGAAGATCGAGCATGCGGTAGGGGAGCTGTTCGACAAGCGCGACTGGACCATGCTCAGCCACCGCGTGGTCTTTCACGGCCGGAGGATCTGCCACGCCCGCAAACCCGCCTGCGGGGTGTGCCCGGTAGCCAAGCTATGCCCCTCGTTCGGCGTCGGCGAGGAAATACCTGCCAAGGCAAAACAGTTGCTCAAGTATGAGCTCGCTCCGGGGCGCGAGGATCTTCTGGCAAAAATGCAAGCAGGTGCGACCCGGAGGCAGCTGAGAGCCGAAGGATATGGACTAGACGCATGAGCGCACGCAGCGAGTTGAAGCAGGTCGTCGCAAAACATCGAGCCACCGCTGGAGCACCCCAAAAGCTGCCCAACCAGTGGATCAACATGGATTTGGACAGCAACCCAGCCCGCCGGGCCGCGGTGCTGATCCTCTTTGGCGCTGCCGGCAACGCACCGCTTGCCGACCAGGCGCGCGCCCAGGACCTGGACCTGCTTTTTGTCGAGCGGGCCACCACGCTGCGCAAGCACGCCGGGCAGATCGCTTTTCCCGGCGGCGGCATAGACCAGGGCGATTCGAGCGCCGCGGACGCTGCACTGCGCGAGGCCTGGGAGGAAACCGGGGTGGATACCAGCGGCGTCGAGGTGCTCGGCAATTTGAGCGAGACCGAACTGCCGGTCACCAACTTCCTGGTCACCCCGGTGCTGGGCTGGTGGCATACCGAATCCCCGGTCCATGCCGTTGACCCCGCCGAAAGTGCCGGAGTTTTCAGGGCACCGGTGGCGCAGCTTCTCGATCCCAGGAACCGGCTGACCGGGGTAGTGCAGCGAAACCAGCAGAAGTTCACCTCGCCGGCCTTCGAATTTGGCGACCGGATCATTTGGGGGTTCACCGCGATCGTGCTTGACCGGCTCTTCACGGAACTGGGGTGGACGCGCGCCTGGAACCGGCACCGGGAAATGCGCATGGCCTGAAGTCTCAGCGCCTATTTGGCCTCTGCATAGTTCGAGCAGATGGCTACGCTCACCGGGAAGCGCGGGGACGCGGCTCCAAAAAGGGTGCGTCCGGCCAGCATCGCCGCATGCTGTATCAGCTGCTTGAGCTGGTCGGCACGTTCCACAGGGCATTCGAAGACGATTTCGTCATGCACAAAAAATACCTGCTGGCACAGCTCGCCCCAGCCAGCTTGATGAATCAGATGGCGGGCATGGCCCATCCACACCAAGGCCCACTCGGCCGCGGTGGACTGGACCACAAAATTCCTGGTGAAACGGCCGCGGGCCCGGGCCGCGGCATCTGCAGCGCGCTGGGAACCTTCATCCGCGGTATCCCTTTGCGCCCGAATCCACTGCTCATCGGCCGGTGGACAGCCGCGTCCCAAAAAGCTCCGGACGCCAGCTCCTTGCTGCCCGGCCTGCGCCGCTTGCTCGACGAAGCGCATCGCCGCGGGAAAACTCCTGGTGAGCGCCGCTCCAACCGCCCCGCTGGCGCCTCCGCCACCGCCATAAATGACCGACAGCATTCCCAGCTTGGCCTCTTGGCGGGTGGACACCAACTTGGAATCCAAGAGCCATTGATACAGGTCATCTTGCTGGCCGGCCTGCTGCAATTGCTGATCGCCGGAGATTGCGGCCAGAATTCGCGGTTCGAGCTGGCGTCCATCTGCCACGACAAAGGTCCGTCCCGGCCGGGTGCGGACTACCTGGCGGATGGCGTGAGGCAATTGCAACGCCCCGCCGCCAGAAGCTGCCCACCGTCCGGAGACCACAGTGCCCAAGACATAGTGGGGATGGAAACGGCCATTTTTCACCCATTGGTCCAGCCAGGTATCCCCGTGCGCACTGGCCAACCGGGAGAGCTTCTTGTAATCCAGAACTTGCTGGATCACTGGATGGCTGATCTGTTCCAGTTCCCAGGCACGGGCCGAACGCACCGCAAAACCGGCCTTATGCAAAGCCTTGAGCAATTCTTGCGGTGAATCGGGGTTCAATCCGGGGCTCTGCAACGCGATCGCCAGCTCTTGGGCTTTGGCAGCCAGCTTTGGAGGGCGCGCATAGTCGGAGACCTTCTGGCCCAGCTGCTCGCGCAGCAAGGCACGATGGCCGGACTCATCCCATGAAAGCCCCGCATGCTCCATCTCGCAGGCGATCAGCGCGCCCACCGATTCAGCGTGAACCAGCAGCTCGAGGCGCTTGCGGGCCACCGCGTCTTGTGGCAGCGCACCGCGCTGCTGGGCATAGAGCTGGATCAGGTCAGCCAGCGATTCGCCAAAGGCCGGCGTATCAAAGAGGGCATCCTGGTCAATGCGTCCAGCAGTGGCCACTGGATGTTCAAGGTCAAAATCGGCGAGCTGCCCACTGGCCATGGGCGAGCGGTGCATGATGCGCTGGGCCAAGGACAATACGTGGGCCTTGGCAAGATAAACGCCAGCGGAAATCAGCGGCTGCATCCATGGGGTCGTGCGAAGCATTGCCCAGCGGGGCCCGAGCTCGGCTTCGGTCTGGGCCACAACCTGTGCAAAATCCTCTCGCGAGACCGGAAAAACTGCTCTCAAAGGCTGAGCTGAATCGCTGTCGCGGATGTCTATGAGGGCGTAGCCATCAGGATCAGGCGCGAGGAAGGCAATGGCACTCATATGTACATTGTGCCGTGCCGGGAGCAGATATCCCCATTTGGCTTGCACCCGGGGATCAGCACTGTGCGCAAATGCCACGATCGATAAATGAAATGGCTAACTGGCTCCCCATCCGCGCTCCAAGAGCAGCACAACAACCGCTTCGTGATGACGCAGCTTGATGACCTGAGGACCGTCTTGCCGGCGGATCATGCGCCTGGAAGCGGGCCTGGAGCTGCTGATGAACCGGTCTGCACCATCGTCAGCAGCGATCCGCAGATCGTGGAATTGTGCGCAGCCGTTGCGGTTGGCGCCGCGGTGCGCATTGTTCAATGCACTGATCCGCAGGACTTGAACCGGGCTGCTACCGGGCCAGTGCTCTGGGGCAGCGACATGGCTGGGCTGGCAGGTGATGCCGGGCACAGGGTCGATGTCCTGGCAGGGCTCGAAACCGCGGCCAGCGAGTTGTGGTCGCTGGCCAGCAGGTTCCCCAAAGCGCGGGTGGCGCTTCTGCCTTCGGCAGGACAGTGGCTCGGAGAATATCTGGGACTGTGGGCCATGCGTGCCGGTCACGGCCATACCCTTTCCTTGGGGGCGACCGCCGGTGGACTGGGAACCAGCACCCTTGCGTTGCTGCTGGCCCATGCCGGAACACTCAGCGGGCTGCGCAGCATAGTCGTTGACCTGGATCCGCATTCCCAGGGTTTGTGGCCGCGGGCCACTGCACGGCCGCCAACAGGTATCGGGTGGGAAGAGCTGCAGCATTCCGGAGGCAGGCTTGCGGCACATCAACTAGCCGAGACCTTGCCGCAGTTGCGCACTACGTCCGTGCTGACCTGGTCCCAGGCAACCGAGCACGAAGCAGTGGAAGAACAACTCATGATCCGCCTGCTGGCTGCCGCGCGCCAAGGCTTCGACTTCGTGGTGCTGGATGCCGGGCGCTACCCTCATCCGCAGCAGGGCGTTATCAACCAATTCATCAACCGGCAGGTGTACACCGCGCATGGCTCAAGCCTTCCTGCACAAGGCGAGGTGGTGCTCTGCGGAAAACAGCAACCGCGGTACGAGCCAGCCTCCAGCGCAGAAATACTTGGCACCTTTCCAACTTCTTCACGCATCATCAAAGCCGAAAGCCGTGGCGAATTGTTCGATAGCTTCAAATCCCGGGGCTTGCGCCAGTCGCTGGCAAACTTGCGCCTGCTCCCGCAACTTCAAGGCCAGAAACCATGAACTCCGGGCGACACAGCAAAGACAGCGGGATGATCTTTTCCGGTCACGCACTGAACGCCAAAATTTTGGAATCGGTGCGGGAAAGGGCCTTGCAATCCGGAGGGCAATTGGACGCGATCGCGCTGGCGGGGGCGGTCCACGATTCCGGGGCAGCGCTGGGATCGCAAGGCGCCGCTCAGTCCCTGGAGAGATTGCAGCACGAGGTCGCAGGGTTATCGGTCCTGGAACCTTTCGCCAGGATCCCCGATGTCACCGATGTGCTCGTTGACGGACAAGGCCAGGTCTGGACCGATTCGCCTCGCGGACTAGAGCTGATGGATTTCAAGTTTCCTTCGGCGGAACGAGTCCGAGAATTGGCCGTGCACCTGGCGACCTTGGCAGGGAAACGACTTGATTCGGCTAGCCCGTTCATGGACATGAGCCTGAAGAACTACCGTGTACACGCCGTGCTTCCACCAATTGCCACGCAAGGACCGCTGATCTCGATACGCGTCAAGCATGCAGCCCGCCTCGGCCTTGAAGAAGTATTGCAATCTTCCCTGCCATTTTGGGTTCCACTTTTGAAAGCAGTCATTGAGAAGCAACTGAATTTCTTGGTGACCGGGGGAACCGGCAGCGGCAAAACCACGCTGCTCCAGGCCATGCTTGCCCAAGCCGATGAACAACAGCGGTTGGTGATCGTGGAGGATTCCCAGGAATTGCAAATCAATCACCCGCACGCGGTTTCATTACAAACCAGGTCAGCAAATGTGGAATCAGCTGGGCTGGTACAGCTCAAGGACCTCGTCGTCCAGGCCCTGCGCATGCGCCCAGACCGCCTGATAATCGGGGAATGCCGTGGTGAAGAGATCAGGGACTTCTTGGCAGCGATGAACACCGGCCATCAAGGTGCTGCCGGTACATTGCATGCCAATAATCCGGCGTCGGTTCCCGCCCGGCTTGCTGCGCTCGGCGCCTTGGCAGGCTGGAGCGTCCAGGCCACCTCACTGCAAGCGTCGAGTGCGCTGGACCTGGTCATCCACATGAGCCGCGGTGAGCACGGACGGCGCGGGCCGGTTGGACTGGGATGCCTTGAAACAGATGAGGCGGGGCGCATGCGCATGAGCACCCTGATTGACTTGCACAGCAATCGGCCTCTGACCGCGGATGGCCGGAAGATGGTGAAACAGAAGTTCGGAAATGCTCTCGCAGAGGATCTGGAAAACGAACTAGCCGCTGTGGGCAGTGCAGGGGAATCACCATGCTGATCTTGGTCCTGAGCGCCGCAGCCCTGTGGCTCTGGTTGCCCGCCATGAGCGGCGAGGCAAGCTTGTCAACGAAAAAATGGATGATGTGGCGCGGCCTCAGATGGCACAACCATGAACCGATGCACACGCTGAACGACGACGCCCGAATAATTCGAGAACTCTCGGCCTTGCTTCGCAGCGGCCTCGGATTCTACCCAGCGCTGGACGCATTATTGGAAGTTGAAAATGGCACGGGCAATATTGTCCAGGCATTGAAAGACCTGCGGGCAGTCCATCGATTGAACAACCAGAACAGCTACGACGCCAAGGGAGATAACCTTCCAGAGCATGCCGCCGTCCAGCGGCTGCACTGGTGCCTGCAGATCTCGCAGCGCAGCGGAGCAACCTTGGCAGAAGTTCTCGAGCGCCTAGCCGAGGACTTGGAATCAGCCTCGGTCGCCCAGCAGTCATTCGATGCCGCCATGGCCGGGCCCAGGGCTACGACGAAGCTGCTCACCTGGCTGCCACTAGTGGGGTTCGGCTTTGGCCTGCTGGTAGGCATCGACGTTCTCGGGACACTTCTCTCCTCATGGGCTGCGCAACTAAGCGTCGGCATCGGCGCGGTACTCTGGACGGCCAATAGGGTGTGGTGCCAGCGGCTGATGCATTCGACCTCGGCCCAGGCACTGTCATGAATCTCCTGATTCTGCTTTGCGCGGCCCTTTCCGCAGCTTTCATGCTGGGCACGGGCGCATCAGAGCGGGCTTCGAACCGCGGTAGCCCCGCAAAGGCAAAAGACCAGGGCCAGACTCAACATCACCCCATCGAATTGGTGCTGGACCTCAGCGCCAGCCTGCTGGAATCAGGGATGCCCATTACAGACATTCTCGACTTATTGGGAAGCAGCATCGACCAGTGCAAGGTCCTGCGCAGTGTCGCCCGGTGTCTGGAAATGAATCTGCCGTGGGACAAAGCGTGGGAAGCGACACCAAGCTGGTTGGCTCCTCTGCGAAAATCATTGCATTTCGCCCATGCCACGGGTGCGCCAGCCGCAACCTTGCTGCGCAACACTGCGGCGCTGCAACGTCGAGAACACACGCAGAAAGTGGCTCGTCTTGGCGCGCAATTCGGTACAAGGCTGGTCCTGCCCCTAGGCGCTTGCGCCTTGCCGGCATTCATCGCCCTAGGTGTTGTACCGCTGATCATTGCGTTGTTCCCCAGCATGTAGCGGACCTGCAGCTTTTGATCGATGAGTTATACCCAGATCGCCGCGAACCGGAGCCCGGCCAGCGGCAAATGGCTGACAGTGAAATCACACCGTCAACGGCACCGAGGCCGTCGACAAAAGATATTGAGAAAGGTCAAAACAATGAACCGACAATTCCGCGAGATCATGGACCAGCTGAAGGACGAGCAAGGTTCCACTACCGCCGAATTCGCCATGGTCACCCTGGCTGCCGTGGCATTCGCCGGGCTGCTGATCAGCATCCTTTCCAGCGGCGATGTGCGTGGAATGCTGATGGGCCTGATCACCAAAGCCTTGTCGTTGTAGGTCATGAAGCTCAGTGATGACAAGGGGAGCAGCACCGCAGAATTTGCGGTGCTGCTCCCCGCGGTCGCGTTGTTGCTGTCGTTGCTGTTGTGCTTTGGCGCTCTGGGCATCCAACAGATACAGGTACAACAAGCCGCGGGAGCGATGGCCAGGGAATTGGCCCGCGGTGAAGACCGGGCAACCGCGCAAGCCAGTGGGGTTCGGCTAGCGGGAAACAAGGCGAGTTTTGCTATTTCCACCGGAGGCGGATTTTCAAAAGTCACCGTCCGCAAATCGGTTCAGGTGCCCCTCGTGGGCAGTGTTCAAATACGCGGCGAGGCGAGTGTGGCTGTCGAATGAATCAACGAATTTCACATCTGGCTTCTGAGCGAGGCAGCGGTACCGTGGTCACCACCGCCTTGGTGATCATGGCTTTGCTGTTGGCCGGGGTGCTTCTTGCGTGGGTCGCTGCCGTGCATGCCGCAATGAACGCGGCGGCAGCTGCGGATCTGGCAGCCCTAGCTGGCGCGGATACGGCACGCGGACTGCGCCCGGGAGACCCCTGCGGCGTCGCGCGATCCCTTGCCCAGGCAAATAGCGCATTGCTGGAGTCCTGCATCGTCGAGCCCGATGGCCAGACGGTGGCAGTTTCGGCAAAAGTCCCAGTGTCGTTCCATGCCCTGGGAATCGAATTATATGCCGCTAGGGCCAAAGCCCGGGCAGGAGCGCCACCACTAGACCAAACCGAATAGCAGCCAGAACTGAACTAGCGGTGGTGGCGCGGCTCGACATCGTCCAAGACGGCGCTCAGCAAGAGGATCGCTCCGGCCTTATCCAGTGGATTATTCCGATTGCCGCATTTCGGAGACTGGACGCAGCTAGGGCACCCATATTGGCATTCACACGATTCGATAGCATCCCTGGTTGCACGCACCCAGTCGGTGAACCGTTCGAACCCGCGCTCGGCGAACCCTGCTCCACCGGGCTGTGCATCGTAGACAAAGATGGTCGGATGCCCGGTATCCATATGCAACGCGGTAGAGACACCGCCGATATCCCATCGGTCGCTGGTTGCCACCAACGGCAACAAGCCGATCATCGCGTGCTCGGCGGCATGCAGCGCCCCTGGGAACTGATCCACGGTGAGTCCGGCCCGTAGCAGCCTTTGCTCCGTCATCGTGAACCATACCGATTTGGTGTTCAGATCGCGTGCTTCAAGCTCCAACGGTTCCTCAGAGAGCACCTCATTGGATGCGACGGATTTTCGCTGGAACGAGACGACTTGAGTCGTGACGGTCACTTCGCCGAAATGGATATTCAGCTCCTGGTGGCTGCTATTCCGCTCTTCCGAATCTACTGCCACAGTGGTTAGATCCCGGGCAGTGGTGTAGTAGTCAGGATTCACCCGGATCACGACCACTACGTGGTTTTGCTCGTCCAATTCTTCGACGTGGTAGCTCGCTCCCTGATGGACGTAAATGGCTCCGGGATGAGCCTGATAATGAGTTTGCGGGGAATCCATGGTTCCCAGCAGGGCACCGGTTTCAGCATCAATAATGTCAACGGGGCCGCCGCCGTCGGCACGGATGGAAAACATCGCAGCAGCGTGTTGCGGGTGGGTCCAGAACCAGCCAGCTGGCCGCCGGCGCAGATAGCCTCGTTGAACCAGGGACTCCAGCAGATCTTCGGTGTGCGGGCCAAAGAGCCCAAGTTCCTCGGGGCGCAGCGGAGATTCCTGGGCGGCGGCGCAAAGGTGCCCGCTGAGCACGTACTTATTATGCGGATCAAAAACCGTGGCTTCCACACCCAAATCGAAAATAGCCTCGGGGTGGTGGGCCAGATAGGTATCCAAGGGATCTTCCGCAGCCACAAAGATGGCCAAGGCATCTTGGCCAGAGCGCCCCGCGCGACCGATCTGCTGGAAGAACGAAGCACGCGTCCCGGGCCACCCGGCAACGACTACGGCATCCAGCCCAGCGATATCGATACCCAATTCCAGGGCAGAGGTCGAGGTGACTCCAAGGAGTTCGCCGCTGCGCAGCTGCCTTTCCACTTCCCTGCGTTCAGTCGGCAGGTAGCCGGAGCGGTAGGCGGCTAATCGTACAGAGAGTTCGGGGGCGAATCGTTCTAGATGCTTCCGGGTGAGTGCTGCGATGGTTTCCGCGCCACGACGAGACTTGATGAAAACAATGGTTCGAGTGTGATCCGCCATGAGATCGGTAAGAATGGACGCGCTTTCAGCGATAGCCGTGCGGCGTACCGGCGCTCCATTCTCTCCTCGATGTTCCGTCAAAGGAGGCTCCCACAAGCCAATGACAAGCTCACCACTGGCAGAGAAGTCATGGGTTACGGCCTTGGCCGGCGCGCCAATGAGCCGGCCAAATGATTCTTCCGGGTCGGAGCTTGTCGCGGAAGCTCCAATAAAAATGGGGGAGGCGCCATAGTGGGCGCATATCCGTCGCAAGCGTCGCATCAGGTTCGCCACGTGTGCCCCGAAAACGCCCCGGTACGAGTGGGCTTCATCGATGATGATGTAGCGCAGCCGCTTGAAGAACCGAGACCAGGCAGGATGATTCGGCATGATCCCGCGGTGCAGCATGTCCGGGTTGGTGAAGACAAAATTTGCGTGCTGGCGAACCCAGGTTCTCGTGGCCTGGTCGGTGTCGCCATCGTAGGCAGATGCGCGCACGCCGGGGACATCGAGGGCCTGCACCGCAGAGAGCTGATCTGCAGCCAATGCCTTGGTCGGGCATATGTAGAGGACAGACGCGGCGGCATCCGCGTCATTAAATCCGCTATCGCGGGAGTTGTAGAGGGCGTCCAAGCCAGGCATCAGATAGGCCATCGACTTGCCGGACGCCGTGCCAGTGGACACGATCGTGTGCTGGCCTTCGTGGATGAGATTCGCTGCTTGGGCCTGGTGCAACCACGGGCGCTGGATTCCCAAGCCCTGGAAGATTTCAACCAGTTCATGGCTCAGCCATTGCGGCCAATCGCTCGTGATTTCATCCTTGGCTGGCCGAGAACGCCGATGCAATACGGCCTCGGGGTCATTGCTGCGGTCATTGGGATCCAACAAGGAACGCACTGACTTCACGTAAACGCCTTTCGGAACCATGAATTGCTGAAGTTAAAGACTATCGCCGTACCCAACACTTTGATGTGTCGGGTACGGCGAGAGGGAAATTCTGAATGGCTTAGGCCTTGAACATCACAACTTTGCCTAGTGAAGTCCACCCCAAGGATGCGTACAACTGCTGTCCGTCAACCGACGCGATCAGCAGGCCTTCCTCAACGTCATGTTCCTGGGCCAGGGACGCCAATGCGCGCATGATCAGTGTGCCCAGGCCGCGGCGACGGAAATCTGCGCCGGTGATGATGCGGTCGAAAATGGCGAAGCCATTAACGGCAGATACATGGCCGGACGCGGCAACAACTTGCTGGTCGTCCTCGGGGTGCAATGACACGTATGCGTGGGTGCCATCGCGCTCAATCTGGAAGATAAAACCGTCAGCAGGAAGTGGGACCTCAACGTCATGCACGGCAAGTTCGGTAACCATAAGTGCTTCGTCGTCGGCCGTGACCTGAAGGCCAACTTCATTGGCGATTGCGACCAGGCTTTCGGCCGAATCGTCGAAGGCAGTGAGTCGACGGTTAGGGTGCTTTTTCAGGGTCTCGGCAACCGCGGCCAGTTCCTCTTTGGACGGGCCGTAAATTACGTATTCCCAGTCCTCAGTGGTGTCGTGACGCAGGGCAGCGTGGACTCGTCCCTCGTTGCGAGTTTCATAGCCACGGGCTCCTGCCCAGCCGGTTACCCAGGTGCCGATCAGTTCATCGCTTGCGTTTGATGCCATAATTTGACCCTACCTTGTCTTTCCTAGGAATTCGCTGACATTGAACTAATCGTTGCCTACTTGAAACTCTTGGACTGCCCGAGAAATCACGACTAATCATTGTGACGTTGCTCTTTTACTCGGCGTTTCGCGGCCAAAAGCTACTAATATTGTATGGTGGCCATTCATCGCATTGTTCTGTATTACGCATTTACTCCGCTTCCTGACCCCGAAGCTATCCGCTTGTGGCAGCGTTCATTATTGGAGCGCTGGGGATTGCGCGGACGCATCATCATCTCCAAAGACGGCATCAACGGTACCGTCGGTGGCGAAATCTCGGCCGTCAAGGCCTACGTCAAAGCTACCCGCGAACTACCTGCCTTCAAGAAGATGGACATCAAATGGTCCGAAGGCTCGGCCGAAGACTTCCCTCGCATCTCGGTCAAGGTCCGCGACGAGATCGTCACCTTCGGCGCACCGGGTGAGCTGGAAGTCGATGAGAACGGTGTTGTTGGCGGCGGCACCCACCTGCGTCCCGAAGAGCTGCACGAGCTGGTGGACACCAAGAAGAAGTCCGGCGAAAAGGTGCACTTCTTCGACGGGCGCAACG
>Ga0160443_100154_pt1 | contig 98725 bp, 92 predicted proteins | sample HID1972I_E1MG_FD_108244 | JGI IMG/M metagenome (GOLD analysis project Ga0160443, IMG submission 108244) | Enriched pill bug-associated microbial communities from UW Madison campus, WI, USA - HID1972I_E1 MG | ecosystem: Host-associated > Arthropoda: Insects > Digestive system > Unclassified ... | reverse complement strand
TGCTTCGTCAACACCTTTTTCAAGGCCGTTTCACCGTAGCGAAACGTTGTTGCCGATGCCGCTTCGTCGTTTGCCCCGAGAGGCTTTCGTCGTTGCGAGCCGCCTATTATGTCAGGCTTTTCGTTTCCGTCAACACCTTCTTTCGAAGAAGTTGGCGTCCTGTTCCTTCGCGGTTGCCGCCTTGCGGTGGCCCCTGCGTCGGGGGAGGGAAAGTATGTCCCTATCGGGGCCGTTTGTGAAGGGGGTACGTGACATTTTTTCACGTCGCCTCCCTCCCATTCATGCTGAAAGGGGTCCGGATCGCCCGAACCCCTTGTGCCGCTTAGGCGGCGATCAGCAGCACGCGGGCAAAGGTGCGCTTGCCGACCTGCAGCAGGCCCTCGAAACCAGGCACGAACACCTGCTGGGCGTCGTCCACCACCTCGCCGTCGACCTTCACCGCACGCTCTTTGAGCTTGCGGGAGGCCTCGGAGTTGCTCGGGGTGAGGCCGGCAGCAGTAAGCAATGCACCGATACGCAGGCCGTCGGCCGGAATGACCACTTCCTGCAGCGGCAGCAGGGTCACATCGCCCTGGCCGGTGACGGCGGCGTTCCAGCCGGCAATGGCCTGCTCGGCCGCGGCGGCGTCATGGAAGCGCGTGGTCAGCTCACGGGCCAGGCGCAGCTTCACCTCGCGCGGGTTCAACCCGCCGGCCTCGACCTGCTGGCGCAGGGCCTTGGCTTCGGCCTGGCTGATATCAAAGGAGAGCAGCTCGATCCAGCGCCACATCAGGTCGTCGCCGATCTTCATGGTCTTGGTGACGATGTCGATGGCCGGTTCGCTGATACCAATATAGTTGTTGAGCGACTTGGACATCTTGGCCACGCCGTCCAGGCCTTCCAGCAGCGGCATGGTCAGCACGATCTGCGGCTTCTGCCCGTAGTGCTCCTGCAGGCCACGGCCCATCAGCAGGTTGAACTTCTGGTCGGTGCCGCCGAGTTCGACGTCCGCTTCCAGCGCGACCGAGTCGTAGCCCTGCACCAGCGGGTACAGGAACTCATGCAGCGCGATGGACTGCTGGGCGGCATAGCGCTTGGCGAAGTCGTCGCGCTCGAGCATGCGCGCCACGGTGTGCTGGCCGGCCAGGCGGATCATGTCGGCCGCGGCCATCTTGCCGAACCACTCCGAGTTGAAGCGCACTTCGGTCTTCTCGCGATCCAGCACCTTGAAGACCTGGTCTTCATAGGTACGCGCGTTGGCCAGCACATCTTCCTTGGTGAGTGGCTTGCGGGTGACGTTCTTGCCCGAGGGGTCGCCGATCATCCCGGTGAAATCGCCGATCAGGAAGATGACCTGATGGCCGAGGTCCTGGAACTGGCGCAGCTTGTTCAGCAGCACGGTATGGCCCAGGTGCAGGTCCGGGGCGGTGGGGTCGAAGCCGGCCTTGACCCGCAGCGGGCGGCCGCTTTCCAGACGCTGGCGCAGCTCGTCGGATTTGAGGATCTCATCGGCGCCCCGCCCGATCAGGGCGATGGCTTCTTCAATCGAGGACACGTGACAACTCCCGGCAATGCCTTATTTATATGAATGACGTTAAGTACAAGTTAACCGCAGGTGCTTCACAAAAGCCAATGCGCACAAGGGTTTGACGCGGTATTTATACCTGTCTATGTTACCGACGTTTGGGCCCGCGCTCCCGGGCCAGCCAGGAACAGACCGACGATGCTCAATTCCGATCAAGGCCGCGCGCGCAAGCAGCGCTTCAAGGAACGTCTCCACGTCCTCCACGACACCGCCCTCCATCGGAAGCTCAAGCAGCATCTTCCTGCGGCCTTCAACCAGCGCTGGACCCGCCGCCACTGGATGCACGCCAGCCTGTTCGCCACCATCGGCGCCCTGGTCGCCACGATCGTCCCCGGCTTCTCGCACACCATCGACTCGCCCTACTCGGTCAGCCATTCGACCCTGGCGCTGCCGTTGCCGCCGCTGTCGCTGGAACGCCAGCAGCAGACCCCGGGCGACAGCTGGCAGGTGCTGCGCGTGCAGCGCGGCCAGACCCTGAGCAATCTGTTCGACCAGGCCGGCATCCCCGCCACGGTGATGCACCAGGTGCTGGAGCACCCGGGCGTGCGCGAATCGCTGACCAAGCTGCGCCCCGGTGCGGAGATCGCCTTCGACCTGCCGCTGTCCGGTGAGCTGCGCACGATCCGCTTCGACCGCGATGCCGACAACCGCGTGGAGCTGTCCCTGGCCGGCGACAAGATCACCGAGACGGTGAGCAAGCGCGAGAGCTCGACCCGCCGCGTGGTCGCCAGTGGCGAGATCACCAGTTCTCTGTATGCCGCCGCGCGCAAGGCGGGCCTGTCGCCCTCGGCGATCGCGACGATGACCGACGAGATCTTCAAGTACGACATCGACTTCTCCAAGGACCTGCAGCCGGGCGACCGCTTCAGCGTGGTGATGGACGAGACCTGGCGCGAAGGCGAGAAGGTGGACACCAGCAAGATCCTCGCGGCGACCTTCAGCACGGGCGGCAAGACCTACAGCGGCTTCCGCTTCGACCGCAACGGCAAGTCGGAGTACTTCGATGCCAGCGGCCGGCCGCTGAAGAAGAGCTTCATCCGCATGCCGATCCAGTTCGCGCGGTTGAGCTCGACCTTCGGCGCGCGCAAGCACCCGGTGCTGGGCAAGATGCGCATGCACAAGGGCGTGGACTACGCCGCGCGCACCGGCACCCCGATCATGGCTGCCGGCGATGCCCGCGTGCAGTTCGCCGGGACCCAGCGCGGCTACGGCAACGTGGTGATCCTGGACCATGGCCGCGGCCACACCACCCTGTACGGGCACATGTCGCGGTTCGGCAAGATCAAGACCGGCCAGCGCGTGGCGCAGGGCACGGTGATCGGCTACGTCGGCTCGACCGGCCTGGCCACCGGCCCGCACCTGCACTACGAATTCCGCGTCAACGGCGTGCACCGCAATCCGCTGTCGGTGACGATGCCGCCGCCGGAGCCGCTGCAGGGCGCCGAGCTGGCCGCCTTCCGTGCGCAGACCGCCCCGGCGCTGGCGCGCATCCAGGGCATGGAGAAGCTGATCTACGCCGATGCCAGCCCGGCACCGGAGGCCAAGGCCGCCGATACGGCCACGGCGAAGGCCGGCAAGCCGGTCAAGTCCAACCGCGGCTGATCGCATTGATTGACGGCGGCAACGGGTTGCGCGGAAGCTGCACGCACCCCGTTGGACCGCCTGGCCATGACCTCTGCTGTTGATCCCACTACCCCGCTCTACCTGGGCCTGATGTCCGGTACCAGCGCCGACGGCATCGATGCCGCGCTGGTGCAGTTCCCCGCCGAGGGCGGCTGCCGCTTTGTCGAAGGCCTGACCCACGACTGGGATCCGGCGATCCGCGCCGAGCTGATCGCGCTCGGCGAGGGCGGCACCCTCACCTCATTGGACGCGCTCGGCCGGCTCGATGCCCAGGTCGGGATCACGTTCGCCGCGGCCGCCAACCGCCTGCTGGACAGCGCGCGGGTCGACCGCACCCGGGTGCACGCGATCGGCTCGCATGGGCAGACCGTGCGCCACCGGCCGCTGGCCGATCCCGCCTTCACGATGCAGATCGGCGACGCCCACCGCATCGCCGAACTCACCGGCATCACCACCGTGGCCGATTTCCGCCGCCGCGACGTCGCCGCCGGCGGGCATGGCGCGCCGCTGATGCCGGCCTTCCACCTGGCGATGCTGGGCGACAGCGATGAAGACCGCGCCGTGCTCAACCTGGGCGGCATCGGCAATCTCACCCTGATCCCGCGCGACGGGACACCGCGCGGCTTCGATACCGGCCCGGCCAATGCGCTGATGGATGCGTGGTGCCAGCGCCATCGCGGCGAACCGTTCGATGCCGATGGCGCGTTCGCGGCCAGTGGCCAGGTCGATGCGGCGCTGCTGGCGCGCTGGCTGGCCGATCCCTGGTTCGCGCTGCCACCGCCGAAGAGCACCGGCCGCGAGCAGTTCCACCTGGATTGGGCGCAGGCGCAGCTGGGCGAGGGGCAGGTCTCCGGCGCGGACGTCCAGGCGACCCTGCTGGAGCTGACCGCCGCGACGGTGGCCGATGCACTGCTGGCGCATCTGCCGGGCGCGACGCGGGTGCTGGTCTGCGGCGGTGGCGTGCGCAATCCGCAGCTGCTGCGGCGCCTGCGTGCGCGGCTGCCGGGCGTGGTGATCGAATCCAGCGCGGTGCACGGGCTGGATCCGGATTACCTGGAAGCGATGGGATTCGCGTGGCTGGCGCAGCGCACCCTGGCCGGATTGCCCGGCAACCTGCCGAGCGTGAGTGGCGCACGGGGACCGCGGATTCTCGGGGCGATCCACCCGGCCTGAGGGGCCACGGCGGCGGGCGCTGTCCTGCGGCTGTGCTCGCCGATGCGCCATCCGGTGCTTGCCGCCGTTACAGCCCCTGCGCGTCAGGCAACGCCTGCAGGGCCGCGATGGCAGCGGCCAGCGCGTCGACCTCGGGATCGTGGAAGCCGCTGCGGACCTCCAGCTCACTGGCGAACAGGCCCTGTTCCAGCAGCGCCATGCAGGTGTCCTCGCGGGTCCAGCCGCGGGCGGCCGCGATCCGGCGGATACGTTCCAGCAACAGCGGGTCCACATCCCGCAGCAGTAGATCAGCCATCGTTCTCCCCGTTGGCGTGATGCCGTCCCCACGGCCGTTGTGCCGGCATGATCCAACAGGCCCTGCCGGCACGCAAACCGCTTATGCCGTGCTGCGGTCCCGGATCCGCGGCCACAGCCAGATCAGCAGCAGCAGGGTCGGGATGACCGTGGTGGCGCTGAGGATGAAAAAAGTGCTGTAGGAACTCGCTTCGACGATGTAGCCCGAGACACCGCCGACGAACTTGCCCGGCAGGTTCGCCAGCGAGACCAGCAGCGCGTACTGGGTGGCGGTGAAGTTGCGGTCGGTCAGTGACGACATGAAGGCGACCAGCACCGTACCGGCAAAGCCCTGGAACAGGTTGTCCGCGCTCAGCGCCGCGTAGAACGCCCACAGCTGGCCCGGGTTGTGCGCCATCAGCAGGAACGCCAGGTTGGACAGCGCCACGCCCAGCGCGGCGACCAGCAGCATGCGGCGGAAGCCGAACGCGGCCACCGCGATGCCGCCGAGGAACGCACCGCCGATGCCCATCCACACGCCGAACAGCTTGGAGACGGTGGCGATATCGGCCTTGGTGAAGCCCGAATCCAGATAGAACGGACCGGACATCACCCCGATCACCTGGTCGGGGAATTTGTAGAGCCCCACGAACGCCAGCAGCGCCAGCGCCAGCGCCACGCCGTTGGCGCTGAAGAAGCTGGTGATGGGCTGCCAGAACGCACCGAAGAAATCGATGCGGCGCTGGATGCGTACTTCCGGCTGGGCCGGTTCGCGGCAGACCAGCGTGGTGATGATGGGCAGCAGCATCAGCGAGGCCATGGCCAGGTAGGCCACGATCCAGCCTTCGAACTGCGCCAGGTAGAGCGCGCCCGCGCCCGCCAGGATCAGCCCGATGCGGTAGCCCAGCGTGTACGTGGCGGCCAACGCGGCCTGCGCGCTCTCCGGGGCGATCTCGATGCGGTAGGCATCGACCACCGAATCCTGGGTGGCGCCGGCGAAGGAGGCCACCAGCACCCACAGCACCAGCGGGGTGACGCCGAGCTCGGGACGGACGAAGGCAAGCGCGAACAGGCCACCGGTGACGCCGATCTGCGAGGCCAGCAGCCAGGAACGGCGGCGGCCGAGCGCGCTGACCAGCGGGAAGGCGTAGCGGTCGATCAACGGTGCCCAGACGAACTTCATCAGGTAGAAGAAGCTGGCCAGGCTGATCAGGCCGATGCTCTTCAGGTCCAGGCCCACATCGCGCAGGCGGGTGGACAGGGTCTGCGAGGCGATCAGCAGGAACGGCAGGCCGCTGCCGAAGCCCAGGAAGGCCATCGTCAGCGCCGAGGGCGTGCCGAAGGCGCGCTTGATCCCGGCCCAGCCCTTGTAGGACACCGGCGCGTCCGCCTCGGTCATGGGGCGTAGTCCACCGTGAACGGGGCATGGTCGGAGAAGCGCTCATCGCGGTAGACCGAGCAGCTGCGCAGGCGGTCACGCAGGCCGGGGCTGACGAACTGGTAGTCGATGCGCCAGCCCACGTTGTTGGCGCGGGCCTGGCCGCGGTTGCTCCACCAGGTGTAGTCCTCGCCCTGCGGGTGCAGCAGGCGGTAGGCATCCGTCCAACCCTGGCCGGCGGCGATATCCAGCGCCTGGTCGGCGTCCACGCACTGGCCGTTGAGCCAGTCGCGCTCGGGCGGCAGGCAGCCGGAGTTCTTCTGGTTGGATTTCCAGTTCTTGATGTCCAGCGCGGAGCGCACGATGTTCCAGTCCCCGCACAGCACGTAGTCGCGGCCGCTGGCCAGCCAGCCGGCCAGGATCGGGCGCAGCCATTCCATCACTTCGTACTTGAAGCCCTGGCGCAGGTCGCCCGAACTGCCCGAGGGGATATAGAAGGAGACCACGCTGAGATTGCCGTAGCGGGCCTCGATGTAACGGCCTTCATCGTCGAACGGGGCCCAGCCCAGCGAGGTGATCACCTGGTCCGGCTCGCGCTTGCTGTAGATGGCCACGCCGCTGTAGTCCTTCTTGGTGGTTGCGTGGCGGTAGAAGCAGTGGTGGCCGTCCGGGCGGAACATCTGGTCGGTCAGCTGGTCTTCCTGGGCCTTGGTTTCCTGGATGCACAGGACGTCGGCGTCCTGGGCGCGGAACCACTCGAGGAAGCCCTTGGTGGCGGCGGAACGGATGCCATTGGCGTTGAAACTGATGATGCGCATGCTGACCCGGGTCTGGAACGATACCGGCAAGAGCATACCGTTTCGGCCCTTGCAGGGGCTGGCTGGAAACGGACGCGATTGCCGGGCATCGGGGCTCTCGCAGTTCGTCTCGCCACCCCGTGCGACACCGGGCCGCAGGGCGCAACGAGCGGAAAAATGCAGACATGCATTAGGATTTGCGCTCCAAATGAATTGAATTGAGTCTTGATGAGCGACCATCGCCACCGTTTCCTGCAACTGGCCCTGACCGCCGATGCCCTGCGTTTCGGCCAGTTCACCCTGAAGTCCGGCCGTCTGAGCCCCTATTTCTTCAATGCCGGCCGGTTCGATTCCGGCGCGCGCATGTCCCAGCTGGCGGCCTGCTACGCCGATGCCGTGGAAGCCACCGGGCTGAAGTTCGATGTCGTGTTCGGCCCGGCCTACAAGGGCATCCCGTTGGCCACCGCGACCGCCTGTGAATTCGCCCAGCGCGGCCGCGACCTGCCGCTGTCGTTCAACCGCAAGGAAGCCAAGGACCATGGCGAAGGCGGCAACCTGATCGGCGCCGACATGAACGGCAAGCGCGTGCTGATCGTCGACGACGTGATCACCGCCGGCACCGCGATCCGCGAAGCGCTGGCGATCATCAAGGGCGCCGGCGGCACCCCGGCCGGCATCGTGGTGGCGCTGGACCGTCAGGAGATCGCTTCGGAGACCGACCCCCGTTCCGCCGCGCAGGCCGTCGCCGAAGAAGCCGGGATTCCGGTGGTCGCGGTGGCCACGCTGGCCGACCTGCTTGATTTTGCCTCCGGAAATCCGGAACTTGTGGGCTACCGGCAGCCGCTGGAGGACTATCGTTCCCGCTACGGCAGCCGTCCTACGCGTTGAGAGCAGGGGGCTTTCATGTCCAGGTTTGCCACGTTCACCGTTGTCGGCCTGCTGCTGGCCGTGCCGCTGTTGCCTGCCCAGGCGCAGAAGCGCACGGCCGACGCGACGCCGAAGAAGCTGTACTGCTGGAACAAGGGCAGCGAGCGGATCTGCAGTGATGCCCTGCCCCAGGAGGCGGTGAACAACGCACGCGAGGAGTTCAACCTGCGCAGTGGCATGCGCAGTGGCGAGGTGCAACGCGCGTTGACCGACGAGGAACGCGCCGATGTCGCGGCGCAGGCCGCGCAGCAGCGCCTGGACCTGGCCGCCGAGCAGACCCGCCAGCGCACCGAGCAGGCGATGCTGGCAACGTATGAGAGCGAGGACGACCTGCGCCGGGTGTTCGCCGAGCGCAGCGGGATCCTGGACAACAACATCCATACCGCCAGTTACAACGTGGCCAGCGTGCGCGATGCGCTGGTCACGCTGCTGGCCGGTGCGGGCAACCGCGAGCTGGATGGGCAGCCGGTGTCGGAGAAGCAGGCCGAGCGCATCCGCGCGCGGCACGCCGAGCTGGTGACGCAGCGGCGCATGCAGGCCTCGTTCGAGCAGCAGCGCCGGGCACTGGACGTGGAGATCGAAAGCACGCTGCAGCGCTATCGGTTGCTGAAGGGCGTGGGGAGCGATCCGCGCGGGTGATGGTGGCGGCGCGATGGCGTTGAAATGGAGGCGGCCTTTGGGTCGCCTTTTTTGGTTCTTGTCCTCGTGGCAGGCACGAAGCGCGCTCTGGACTTTTCCGGAAGCGGGGGCGGTGGGTTGGTCGGGCGCTGGGGCGCGATGCCCTTGTCGGCGAATGTCCCCCGGTGCCGGCCTGCGGCCGTCCCCTCCTCCTTGATTTCGCCCACAAGGGCATAGCACCCCGCGTATCCAGACCACTGGCGCCCAGCAGCGAAGTCCGCTTTACCGCACGCTGAGCTCCGTAGCGGCCGGTAGGTCCCTGGGCAAAATCAAGGAGGAGGCCGTCGCCGCCAGGCGGCGGCCGGGGGACATTTGCCGAGGGGCCTGCCGGTCGCTGCGGGGCGTAACGTTCGCGGCAGGGAAGCACCTTTTTATGCACTTTTTACGCGCGGCGCCGGTTTGGGGCGTGGAGCGTTTATGCCGGGCAGGCAGACCATGAGCGCCTGACGTGGAGTGGTTCCACCTGGACGTCCCATGAGCCTGTATCTGCCTGTCTTCCCCGCCGGTGCCCCGTGCACCGCGCGCTCCCTTTCCCGCGTTTGAGGCCACGACCATGTCTGCCTGGCTTTCCCTGCTGTGCGGCGTGCTGGTGCTCGTTGCCGCCGCCTACCTGCTCTACGTCGTGCTTCGGCCCGAAACCTTCTGACCGGAGCCGACCATGACCGAGATCCTGTTGATCCTGCTGGCCAGCATCGTGCTGGCCTTTCCGCTTGGGCTGTATCTGGCCCGGGTGATGCGCGGTGGCCCGATGCGCGGCGACGCGCTGTTCGGGTGGATTGAGAAACCGCTGTACCGGCTGCTCGGGGTGAACCCGGCGCGCGGCATGTCCTGGCGCGGCTACGTCGGCGCCTTCCTGCTCAGCAACGTGGTGATCGCGGTGCTGGTGCAGGCGGTCTTCATGACCCAGGCCTGGCTGCCGTTCAATCCCGACCAGATTCCCAACATGCGCTGGGATACCGCGCTGCACACGATGGTGTCGTTCCTGACCAACACCAACCAGCAGCACTATTCCGGCCAGGCGCAGCTGTCCTACTTTTCGCAGATGACCGCGATCACCGGCCTGCAGGTGGTGACGCCGATGATGGGCCTGGCGCTGGTGGTGGCCACCCTGCGTGCGCTGTTCGGCGCGCGCCCCGAGGACGTGCCGGCCGAACAGGCCGCACTGCTCAGCGCGGACCGTCGCGTCGATGTGGGCAACTACTACGCCGATGTGGTGCGCGCCAGCGTGCGCTTCATGCTGCCGCTGTGCGTGCTGTGGGCGGTGCTGCTGACCAGTCAGGGCGTGCCTTCGACGCTGGCGGCCGGTCCGCAGGCGACGCCGATCGATGCCGCGGCCGGCATGGAGACGCAGAAGCTGCCGCTCGGCCCGGTCGCGGCGATGGTCGCGGCCAAGCAGCTGGGCACCAATGGCGGTGGCTGGTACGGCCCCAACAGTTCGATGCCGCTGGAGAACCCCACGCCGCTGTCGAATGCACTGGAACTGATCGGCATCCTGCTGATCCCGATCGCCGTGATCTTCATGCTCGGCGCGTTCACCGGGCGCAGGCGCCTGGCCGGGCTGGTATTCGGCTGCATGCTGGCGATGTCGAGTGTGTCGGTGGCCGCCACCGTGTGGCTGGAGGGCCATTCGGCCACCGCGGCCAGCCCGCTGCTGATGGAAGGCAAGGAAGTGCGCTTCGGTGCGGATGGCACGGGCCTGTGGGCGGCGATCACCACCCAGGTCTCGAATGGTTCGGTCAACGGCATGCACGACTCGCTCAGTCCGCTGGCCGGCGCCATCCCGATGGTCAACATGCTGGTCAATGCGATCTGGGGTGGCATCGGCTGCGGTCTGCAGCAGTTCATCGTCTACCTGCTGCTCGGCGTGTTCCTGGCCGGGCTGATGACCGGCCGGACCCCGGAACTGTTCGGTCGCAAGCTGGAGACGCCGCAGGTTCGCCTGCTCGCGCTGCTGGTGCTGCTGCAGCCGATCACGATCCTGGGCTTCACCGCGTTGACCCTGGCGATCCCGTCGATCACCGGCACCTCCAATCCCGGCTTCCACGGCATCAGCCAGGTGTTCTACGAGTACACATCGGCGTTCGCCAACAACGGCTCGGGCTTTGAAGGCCTCGGCGATGCCACGGTGTGGTGGAACCTGAGCTGCACCCTGGTGCTGCTGCTGGGCCGCTACCCGGTGCTGGTGATTCCGTTGATCGTGGCCGCGCAGCTGGCGGCCAAGCGGCGCGCGCCGGAATCGGCCGGCACGCTGCAGATTGAAACCCCGACCTTCGCGCTGACCCTGATCGCGCTGATCGTGATCCTCACCGTATTGCAGTTCATGCCGGCGCTGGTGCTGGGCCCGGTCGCCGACCACCTGTCGCTGACGCAGCACTGAGACCTCCTTCCATGAGTACGTATCCGTTGAACGTTTCTTCCCACCGCCGCCAGCGCCTGCTCGATGGCGCCGGCTGGCGCCGCGCCCTGCGCGATGCGGTGATCAAACTCTCGCCACGCCATCTGCTGCACAGCCCGGTGATGGCCGTGGTGATGGTCGGCACCGTGGTCAGCGCGCTGGTCACGCTGACCGGCAATGCACCGCTGGGCTTCGGCCTGGCGGTCACTGCGATCCTGCTGCTGACCGTGCTGTTCGGCAACTTCGCCGAGGCCGTCGCCGAAGCGCGAGGCCGTGGCCAGGCGGCCTCGCTGCGGCGTGCCCGCCAGGACCTCAGCGCGCGTCGGTTGGCCGCCGCGCATGCCGGCGCCAGCGAGACCCAGGTGCCGGCGGCCGAGCTGCGTCCGGGCGACCATGTGATCGTCAGTGCTGGCGAGTTGATCCCGGCCGATGGCGAGATCGTGCAGGGCCTGGCCACCATCAACGAAGCGGCGGTGACCGGTGAATCGGCGCCCGTGCTGCGCGAGGCCGGTACCGACCGCAGTGGCGTGATCGGCGGCACCAAGGTGCTCTCCGACCAGATCATCGTGCGCATCACCGCCGAGCCGGGGCACAGCTTCCTGGACCGGATGATCGCGCTGGTGGAAGGCGCGAACCGCCAGAAGACCCCGAACGAGGTCGCCCTGACCCTGCTGCTGGCGGCGATGACGCTGACCTTCCTGGTGGTGGTGGCGACGCTGCCGGCGATCGGGGCGTTCGTTGGCGTGCAGGTCGATCCGCTGCTGCTGATCGCGCTGCTGGTGTGTTTGATCCCCACCACCATCGGCGGGCTGCTGCCGGCGATCGGCATTGCCGGCATGAACCGCGCACTGGCCGCCAACGTGCTGGCCAAATCCGGCAAGGCGGTGGAAGTGGCCGGCGACGTGGATGTGCTGCTGCTCGACAAGACCGGCACCATCACCTACGGCGACCGCCAGGCCACGCATTTCCATGCACTGGCCGGTATCGATGCCAGCCAGCTGCGCGAGGCGGCGCTGCTGTCCTCGCTGGCCGACCCGACCCCGGAAGGCAAGTCGGTGGTGCGGCTGGCGCGTGAGCAGGGCTGCACCACCGCCGAACCGGACCGAGATCAATACGCGGATCCCACCGCGGAAAACCGCACATCCATGTGCGGGGTTCCAACCTATCTGGCCTTCACCGCGCAGACCCGCATGTCCGGCGTCGACCTGGACGGCGGCCGCCGCATCCGCAAGGGCGCCTCCGATGCGATCACCGCGTATGTGCGTGAACTGGGCGGCACGGTGCCGTCGGAGCTGGCGGGGCGCGTGGAGCAGGTGGCACGCAACGGTGCGACGCCGCTGGTGGTGTGCGAGGGCCGCCACGTGCTGGGCGTGATCGAGCTGTCGGACGTGGTCAAGCACGGCATGCGCGAGAAGTTCGCGCAGCTGCGGGCGATGGGCATCCGCACGGTGATGATCACCGGCGACAACCCGCTGACCGCCGCCGCGATCGCGGCCGAGGCCGGTGTGGACGACTACATCGCCGAGGCACGCCCGGAAGACAAGCTCGCCCGTATCCGTGCCGAGCAGGCCGGCGGACGCCTGGTGGCGATGGTCGGCGACGGCACCAACGATGCCCCGGCGCTGGCCCAGGCCGACATCGGCCTGGCGATGAACTCCGGTACCCAGGCCGCCAAGGAAGCCGGCAACATGGTCGATCTGGATTCGGATCCGGCCAAGCTGCTGGCGGTGGTCGAAGTGGGCAAGCAGCAGCTGATCACGCGCGGTGCGCTGACCACCTTCTCGCTGGCCAACGACGTCTCCAAGTACTTCGCGATCCTGCCGGCCCTGTTCGCGTCGACCCTGCCGGCGATGGCGGCGTTGAACGTGATGCACCTGTCCAGCCCGCGCAATGCGGTGCTGGCGGCACTGATCTTCAACGCCCTGGTGATTCCGGCGCTGATCCCGCTGGCGTTGCGCGGGGTGCGCTTCCGCCCGGCCACGGCGACCGCGCTGCTGCGCCGGAACATGCTCGTGTACGGGCTGGGCGGCGTGCTGCTGCCGTTCGCGGCCATCAAATTGATCGACCTCTTCCTTGTCTCGGTGTTCGGCGCATGAACCGCTCGCTTGCTACTTCCGTTCCCCGTCCGGCGCGCAGCCGCGCTGCCGCCTCTACCCAGCTCCAGCAGGACAGCGCCTGGCGCCCGGCGCTCGTGCTTGGCGTGAGCAGCCTGCTGCTGCTCGGCCTGGCCTATGCCGTGGCCACCACCAGCGTGAGCGGGCTGCTGTTTCCGTCGCAGGCCAAGGGCAGCCTGCTGCTCCGCGAGGGGCAGGTGCGCGGCTCGCAGCTGATCGCCCAGCCGTTCGTCGGCGATGGCTACTTCCAGGCCCGGCCGTCGGCCGCCAACTACGATCCGATGGCGGCCGCCGGCAGCAACATGGCGCGCAGCAACCCGGCCCTGCAGGAACGCGTACAGGCCAGCATCACCGCAGTGGCCGCACGCGAGGGCGTGCCCGCCGCGCAGGTACCGGGTGATCTGGTCACCCAGTCCGGCGCGGGCATGGATCCGGAGCTGTCGCCGGCGGCGGCGCAGGTGCAGATCGCGCGCGTGGCGCGCAGCCGTGGGCTGCCGGTTGACCAGGTGGCCGCGCTGGTGAAGGCGCATACGCTGGGGCCGCAGTGGGGCGTGTTCGGGCAGCCACGGGTGAACGTGATGACATTGAACCTGGCCTTGGATACGCAGGATGGCCCGCCGGGCAGCGCCCGGGTCTACGGAACGCGTTGATGCGCTGCGTACCGTCCCGGGCGCACAATCCCCGCCCATGAGCGACTCCCGTACCCGCCAGGCCGATGCCCTGGCCGACAGCCTGCAGCGCGAAGCCGGCGGCAAGCTCACCGTGTTCCTGGGTGCGGCACCGGGCGTGGGCAAGACCTTCAGCATGCTCACCCGCGCGCATGAGCAACTGCGCCGCGGGGTGGACGTGGTGATCGGACTGGTGGAAACCCACGGCCGCGCCGAGACCTCGGCGCTGCTGGCGGGATTGCCGCAGGTGCCGCTGCTGCAGCGCGAGTATCAACAGCACGCGCTGGACGAGATGGACCTGGATGCGGTGCTGGCGCGTCGCCCGGCGCTGGTGCTGGTCGACGAACTGGCGCACCGCAACGTGCCGGGCAGTCGCCATGAGCGGCGCTGGCAGGACGTGATGGAACTGCTCGATGCCGGCATCGATGTGTGGACCACGGTCAACATCCAGCATCTGGAGAGCCTCAATGACGTGGTCATGCGCATCACCGGCGTGCGGGTCAGCGAGACGGTGCCCGATGCGGTGCTCGACCGCCTGCATGACATCGTGCTGGTGGACCTCCCGCCGCGCGAGCTGATCGAGCGGCTGCAGCAGGGCAAGGTCTACGTGCCCGAACAGGCGGCGCAGGCGCTGCAGGCGTTCTTCTCGCCGGCCAACCTGACCGCGCTGCGCGAGCTGGCCATGCAGGAAGCGGCCGACCGCGTGGACAGCAGCCTCCGCGAGACCCGCGCCGCGCGCGGCGAAGGCAACCTGCCCCTGCGCCGCCGCGTACTGGTGGCGATCGATGGCGGTGGCCAGAGCGAGTACCTGGTCCGGGTCGGCAGGCGCATCGCCGAACGGCGTGATGCGCCGTGGACGGTGGTGACGGTGCAGGCACGCGCGCACGACGAGCAGACCCGGCGCGAGATCGATGCCGCCTTCGCCCTCGCCCGGCGCCTCGGCGGCGAGGCCGAGCTGCTGCATGGCTCCAGCATTGCCGATGCCCTGCTCGACCATGCCGCACACAATGGCGTGTCGACCCTGGTGCTGGGCCGCACGCGGGAGCGCCCGCTGGCGCGCATGCTCAACCGCACGCTGACCCAGCAGCTGATCCGGCGTGGCGCGCATTTCGAGATCACCATCATCGGCACGCCACAGGCGCGTGCGCGTGCGCGCCGGTCCGGCCTGTCCCTTCCCAGCCGCAGTGCCGGCAAGGACGCGCTGCTGGCGCTGGGCGCCACTGGCGCCGCCTGCCTGGTGGCGCTGGTGGCCGAGCGCTGGATCGGGCTCTACGACCTCTCGATGGTGTTCATCGTGGCGGTGGTGATGGTCGCCGCGCGCAGCCGCACCAGTGCGGCGGTGATCGCGGCCGCACTGTGCTTCCTGGCCTACAACTTCTTCTTCATCGCGCCGCGCTTCACCTTCGCGATCAGCGCGCGCCAAGGCGTGATCACGGTCTTCCTGTTCCTGGCGGCCGCGTTGGTGGCAGGGCGGCTGGCCTCGCGCCTGCGCATGCAGGTGGTGGCGTTGCGTGCGGCCAACCGGCACGCGCATGCGCGCCAGGCACTCGGCCGGCAGCTGGCCAGTGCACCCAGCAACGAGCAGGTCGCGCAGGCCGGCCGCGAGGCGCTGGAACAGGCGATGGATGCGCCGGCGTGGCTGCGCATCGGGCAGCACACCAGCGCCAGTGGCAGCGCCGCACCGGGCGACACCGATCTGGCCGCCGCCGACTGGGCGCACCGGCATGGCCAGCCCAGCGGGCGCTTCACCGATACGCTGGCAGGCGCCGGCTGGTGGTTCCTGCCGCTGCTGGACGGCGACGACCGCGCGATCGGCGTGGCCGGCATGCGTTTCCCGCGCGAGGCCCCACGGTTGACGCCCGAGCAGCGCCAGCTGGCCGAGGCGATGGTGGACGATATCGCGCAGGCTGCGCTGCGCACCCAGCTGGTGGCCGATCTGGAGAAGGCGCATGTGAGCAACGAAACCGAGCGGCTGCGTTCGGCGTTGCTGTCCTCGGTCTCGCATGACCTGCGCTCGCCCCTGGCGGCAATGATCGGCTCGGCCGACAGTCTCTCCAGCTATGCCGATGCGATGGATGCCAGTGACCGCCGCGCCCTGCTGGACACCATCCTGGTCGAAGGCGAGCGCCTGGACCGCTACATCCAGAACCTGCTGGACATGACCCGGCTCGGCCATGATGGCCTGCAGATCAACCGCGACTGGATCGGCGTGGATGAGCTGGTCGGTTCGGCCGCGCGCCGCCTGCAGCGCTATCAGCCCGACGTGCTGCTCACGCTGGATATTCCGGCTGCGCTGGCCCCGATCTGGGTGCATCCGGCGCTGGTCGAACAGGCCGTGTTCAACGTGATGGAGAACGCTGCCAAATTCTCTCCCCCCGGCGCGGCAGTGGAAGTGCAGGCGAGGCTGGTCGAAGGCGAGCTGCGCATCGACGTGCTCGATGCCGGCCCCGGGATTCCCGACGGAGAGCGGGCACGCATCTTCGACATGTTCTACAGCGTGGAGCGCGGCGACCGGGGTCGGCACGGCACCGGGCTGGGCCTGACCATCTGCCAGGGCATGATCGGCGCGCATGGCGGCAGCGTGCAGGCGCTGCCGGGGCGCGACGGACGCGGTACCCTGATCCGCATCACACTGCCCCTGCTGCATCCCCATCCTGCCGATGACAACGACGATTCCTGAGGCTTCCCACGGCGTGCCCCCGGCGCGCGTGCTGGTGATCGACGATGAAGCGCAGATCCGGCGCTTCCTGGAGATCAGCCTGCGCGCGCAGGGCTACCGCGTGTCCCAGGCCGCGACCGGCCAGGCCGGGCTGGAAGCGCTGGTCGGCGAGGGGGCGGACCTGGTCATCCTGGATATCGGCCTGCCCGACATGGAAGGCCATGAGGTGCTGGGTGAACTGCGCCAGTGGAGCCAGGTGCCGGTGATCATGCTGACCGTACGGGCCAGCGAGACCGAGAAGGTGCGTGCACTGGATGCCGGCGCCAACGACTACGTGACCAAGCCGTTCGGCACGCAGGAGCTGATGGCACGCGTGCGCGGGCTGCTGCGCTCGCGCACGGTGTCCAGCGAGGGCGTGCTGCCGCAGTTCGACGATGGGCACCTGCATATCGACCTGGTCCGGCGCGAGGTGATGCTGGACGGTGCGCCGGTGGCGCTGACGCGCAAGGAGTACGCGCTGTTGTCGCTGCTGCTGCGCAATGCCGGGCGGGTGGTGACCCAGCCGCAGATCCTGCAGGAGATCTGGGGGCCGACGCACCAGCACGATACGCATTACCTGCGCATCCTGGTTGGCAAGCTGCGCCACAAACTGGGCGATTCCGCGCTGGATTCGCGGTATCTGTTCACCGAGCCCGGGGTGGGGCTGCGGTTCAAGGGGTAGGCACCGACCGTTGGTCGGTACCCACGCAGATCAGAAGCCCAGCGCCACGCCCGGCAGCAATGGCTGCAGCTGCGCGCGGAACAGCGCCTTGATGCGCTCCAGCGCGGCCTCGTCATCGGCCTCGAAACGCAGCACCAGTACCGGGGTGGTGTTCGACGCCCGCACCAGGCCCCAGCCATCGGGGAAGTCGGCACGCAGGCCGTCGATGGTGGACAGGCGCGCGCCGGCGAACGGCGAATCCTCCACCTGAACGGAAGACACGAACAGCGACACCAGCGCATGCGGCGTGCCCGCATCGACCGGCACCTTCAGCTCCGGGGTGGAGACGCTGTCGGGCAGTTCGTCGAGTACCTCCGACGGCGTCTCCTCGCGCTGGGCCAGGATCTCCAGCAGGCGCGCGGCGGCGTACAGGCCGTCGTCGAAACCGAACCAGCGCTCCTTGAAGAAGAAGTGCCCGCTCATCTCGCCCGCCAGCTCGGCATCGGTCTCGCGCATCTTCGCCTTCATCAGCGAATGGCCGGTCTTCCACATCAGCGGGCTGCCGCCGTTGCGCAGCACGTAGTCGGACAGCTTGCCACTGCACTTCACGTCGTAGATCACCAGCGCGCCCGGGTTGCGCATCAGCACGTCGGCGGCGAACAGCATCAACAGACGATCCGCGTAGATGATCTTCCCTTCGCGGGTCACCACCCCGAGGCGGTCGCCGTCGCCATCGAAGGCCAGGCCGAGGTCCGCATCGAAGCGCTTCACGGTCTGGATCAGGTCTTCCAGATTGTCAGGATCGCTCGGGTCCGGATGGTGGTTGGGGAAGGTGCCGTCCACATCGCAGTACAGCGGAATCACTTCGGCACCGATCGCTTCCAGCAGCGGCTGGGCGAGCTCGCCCGCCACCCCGTTGCCGGCATCGGCGACCACCTTGAGCGGGCGGTCCAGCTGCACGTCATCGGCAATGCGCTGGATGTAATCGGCGTTGACCTCGCGGGTCTGGAAGCTGCCCGGTTCGGACGCCACGTGCAGCTGGCCATCGCGGATGCGGTGGTACAGCTCGGTGATCGCATCGCCGGACAGCGTTTCGCCACCAACCACGATCTTGAAGCCGTTGTAGTCGGGCGGATTGTGGCTGCCGGTCACCGCCACGCAGCTGCCCGCGCGCAGGTGGTAACTGGCGAAGTACACCACGGGGGTCGGCGCCAGGCCGATGTCGGTGACGTTGCAGCCGGCGCGGCGCAGGCCTTCGATCAGCCCGGCGGTGAGCTCGGGGCCGGAGAGACGGCCATCGCGGCCGACCACGATGTCGCGCAGGCCCTGGACCTGCAGCACCGAGCCGATCGCCTGGCCGATCAGGGCGGCGACCTTCGGGGTCAGCTCGCGGCCGACCACGCCGCGGATGTCGTAGGCGCGGAAGATCTCGGCCGCGACCGCCTCGCCCGGGACGCTGGGCGGTGGCGGCGTCGCGTCGTCAACGCGTTCGACGGCGGCCGCCGCCAGCGGGGCCTGGGCCAGGCTTTCGCTCAGGGTCGGGCCGGCGTCGGTGGCACTCTCGGCGGCACCGCGGCGGCGGGGCAACGGCACCCTGCCCTTGCCCAGCACCAGCAGCACCGCGATCAACAGCAGCAACACGGCGACGATCGCACTGGGGATCGCCCCCAGCCCCAACGGGCCCGGTTCGATATCCGGCACGGCGGCGGACAGACGCAGCCCACTGCGCCCGATGGGGCGTGCCAGTGCTTCAGCGCCGCCGGACAGCCCGCGGCTGCCCTGTTCGACGACGTTGTGACTGCCCTGGCGCAGGGCGAGGTAACCGTCGCCCGGCACGGCGACCTTGTCGAAGACACCGGTCAGGCGCAGCAGTGGCTGGCGGATATAGACGACGGCCGCGCCCTGCGGGCCGAGATCGACCGCCGCCGCCAGACCAAGACGTTGCCCGCCGGCATCACGCACCACGCGGGCGACCGGCGCGTTATCGGCGATGGCCGCTTCGAGCAGCGCCAGGCGCGAGTAACCGAAGGCCTTCGGATCGGCGTAGGCCGCATCCAGATCGGCGGTGAGGATCTGGACGTCCTCCACGCCCGGCCACCCTTCGCGGATGGCGACGGCAGCAGCTTGGGCATTCCCGCTGGCCAGGGCACTGGCGACGCGCTCGGTCTTGAGCAGTTTGGCCAGTTTGCCGAGCTGCCCGGTCAGGGCCGTCTGCAGGCCCTCCACCACACGGTCGCGCGACTGCTCAAGCTCCGCGCCCACGGCAGCCTGGCGCCATTGGCGCACACCGCTCCACCCGAACCAGACCGCCAACAGCACCAGCAGCACGGCCAACAGCGGCACCGAGCGCCCTGTCGTCCACTGCGGCCGTCCTTCCGCCTTCGCCTTGCTCATGAAGCTCCCCTGTCAGCGCACCCCGGTATGGCCGAATCCACCCGTTCCCCTGGCACTGTCGCTGAAAGTATCCACTACCTGAAGCGCCACGCGTGCAATCGGCAGCACCACCAGCTGGGCGATGCGATCACCGGGCTGCAGGGTGAAGGGTTCGCGGCCGCGGTTCCAGGCGCTGATCAGCAGCGGGCCCTGGTAATCGGCGTCGATCAGGCCGGTGCCGTTGCCCAGCACGATGCCGTGGCGATGGCCCAGGCCGGAGCGCGGCAGCACCACGGCGGCCAGGTTCGGGTCGGCGATATGGATCGCGATGCCGCTGGGAATCAGCGCGGTGTCGCCGGGCTGCAGGGTGAGCTCGGTCTCCAGCGCGGCGCGCAGATCCAGACCGGCGCTGTGCTCGGTGGCGTAGGCCGGCAGCGGCCATTCGTCGCCGAAACGCGGGTCCAGCAGCTTGACCTGCAGCGGCTGCAGGGAGGAATCGATGGTCATGCGTGCAACCTCTGGGCAATCAGGGACAACAGTTGTTCGGCCAGCACGGCCTTGGAGGTACCGGGGAACACCTGTTCGCCGCCCTGCCAGTAGGCCGTGGCCGCGTTTTCATCGCTTTCGAAACCGCCGGTGCTGATCCCGACCTGGTTGGCGATCACCAGGTCCAGGCGCTTGTCCACCAGCTTGCCACGCGCGTATTTCTCCACGTCGTGGGTCTCTGCAGCGAAACCGACCACCAGCTTGAGCGCGTTGGTCTGCGCGGCGACCTCGGCCAGGATGTCCGGGGTACGCACCAGTTCCAGGGTCAGGCTCTGGGTACCGGCGGTCTTCTTGAGTTTCTGCGGGGCGATCTGGCGCGGGGTGTAATCGGACACCGCGGCCGCACCGATATAGATGTCGGCCGGCAGCGCACCCAGCACCGCTTCGCGCATCTGCGCCGCCGAACGCACGTCGACGCGCTGCACGCCGGCCGGCGTGGCCAGCTGGACCGGACCACTGACCAGCACCACCTGCGCGCCCAGGCGGGCGGCGGCGGCGGCCAGTGCGTAGCCCATCTTGCCGCTGCTGCGGTTGCCGACGTAGCGCACCGGATCGATGTCTTCATAGGTGGGACCGGCGCTGATCAGCACGCGCAGGCCCTTCAGTTCGCTGGTCGCCGGCGGCTCGGCCGCCGCCGGTGCACGCAGCCCGGCCAGCGCGGCCACGATCGCGTGCGGTTCGGTGAGCCGGCCCGGGCCGGACTCGCCTTCGGCCAGCGGACCGTCTTCCGGCCCGATCACCTGGGCACCGCGCTCGCGCAGCAGGCCGATGTTGGCCTGGGTGGCCGGGTGCAGCCACATGCGGTGGTTCATCGCCGGGCACACGGTCAGCGGCGCGGTGGTGGCCAGGCACAGGGTGGTGACCAGGTCATCGGCGTGGCCGTGGGCCAGGCGCGCGAGCAGATCGGCGGTGGCGGGCGCGACCACGATGCGGTCGGCCCAGCGGGCCAGCTCGATATGGCCCATCGCCTGCTCTGCCGCGCTGTCCCACAGGGTGGTGCGGGTCGGCTGGCCGGACAGCGCCTGGAAGCTCAGCGGGGTGACGAACTGCTGGGCCCCGGCGGTCATCGCGACCTGCACCTGGGCCCCGGCATCGCGCAGGCGGCGCACCAGTTCCAGCGACTTGTAGGCAGCGATCCCGCCACCAACGCACAACAACAGCTTCTGGCCTTCCAACGGGCGCGCGGCCGCCGGAGAAGCCTGGGGGGAGTCAGCCACCTTGGGTGTTCCTGTCGAACCGAGGCGATTAGCTTACCCGATGGTCCGTAAACCGCCTGATGCGCCAGCGGCATAAGGAGGCAGGTTTTCGTCATAAGGAATCGCCCGATTCGGCACCTTGTCCTGCATTTACCGACACGATGGCGCCCGGTTCACCGATGGTGGCTCGGTCAGCACCCACCGACACTGTGGCCATGTCGATCCGAGACTGGCCCAGCGCCGAGCGTCCCCGCGAAAAGCTGCTCGCCCAGGGTGCCGGCACCCTGTCCGATGCCGAACTGCTCGCGATCTTCCTCGGCTCAGGCCTGCGCGGCCGGGACGCGGTCGAAACCGCCCGCGGTCTGCTGCACGCCCACGGCCCCCTGCGCAACCTGCTCGACCTTCCGGCCAGCGCGCTGGCGGCCCTGCCCGGCCTTGGGCCGGCCCGCAGCTGCAAGCTCGTGGCGGGCCTGGAGCTCGCGCATCGGCATCTGGCGGCCGAGCTGGCCCGGGGCGAGAGCCTGCGCGACCCCGCCGCCGCCGGACGTTACTTCAAACAGCGGCTGCGGGCGCGGCCCAACGAGGTGTTCGCCGCGCTGTTCCTGGACAACCAGCACCGCACGCTGGCCTGCGAGGAGCTGTTCAGCGGGACGGTGGATGCGGCGGCGGTCTACCCGCGTGAGGTGGTGCGCCGCGCCCTGCTGCACAACGCGGCGGCAGTGATCGTCAGCCACAACCATCCCTCGGGCAGTGCCGAGCCCTCTTTGGAGGACCGCCGGGTCACCACGCTGCTGCAACAGGCACTGGCGCTGGTGGATATCCGGCTGCTCGACCATGTCGTCATCGGCGACGGAGCCCCGGTATCGATGGCCGCGCGCGGTTGGATGGGTGCCGGAACGGCCTGATCCGGCGCGGGAAACGCCGCCGCTCGGCCCCGGTTCAATGGATCGGGGTGGCTTCTGGGCTAAAATTGCCGATTCCGCCGCTCCAGTCCCAAAGCAGGCCTTGTGAAAAATCTCCTCCGCGCCCTGATCAGCCAAGGCATCGAAGCCTTGCGCGCCAACGGCACTCTGCCGGCCGATACCCTGACCCCGGAATTCGTGGTCGAACGCCCGAAGACCCGTGAGCACGGCGATTTCGCCACCAACGCCGCGATGCTGCTGGCCAAGCCGGCGCGCAGCAACCCGCGCGCCCTGGCCCAGGCGCTGCTCGATGCGCTGCCCAAGAGCGATGACGTGGCCCGCGTCGAGATCGCCGGCCCGGGCTTCATCAATTTCCATCTCGCCCCCAGCGCCTACCAGCGCGAAGCAGCGGGCGTGCTCAAGGAAGGCGCCGATTACGGCCACAACCTGAGCGGCAACGGCCGCACCGTGGGCGTGGAATATGTGTCGGCCAATCCGACCGGTCCGCTGCATGTCGGCCACGGCCGCGCGGCGGCGATCGGTGACTGCCTGGCGCGCCTGCTGGAAGTGAACGGCTGGAACGCCAAGCGCGAGTTCTACTACAACGATGCCGGCGTGCAGATCGAGAACCTGGCGCTGTCCACCCAGGCGCGTGCGAAGGGCCTCAAGCCCGACGATGCCGGCTGGCCGGAAGCGGGCTACCGTGGCGATTACATCCAGGACGTGGCCAACGCCTACCTGGCCGGCGCCACGGTGGAGCTGGAAGGCCACTCGGTGGTCGGCGAGCGCGACCCGGACAACCTCGATGCGATCCGTCGCTTTGCGGTGGCCTACCTGCGCAACGAGCAGAACCAGGACCTGGCCGCGTTCGGCGTGGATTTCGACATCTACTTCCTGGAAAGCTCGCTGTACAAAGATGGCAAGGTCGAAGAGACCGTCGCCCAGCTCAACGCGGCCGGCCATACGTATGAGGAAGGCGGCGCGCTGTGGCTGCGCTCGACCGACTTCGGTGACGACAAGGACCGCGTGATGCGCAAGTCCGACGGCACCTACACCTACTTCCTGCCGGACGTGGCCTACCACCTCTCCAAGTGGCAGCGCGGCTATGAGCGCGCGATCACCGAGCTGGGCGCGGACCACCACGGTTCGCTGGCGCGCGTGCGTGCCGGCCTGCAGGCGCTGGACGTCGGCATCCCGAAGGGCTGGCCGGAATACGTCCTGCACCAGATGGTGACGGTGATGCGCGGTGGCGAGGAAGTGAAGCTCTCCAAGCGTGCCGGCAGCTACCTGACCCTGCGCGACCTGATCGAAGAAGCCGGCCGCGATGCCACCCGCTGGTTCCTGATCGCGCGCAAGCCCGATTCGCAGCTGACCTTCGATATCGATCTGGCCCGCCAGCAGAGCAACGACAATCCGGTGTTCTACGTGCAGTACGCGCATGCCCGCGTCTGCAGCCTGCTGCGCCAGGCGCAGGAGAAGGGCCTGAGCTACACGCCGGCTGCAGGTCTGGCTGGTCTGACCTCGCTGGGCGACGAAGCCTCGCTGTGGCTGATGGTGGAAATGTCGCGCTTCCCGGAAGTCGTCGAAGCGGCCGGCCTCGCGCTGGAACCGCACCTGATCGCGCAGTATCTGCGTGAATTGGCGCACGCCTTCCACACGTGGTATCACGGCACGCAGGTACTGGTGGCCGACGAAAACGAACGCAACGCCAAGCTGACGCTGGCCTGCGCCGCGCGCCAGGTCCTGGCCAATGGTCTGAACATCCTGGGCGTTTCCGCCCCGGAAAAAATGTAAGCAGTGGAGAAGCAGTAAATGGCAGCACGACGCGGCAAGAGCCAGGCACGGCGCAACAGCAACCAGGGCACCCCGGGATGGGTGTGGCTGGTCGCGGGTGTGGCGATTGCGGCCGTGGTGTTCCTGGCGGCACCGAACCTGTTCAAGAACGAGGGTGATGGCTTCCTGCGGGTCGGCCCGCAGCCGGACCCGAACGCCCAGCCGGCCCCGGTGAGCGACGCCGAGACCGACGTCGGCACCGAGCTGCCCAAGCCGGGCGCCGCCAAGCCTGCCGAAGCGGCCAAGCCGGCGGCGACGCAGTACGACTTCTACACCCTGCTGCCCGGCAAGGAAGTGGAAATGTCCGATGCCGAGCTGGCGGCCAGCGCACGCGCCGAAGATCAGCGCCGTGCCAAGGCGGAAGCGCAGCGCGCGCAGGCGGCGCTGGAAGGCCGCCCGTTGCCGCCCGCACCGGCGCCGACCAGTACTGCGGCGACCACGTCGGCGGCCCCGGTGAGTACCGCCCCGCTGCCCGCCCCGGTAGCGGAACGCCCGGCGGCGACCACGGCTTCGGCGGCAACGCCGGCGCAGACGGCTGCGGCTACTCCGGCGGCACCGAAGCCGGCGGCTGCTGCGGCGACGACGCCTGCTGCTACAGCGGCTGAGCCTGCGGCCAGCAACGTGCGTTACATCCTGCAGGCCGGCGCCTTCGGTGCGTCCGGCGATGCCGAAGCGACCAAGGCCAAGCTGGCGATGATCGGCCTGGCCGCGCGCGTGGAATCGGCGCAGATCAACGGCAAGACGGTGTATCGCGTGCGCATGGGGCCGTATGGCAGCGCGGGCGAGCTGGCCGAAGCCAAGCAGAAGCTGGATGGGACGGGGCTTCAGGCGATGGCGATCAAGGCGCAGTAGCCGCGCGCCGCGCGACTACCCCAAGGTTGCGCTATGCGAAACCTCGGGCCCCTGCGGCTACCTCCACATCCCCACGCCTGCCGGCGCGCCCCCTTGCACTCCAAGGGGGCTCCTGCTCCAGATGCACCCCGGACGCCGGCCCTTGGGTCGGCGTTCTTGTTTCAGACAGCCCCCGCGCTGGCAGCAAGCAGGTGATGCGCTTCAGTCCCGCGCGACCTGGAAGCCGGCGAACGACTGGCTGACCGGCATCACTTCGAGGCGGTTGATGTTCAGGTGCGCCGGCAGCGAGGCGATCCAGAAAATCTGCTCGGCGATGTCCTCGGCGGTCATCGGGTTGGCGCCGGTGTAGAGCTTGTCCGAGGCGGCCTGGTCGCCATGGGTGCGGACCACGGTGAATTCGGTTTCCGCCATGCCCGGCTCGATCGTGGTCACGCGCACGCCACTGCCGTGCAGGTCCGAGCGCAGGCCGAGCGAGAACTGGCTGACGAAGGCCTTGGTGCCGCCATAGGCGTTGCCGCCCGGATACGGGTACACGCCGGCGACCGAGCTGATGTTGATGATCGCGCCCTTGCGCGCGACCAGCTGCGGCAACAGACGATGGGTCAGCGTCACCAGGGCGGTGACGTTGGTGTCGATCATGGTGCGCCAGTCTTCCAGCGAGGCGCTCTGGGCCGGGGCGGTGCCCTGGGCCAGGCCGGCATTGTTGACCAGCAGGTCGATGTCGGCGAACCCGGCCGGCAGGGCGGCCAGGGCTGCTTCCATCGCCACGCTGTCGCGCACGTCGAACACCGCGGCATGCACGCGCTCGGGACCGTAGGCGTCGACCAGCGGCTGCAGGCGCTCGGCCCGGCGCCCGGTGGCGATCACGCGCCAGCCGGCCTGGGCGAAACGGTGGACGGCGGCGGCGCCAAAGCCGGAGGTGGCGCCGGTAATCAGAGCGGTACGGGTCATCGAGGTACTCCGTGAAGATCCCGACCATTTTCGCACCGATGCCCGCCCGGTGCAGCGCCGGGCGCTGCTCCGCCGCCTGCCGCTACGGGTCTTCGCGTCAGCGGATGCGGAACACGCGCGCCTTGGGCAGGTCCTCATCCACCTGCAGGAACCAGCGGCCGGCGATGCCCGGCACCACGACGATCTCGGGGTTGCTGCGGGCGGTCTTGAGCGTCATCTCGCCCTTGAGCACCTGCCACTGCTGGCCGTTGTCGAGGGTGAACACGGTGCCGGGGGCCCAGCCGTCCACCTGGCCGGTGACCTTGGCGTGGATCGGGCCATCGTCCAGCCCGGGAAACATCGGGGCCGGTGTTGGTAGACCCGGGCCTGCGGCCGGCGCTGCCGCGACGGCCACCGGTGCCGGGGCGTCGGCCTCGGCCTGGCGCAGCAGGCGGTTCAGCGCCTGCAACTGGCCCGGGGTCAGCCCGACCTCGGCCAGCGCCTGCGGATCCAGCCGCTGTTCCAGCGCCACATACGGGGCCTGCGCCCCTGCCTGGCCCGCCAGCAACATGCCCACACACCCGAGTACCTGCCACCTGCGCATTGCCTGCTCCACTGCCTGTCGATGCCTGATCGCGGCACTGTGCTTCACTTTCATGGCAGCCAGATGACAGCGACCACCGGTCGCAGCCGGCCGCGCGCCCGGCACGGGGTAAAATGGCCGCCAGCCGCGCAGCCGCGCCGGCGGTATTGGACGTCCCATGATCAACAACGATGTACTGCGCAGCATCCGCTACATGCTCGACCTCAGCGACGGCATGATCGCCGACACCTGTGCCCTGGCCGATCCGGCCTTCGTGGTCGACAAGGCCGATGTGGCCGGCTGGCTGCGCAAGGAAGACGAAGAAGGCTTCGTGCCCTGCGACGACCGCACCCTGGCGCATTTCCTGGATGGCCTGATCGTGCATTTCCGCGGCCGCGACGAGAGCCAGCCGGTCCGCCCGGTGGAAAAGCGCATCACCAACAACCTGGTGCTGAAGAAGCTGCGCGTCGCCTTCCAGCTGAAGGACGTGGACATGCACGAGGTGTTCGACGCTGCCGGATTCTCGGTCTCCAAGCCGGAGCTGTCCGCGCTGTTCCGCCAGCCGGACCACAAGAACTACCGCGCCTGCGGTGACCAGATGCTGCGCAATTTCCTCAAGGGCCTGACCCTGCGCGTGCGCGCCGCCTGAGGGCGGCGTTGGTGCGTGGCGCCGGTGTCGGGGCCACGTGCTGCAGCAGTTCCTCCATGAAGGCCCGCGCCGCCGGCGTGGGCAGGTTCGACCAGACCGCATGCACGCGCCGGGTCGGTGCACCCTGGATCGCCACACAGGCAACGCCGCTGAAACCGGCGGCGATCGCCTGCGGCACGATGCCGACCGCCAGGCCCTGCTGCACGAAGCGCTCGACCAGCGCCATGTGATTGATCTCGAAGGGCACCCGATGGGGCAGTCCGGCGGCAGCGAAGGCCTCGTCGGTCTGCCGGCGGGCCCCACTCCCATGGGGGAAATCCACCAGCGGCAGCTCGGCCAGCGTCGCCAGCGAGAGCCGCTTGCGCCTCGCCAAGGGATGCTCTGGCGGCAGCACGGCGACCATCGATTCCTCGGCCAGCACTCGATGCTGGGCGCCTTCGATCGGCGTGCCCGGCGACAAGCCCACCAACGCCACATCCAGCCGCCGCTCGCGCACATCGGCCATCAGCACCTCGCTCTTGTCCATGCGCAGGCGGAACGCGACCGGCGGATAGCGCCGATGGAACGTCGCCAGGCAGGCGACCAGATCCACCGCGGTCAACGAGGTGATCTGGCCGATGTGCAGGGTGCCGCGCACCTGCCCACCGACGGCGGCAACGTCATCGCGCAGATGCCGCAACGAGGCGAGCACCTGGCGTGCGTGCGTCAAGAGTGCTTCACCGGCGGGCGTTACCCTGACCTGGCGCGGCAGCCGCTCGAACAGCGTGGCCTGCAGTTCGTCCTCGAGATGGGCGATCTGGTGGCTCAGGGCCGACTGCACGACGTGGCAGCGCTGCGCGGCACGGGTGAAGTTGCCCTCCTCGGCCAACGCGACCGCGAACTCGAGTTGCTTGAGGTTCATCGCGCCATCTCGTTTTCAGATGCATTGGATGATAACTATTCATTTCCCTCATTTACGGATCAGGCAGACACTGGCGCCCCTTCTTATCCGGAGCCCGTCATGACCCACGACGCGCCCTCCCCGCTCAGCCGCTGGCAGGTCCTGCTGATGGCCTTCGCCACCGGTGTGGCCGTGGCCAGCAACTATTACGCGCAGCCGCTGCTGCACACCATCGCCGGGCAGTTCGGGGTGTCCTTCGCACGTGCAGGCACGGTGGTGACCGTCGCCCAGCTGAGCTATGCCGCGGGCCTCATCCTGCTGGTGCCGCTGGGCGATCTGTTCGAGCGCCGCCGGCTGATCGTGGTGATGTCACTGCTGTCGGCCTCCGGCCTGGTGCTGAGCGCGCTCAGCCATCAGTTCGTGTGGCTGCTGGTGGGCACCGCGCTGACCGGCCTGTTCTCGGTGGTGGCGCAGGTGCTGGTGCCGTTCGCGGCGACGCTGGCGCGGCCGGAGGAGCGCGGCCAGGTGGTTGGCACGGTGATGAGCGGCCTGTTGCTCGGCATCCTGCTGGCACGCACCGTCGCTGGGGCGTTGTCCTCGCTGGGCGATTGGCGCACGGTGTACTGGATCGCCGCGGCCGCGCTGGTGCTGACCACGGGCATGCTCTATCGGCATCTGCCGCGCTTCCATCAGACCGCCGGCCTGGGCTATCTGCAGCTGCTGCGCTCGATCGGCACCCTGTTCGCGCAGGAGCCGGTGTTCCGCCTGCGGACCGTGCTGGGCGCGTTGAGCTTCGCGATGTTCGCGATCTTCTGGACGCCGCTGGCGTTCCTGCTCGCGGCCGAACCCTATGGCTACAGCGATGCGACGATCGGCCTGTTCGGGCTGGTGGGTGCGGCCGGCACGCTGGCCGCCGGCGTGGCCGGGCGCATGGCCGACCGTGGCAAGGCCGCGTTGGCCACCACCGTGGCGCTGGTGCTGTTGGCCGCATCGTGGCTTCCGCTGGGCTTTTCCACGCACTCGTTGATCGCGCTGGTGCTGGGCGTGATCGTGCTCGACCTGGCCGCGCAGCTGCTGCACGTGAGCAACCAGAACGTGGTGTATGCGCTGCGCCCGGACGCCCGCAACCGGCTCAATGCCGGCTACATGACCGGCTACTTCATCGGTGGCTCGCTGGGGTCATTGGTCTCGGCGCAGGTCTTTGATCGCTTCGGCTGGACCGGTGTGTGCATCACCGGTGCGGGCGTTGCGCTGGTGGCGATGGCGGTGTGGGCTGTGGCGGTGGTGGCGGAGAAGCGTGTGGCTCGGTAGAGCCGACCGTTGGCCGGCTGCACTTGTGCGATGGCTGGGGCAGCCGACCGACGGTCGGCTCTACCCGGATGGGCGGGTTAGAAGGCGGTCTGTACCGCAAACTCGACGCGCGATCCCGCGTTGCCCGGGAACAGCCGCTTGGCGGCACCGTCGGTGTCATGCCCGGTCACCCGCAGCTCCCACGGTCCGTGCACGCGCCACACCACGCTGAGCTGGCCGTGCAGGTAGTCATCGGCCTGCGCGCTGTCCAGCCAGTAACGGCCTACCGCGCCTTCGATACGCCACTGCTCCCCCAGCGGCAGGCGCGCACCGAGCTGGGCGTAGGTGCCGCCATGGCCACCGGCCAGCGCGTTGTCGGAGACGCCGACCTGCAGCCAGGCGCGCTGCCGCCAGGTGACGGTGCCATTGAGCTCGGTCCAGTCCAGATCGACCGTGGTGGACGGATAGAGGTAACGGGTCAGGTTGACGTCCACGCTCCAGTCCGGCGTCACCGCCCCGCTCCAGCCGGCGACGAGATCAAACTCGCTGCGCGCGCCGTTGTCCGGCTGGAACGAGACACCCGAACCCCATGCCGAGGCATACCAGCCGTTGGCCGTACCGAGCTTCACGCCCGCCTGCACGGCCGGATCGCCGTCGCTCTGCGAGCTGCCGCGCCAGACGTAGTCCGAGGTCAGCGTCGCAGTGCCTTCCACCGCGGCCGCGGCCGCGCCGCTCATGACCAGCCCCACCAGCACCGCGCCGCAGCGCAGGCGCTGTTTCGAATAGTTGCCCACCACGTGTCCCGCTCCAGATGACGGCCGCGCCGTCGAGAGCGACAGTGTCCTCAGGACCGGCGTAAAGCCGCCATGGCGTACCCGCGCGATCGGCGCAACGTTTCTGTAAATCCTGCGTCAGGGTGGTGCCCGGGGGTCGCGGTATCATGGCCGCTCTGACCTGTTGCGAGTAATGGCGTGGACGCGATCCTGACCCCGGTATCGATTGGCGAGCTGATCGACAAGATCACCATCCTGGAAATCAAGGCCGAACGCATCGCCGATGCCGGCAAGAACGCCAACGTCCGCAAGGAACTCGATGGGCTGTGGCCGCTGTGGCAGCAGCAGGTGGGCGCTCAGCCCGGGCTGGAAGCGCTGAAGACGCAGCTCAAGGCGATCAACGAGCGCATGTGGGAGATCCAGGACCAGCTGCGCGACAAGGAAGCCGCGCAGGTCTTCGACGATGCCTTCATCCAGCTGGCCCGTGGCGTCTATGGCACCAATGGCGAGCGGGTCAAAGTGAAGAACGAGATCAACCGCATCGCCGGCTCGCAGCTGGTCGAAGAAAAACAGTACCAGGGCGAGTGATTCCGCCGCTTTGCACCGGGCTCAGTGCCCGGTCGCGGCCCTGAAGCGCTCGCGGTCCTGCTGGGTCCGCCGGCGGATTTCGGCCAACGCTTCATTCTCGGTGGCTTCCAGCATCGATTCAAACAGCCGCTGGAAGTGGTTGCGCATGGCCAGCCGCGCCGCCGCCGGGTCGCGCTGGCGCAGCGCATCGAGAATCCGGGTGTGTTCTTCGTCGCGGGTGTCATCGTCGTTGTGGCAGACGTTGGCGTAGACCTGCTTGACCCGCGGCAGCTCGTTGCGCATCCGCCAGATCAGCTGCACGCAGTGCTCCACCACCGGGTTGCCGGCGATGCGGGCGATCGAGAGGTGGAACTGGCGGTCGGCCTCGCTGGCCGCCGCTTCGCCCGAGTTGGGATCGACCATGGCCGCGATCAGGCCGGCCAGGTCCTCCAGTTCGGCATCGGTGATGCGGCTGGCGGCCATCGCCGCGGCCTCGGCCTCGATCACCGCGCGTGCGGCGGTCAGGTCGAACGCCGAGACGTCGGGCAGTGCGCCCGGCGCCTGCGACGGCTTGGCCTTCACGTACACGCCGGAGCCGGTCTTGATGGTGATCAGGCCCTGCGCTTCCAGCGCGATTTCCGCCTCCCGCACCGTCACCCGGCTCACGCCCAGGCGTTCGGCCAGGTCGCGTTCGCCCGGCAGGCGCGAGCCCGGCGGGAATTCGCCCTTCTCGATCAGCGCGACGATTTCGGCGGCAATGGACTGGTACAGACGGGGTTCGGACATCATCAAAGGCCTGGCTGTCAGGTGGCTGGGGACCGACACGCGACCGCGCCTTCAGAGAGCGGCGCGGTCGGGCAAACCGCGCCACTGACCTCAGAAGCGGTAGCGCACCCCCAGATAATACCGCCGCCCGTACGTGGTGTACTCGCGGAAGCTGCCGAGGATGGGCATATCCGACACCCGCGGCTCATCGGTGAGGTTGCTGGCCGACAGCGACAGCGACAGGTGCTTGTTCACCTTGTAGGTGGCACGGAAGTCCAGCGAGCCATTGTCCCGCACATAACGGTTCTGCGACGGGTCGCCGACAAACTGCTGGTAATAGTCGGAGCGGTACTTGTAGATCGCCTGCAGGTCGAGCTTGCCCAGGCCCCAGTACACCTGCGCCGAGGCCACATGCTTGGACAGGCCGAAGATGTTGGCCGGCTCGACGATGCCGGGGGTCACCACGCCGGTGGCCGGGTCGGTGGACTCGCCCAGGCGCAGGTCTTCGGTCTTGAAGTTGGAGTCGGCGTAGTTGTAGCTGGCCTTCACGCCCAGCCCGGAGAAGATGCCCGGCAGGTAGGAGAAGCTGTGCGAGGCGGTGAACTCGACACCGAACAGATCGCTCTTCTGGTCGCTGGTGGCCAGCTGCTCCACCGGCACGGTCACGCTCTGGCCGTCGATATCGAAGGATTCACTGACGATCACCGGCATCGAGCCGCCGTTGAACTGCTTGTAGTAGAGCGCACCGGACAGCATGGTGTCTTCGTTGGCATACCACTCCAGCGAGAGGTCGCCGTTCCACGACATCAACGGCGTGGCGCGCGGATTGCCGGTGGCGGTGATGCTGCGCAGTGCATCGGCCACGCTGTTGAACTCGGTATCCACCTCGCCCAGGTTGAAGGTGCGGCCAAAGCCTTCGGCGGCCAGGTCCGGGCGTGACATCGCCCGATAGGCACCGACGCGCAGCAGCAGGTCCGGGCGCAGCTCGAAGGCGGCATTGAAGCTGGGCAGCCATTCGGTGTTGCTGGATTTGAGCACCTGCGAGGTGAAATCGCCGGTGGGCTCCAGGGTCACGGTGCCGTCGGGATTGTTGATCACATCCAGGCCGCTGCGCAGGCCCACCGAACGCACCTCGGTGCGCACGCCGCGCACGCCGATGTTGCCGGTCACCGGCAGGCCGAACCATTCGGCGCTGTAGTCGCCCATCAGGTAGAGCGCGCTGGTTTTCTCGGTGACGTCGTTGTTGGCCGGGTTGCGCAGGTCCGCGCTGAGGCCGGTGTCGTCCACGCCGGTGAAGGCCTTGAACAAACAGCGGCTGTCGAAGCTGGCCCACTGGTCGATGGTGTTGCCGCTGGCGTTGTCCAGGAAATCGTCCTGCGGGAACGCCTGGCGGCAGGCCAGGTTGGCAGCGCGGATCGCGGCGACATTGGTGGTGGTGACATCCACCGTGTCGGTGTAGTCGGTGTAGGTGGCTTCGGACCGGCGCAGGCCGCCCTTGATCGCGGTGAAGAAGCCGCTTTCCGGGGTGAACGTGGCATCGAAGCGGCCCGCGCGGATGGTGTGCTCGCGGTTCTGCTGGCGACGACGCACCAGCGCCGAATCGGTGAAGTTGTCCGGGTTGTTCACATCGAACGCCGGATCCAGAGAAATGCTCGGCACATCGCCGCTGTAGTCGTAGGTGTAATCGACGTAGCGCGTGTTCTTGATGCCGCCGACCGGCCGGCCGTTGACGTCGGTGCGTCCGGCGCGCAGGCGGGTGCTGCGTTCGATCTGGTCACGCAGGGTATTGGAGTAGGACAGATCGGTGGACAGCGTCCACGCCGGGCTCGGCCGGAAGATCACGTTGAGCCCGCCACCGGTGTATTCCTCCTGGCGCTCCAGGAAGTTGCCGGTGGAATCGACCGTGGTGCTGCCGGTGTGGTGCAGCAGCGCGCCATCGTCGGTGACCACGCGGTTGTTGAGGTTGCGCATCATCGAGGACAGCGACAGATCCGAGCGGTCCTCGGTGTAGTCGCGCTTGGAGTGCTGGTAATCCAGGTTCACTTCCACCCTATCGCTGGGCCGCCACTGGAGTGCGGCGAACTGCGAATCGCGCTTGTCGTGCTCGATGAACTGGCGGTAGATGCGGCTGCTGGGCACCAGGTAGTACGGCACGCCGTTGGCCACGTCCTTGCCGTTGACCTGGGTGCAGTTTCGCGTCGCGCCGACCACTTCACGGCCATCGCATGCGACCCAGGTGGAGCTGCTGGAGAACATTTCTTCCGGGTTGCTGCCTTCCAGCGCCTGCACGCCGATGGAGACACCGAGCTTGCCGGCGTTGCCCATGTCAAACTGATCGATGTAGCTGGCGGTACCGCGCCAGCCCACGCCGTCCTTGTCCTTGAGCCGGTCGTCGTACTCCTGCCAGGTGCCGCGGCCGTCGAGCTGGAACGTGCGTTTGCCGTATTCGAGCGGCTTGACCGTCTCCATGTTGATCGTACCGGCCACGCCGCCTTCGACGAAGTCGGCGCGCTGGGTCTTGTAGATCGCCACGGTGTTGATCAGCTCGGACGGGAACTGGTTGAAGTTCACCGAGCGGTCGCCGCTGCCATTGGTGGCCTCGCGACCGTTGAAGGTGGACGAGCCGAGGAACGGCCCCAGGCCACGGATCGAGATTTCCGATGCACCGCCCTTCTCGCGATGGGTGGACGCACCGGTGATGGTTTCGATCGCTTCACCGATCGACAGGGCCGGCAGATCGCCGATGTCGTCGGCCGCCAGCACGTCGGAGACCACGGTCTCCTCGCGCTTCTTGTCGATCGAGGTCTGGATGGTGCCGCGGATGCCGGTCACCTGGACCTGGTCCAGCGTGGTGGCATCAGCCGGCGGCGTGGCCGGGGCATCGGCGTCCTGTGCGTGGGCCAGCGGCAGGGCCGCGGTGGCACACAGGGCATAGAACAGCGCGCTGTGCAGCGCGGTGTGGCGGAGGCCTCGTGGCGAGGCCGTACGGCGGTCATGCAACATCGTGATCTCCCTCCCAGGATGGATCGTCCGATTACACGGATTCGATCCGGAAGATTCACGACTGATGGACCAATGTCAATGAATTGGTACTAAAGTCTACCCTACACTACCGCCCAGACCACTTTGCACGGATTTAATGTGCGGACGCAGCAGAAAAATGCGCAAATCGCATACCACATGCACCTAAAGTGGTATGCGATTGTGGTTGACGTGCACGTCCGGCAACCTGTTAGGATCGTGGCTCGCGTTGGTCGCTACGGTTCATCTGGGAGGGTAACCCGTGACTTTGCAACACCCGCACGCGCCGTTGGCGCGGCGCCCCATGGCCAAGGCCCTGCTGGTGAGCCTGTCGCTGGCGACGTTCCCTGCCGTGGCGGCCGATTACCTGGTGCGCGATGCAGCTGCATACGCCACCGCGGTACGCGCGCTCGCCCCTGGCGATACGGTGGTCCTGGCCGATGGCGTCTGGCGCGACGTCGACCTGCTTTTCCGGGGTACCGGCAAAATTGGTCAACCAATCAGGTTGACGGCGCAGACCCCCGGCAAAGTGATTATCAGCGGCCAGTCCCAGCTGCGGTTGGCCGGCGCGCATCTGGAGGTCTCCAACCTTGTGTTCCGCGATGGCTGGGCACCCGGCGGCGAAGTGATCTCGTTCCGGCGGTCGGCCAACGAATGGGCCGACCACAGCCGCGTGACCCGGATAGTGATCGACCGCTACAACAAGCCAGACCGCCAGCAGTCCGATCACTGGGTGGCGCTCTACGGCCAGCACAACCGCTTCGACCACAACCAGCTGGTGGGCAAGACCAATGCGGGCACCACCCTGGTAGTGGTGCGCAACGCCACCAGCGGCCTGGACAACCAGCACCGCATCGACCACAACTGGTTCGGCCCGCGTCCCAACCTGGGCGCCAACGGCGGCGAGACGATGCGCATCGGCACCAGCCACGATTCACAGTCCGATTCGCGCACCGTGGTGGAGAACAACTGGTTCGAGCAGTGCGATGGCGAGGTCGAGATCGTCTCCAACAAGTCCGGTGGCAACACGTACCGGGGCAACGTCTTCCAGGACTCGCGCGGCTCACTGGTGCTGCGCCACGGCCATGGCAATCGGGTCGAGCGCAATGTGTTCCTCGGCCATGGCAAGGCGCATACCGGCGGGGTGCGCGTGATCAACCGCAACCAGACCGTGCGCGACAACTACTTCGAAGGCATCGCCGGCGACAACTTCGCCGCGGCCTTGAGCGTGATGGCGGGGACGCACGACGCGCCATTGAACCGCTACGAGCAGATCGACCATGCGGTGATCGAACGCAACAGCTTCATCCAGGTCGGCACGCTGCTGCTGGGCGCGGGGCTGGATGAGGAGCGCAATGCGATGCCGGTGAACAGCCGCATCGCCGGCAACCTGTTCATCGGCGATGGGAAACGCGATCTGCTGCGCACGCAGGGCGATCTCTCCGGCATCACCTTCGCCGGCAACGTGCAGAGCCCTGCCGTGTCAGCCGGCTTCCCCGGCGGTGTCCGCGGCCAGTCCCTGACCCTGCAGCGCGCGCCCAACGGCCTTCTGTACCCCACCACCGCGGTCGATGCCGGCGCCCCGCGCGACCTCGCCCCGATCGCGCGCGACCAGGTCGGCGTGGACTGGTACCCCAAGACCCTGCCGGCCACCGCACTGGATAGTGGCGCCGTGCGCCAGGTCGCACCGGGCGAGGACACGTTGACCGCCGCGGTGGCCGCCAGCTCTCCCGGCGACCGCCTGCAGCTGCAGCGCGGCCGCTATACGGTGAGCCAGGTGCTGGCGGTGGACCATCCGCTCAGCGTGCTCGGCCCGGCGCGCGGCCAGGCCAGCGTGCAGTTCACGCGGCCGAGCCTGTTCGAGATCGGCGCGGGCGGTTCGCTGCGCCTGGCGCGGCTGGACATCGACGGCGCGCTCGCACCGGACGCCGCCGGCAACGCCGTGATCCGCGTGCCGCCCGGCAGCCAGGCCTTCAACTACACGTTGCTTGTCGACGACAGCCGCGTACACGGGCTGACCGCCAACAAGGCCTTCGACGTGATCGCCACCGGCAAGGGCAGCCTGGCCGCACGGATCGCGCTATCGAACGTCACGGTGGAGGACATCAGCGGCAGCGTGATCGCCGCGGCCGCCGAGACCGATGACCTCGGCACCTACAACGCCGAGCAGGTCGATCTGCTGGACTCGCGCTTCCGCCGCATCGGCGGACCGGTGTTGAACCTGTATCGCGGCGGCACCGACGAAAGCACCTTTGGCCCGGCGCTGCAGGTGCGCGGCAACCAGTTCGAGCAGGTGGGCGTGGCCGATGACACCAGCCTGCGCCTGCATGGCGTGCAGTTCGCCAGCATCCGCGACAACCGCTTCGACCGCAGCGGCCGCATCCGTTTCAGCCATCGCGTCGGGGAACCCACCCTGCGCATGGGCGACAACCCGCTGACGGCCACCGCGCCGTTGCTGTCCGATACCCCTGTTGAGGCCCTGCCATGAATCACGCCCCGCCCCTGATGCTGCTGCTCGCCGCCACGCTTGGCGGGGCCGCATTGCCCGCTGTGCAGGCCGCCCCCGCCGCCCGCCAGGCGCCCGCCGACGCTGCCACCGCGCCGGTGCTGGTCACCGCCGCGCAGTGGACGCAGATGCGGGCCGAGGGCGCGCGCTCGCCGCTGTTCGCCAGGGAACAGCAGCGGGCCGAGCAGCGCGTACGCGCGATGATGACGGCCGGTATCGACGTGCCGGTGCCCAAGGACAAGGGCGGTGGCTACACTCATGAACAGCACAAGCGCAATTACCAGGCCATCCAGGCCGCCGGCGCGCTGTACCGCCTGACCGGCGACAAGGCGTATGCCACCTTCGCCCGCGACCTGCTGCTGGGCTACGCCAAGCTCTACCCGGGCCTGGGCGCGCACCCGCAGGGCCGCGGCCAGATCCCCGGCCGGCTGTTCTGGCAGACCCTCAACGATTCGGTCTGGCTGGTCAGCGCCGCGCAGGGTTACGACGCGATCCGCGACACGCTCAGTGCCGCCGACCGCGAGACCATCGACACGCATGTGTTCCGCGCGATGGCCGATTTCCTGTCCGGCACGCCGGAGAACTTCGACAAGATCCACAACCACGCCACCTGGGCCGTCGCTGCCGTGGGCATGACCGGCTACGTCCTGCGCGATACCGGCTACGTCGACAAAGCCCTCCAGGGCAGCAAACGCGATGGCAGCGCCGGCTTCCTGAAACAGGTCGATCAGCTGTTCTCGCCGGACGGGTATTACGAAGAAGGCCCGTACTACCAGCGGTATGCGCTGGCCCCGTTCATCCTGTTCGCCAACGCCATCGAGCGCAACGAACCGCAGCGCGGCATCTTCAAGCGCCGCGACGGCGTGCTGCTCAAGGCCGTGGATGCGCTGGTGCAGAGCAGCTACGGCGGCTACTTCTTCCCGATCAACGACGCCATCCTCGACAAGGGCCTGGACACCGAGGAACTGGTGGCCGGCATCGATATCGCGTACGCGCAGACCGGCGATGCCCGCCTGCTCTCCGTGGCCCAGACGCAGGAACGCGTGCTGCTCTCGCCGGAGGGCCTGCAGGTGGCCCAGGCGCTGGCCGGGAACAAGGCCAAGCCATTCGCCTTCGTCCCCACCCTGCTGCGCGACGGCCCGGACGGCACCGAAGGCGCGCTGGCGATCCTGCGCATGGGCGGCGAGGACGGCCAGGCGCTGGTGATGAAGAACACCAAGCAGGGCATGGGCCACGGCCACTTCGACAAGCTCAACTGGCTGTTCTACGACAACGGCCAGCGCGTGGTCACCGACTACGGCGCCGCGCGCTTCCTCAACATCGAGGCGAAGGCCGGTGGCATCTACCTGCCGGAGAACAGCAGCTGGGCCCGGCAGACCATCGCGCACAACACGCTGGTGGTGAACGAGCAGAGCCACTTCGGTGGCGACTGGAAGCAGGGCCAGCCACTGGCACCGACCCCGCTGCTGTTCGCGGTCAGCGACGACACCCAGATCGCGTCGGCGCGGATGGAGGGGGCCTATGACGGCGTCAGCTTCACCCGCACCCAGGCGCTGCTCTCGCATCCTGCGCTGGGCGAGCCGGTGGTGCTGGATCTGCTGCGCGTGACCGGCACCAAGGCCGCACGCTATGACCTGCCGCTGCACTTCAATGGGCACATCATGGACGTGGGCTTCAAGAGCCAGTCCGCGGTTGCCGCGCGTCCGGTGCTGGGCAAGGCCAACGGCTACCAGCATGTCTGGATCGATGCGGCCAGCGAGCCGACCAGCGAGGCGCGCAGCCTGACCTGGCTGCTGGACGGCCGTTTCTATACGTACCGCTTCGCCAGCACTGCACCCTCGCGCGCGTTGATCGGCGAGAGCGGTGCGAACGATCCGTCGTTCAACCTGCGCCGCGAGCCGATGCTGCTGCAGCGCGTGGATGGCCAGGCGGCCACCACCTTCTACGGCGTGCTCGAACCGCATGGCCAGTACGACGGCACCGCCGAAACCGTGCGCGGCGCCAACAGCCGCATCGACCGTCTCACCCACTACCGCGGCAAGGATGCGGACGTGCTGGTGCTCGACCTGGCCGGTGGCAAGCGCCTGGCGCTGGGCATCGCCGATGACCCGGCCAAGGGTGGCGCGCATGAGGTCAGCGGCGGCGGACACAGCTGGCGCTGGGACGGCGGCTGGAAGCGCTTCGATACCAGCACGGGCAAGGACGGCAAATGAAAGTCACCACCCAGGCCCGCACCTATGTCCGTTGGCTGATCGTGGCGCTGATCGCCGTGGCCACGGTGATCAACTACATCGACCGCAACGCCCTGGCGGTGATGTGGCCGCAGATTTCGCAGGATGTCGGCGCGACCAAGGAGGACTACGCGCTGCTGGTCACGGTGTTCATGCTGTTCTACGCCGCCGGCCAGTTCGTGTTCGGGCGCCTGTTCGACATCATCGGCACGCGGCTGGGTTTCGCGCTGTCGATCGCGGTGTGGTCGGTCTCGATCGCGCTGCACTCGGTCACCCACTCCATCCTGTCCTTCAGCATCGTGCGCGCCATGCTCGGGATCAGCGAGGCCGGTGCATGGCCGGGCGCGGTCAAGGCCAATGCCGAGTGGTTCCCGGCACGTGAGCGTGCGCTGGCGCAGGGCGTGTTCAACGCCGGCGCCTCGATCGGCGCCATCATCTCCGCGCCGCTGATCGCCGTGCTGTTCCTGTGGCTGGGCTGGCGCGGCACCTTCATCCTGATCGGTGCGATCGGCTTCATCTGGCTGCTGCCGTGGCTGATCATCTACCGCGCCGGACCGGACAAGCACCCGTGGGTGAGCGCGGCCGAGCGTGCGTTGATCCTGGATGCGCCGACCGAGCAGCCTGCGGTGCCGGTCGCCGAGTACGTACCGAACGTGCGCCAGCTGCTGGGCCACCGCCAGACCTGGGGCATCCTGATCTCGCGGTTCTTCCTGGACCCGATCTGGTGGCTGTTCGTGTCGTGGCTGCCGATCTATCTGGCCGACACCTTTGGTTTCGACATCAAGCAGATCGGCATCTTCGCCTGGGTGCCCTATGTCGGCGCGATGATCGGCAGCCTCGGCGGCGGCTGGTTGTCCGGCCGCCTGATCGGCGCCGGTTGGAGCGTGGACAAGGCGCGCAAGGTGGTGATCACCCTGGGCGGGGCGATCATGGCGCCGGCGCTGATCGGCGCGGTGCTGGCCACCGATCCGGTCTGGGCGGTCGTCACCATCGCCTTCGTGCTGCTCGGCTTCCAGATCGCCATCGGCAACATCCAGACCCTGCCCGGCGACATCTTCAGTGGCAAGTCGGTCGGTTCGGTCGCCGGCCTGGGCGGCATGGCCGCGGTGGCCGGCACGTTGATCACCACCTGGCTGGTGCCGGTGATGACCCACGACTCCTACGCACCGATTTTCATCCTGGTGGCGGCCCTGGTGCCGGCCTCCCTGCTGGCGCTGTGGCTGGTCACCGGTCGCGTGGAAAAAATCCATGGCCCGTTCGAGCGCCGCTGAGTCTCCTTCTTCCCTTTCCCCCAACGCATCACAGGAGTGTTTCATGACCCAATTCAAGGACAAGGTGGCGATCGTCACCGGTGGCGGCCGTGACATCGGCCGCGAGATCTCGCTCAAGCTGGCCGCGGCCGGTGCCAAGGTCTGCATCAACTACGCCAACGATGAAGCCAGCGCGCAGGAGACCCTCAAGCAGGTCGAAGCCGCCGGCGGTACCGCGATCGTGCATCGCGCCGATGTCACCGATGCCAAGGCGGTGGCCGCGATGGTCGCCGCGACCCAGGCCGCGTTCGGCCCGCAGATCGATGTACTGGTGAACGTGGCCGGTGGCATGGTCCAGCGCCGTCCGCTGGCCGAGATCGACGAGGCGTTCTTCCACAAGGTGATGGACCTCAACATGAGCTCGGTCTACCTGACCACGCATGCGGTGGTACCGCACATGCCCGAAGGCGGTGCGATCGTGAACTTCGCTTCGCAGGCCGGCCGCGATGGCGGTGGCCCGGGCGCGGCGATCTACGCCACCGCCAAGGCCGCGGTGATGACCTTCACCCGTGCCATGGCGAAGGAGCTGGGCCCGCGCGGCATCCGCGTCAACGCGCTGTGCTGCGGCATGATCGCCACCCGCTTCCATGACGAGTTCACCAAGCCGGAAGTGCGCACCGCGGTGGCCGGCAACACGCCGCTGCGCCGCCAGGGCCGCCCGCAGGAAGCCGCCGATACCGCCGTGTACCTCGCGTCGGATGCGGCCGGTTTCATCACCGGTGCGAACGTCGACGTCAACGGCGGCACCTACTTCTCCTGATTGACCCGCTGACCGCCTGGGAGGGCCGCCATGCTGCGCTGGATCACTGCATTCTCTCTTGCACTTGCCACCAGCGCCGCGGCGCTGCCCGCCCAGGCCCAGGTCTGGGTGCCGGCCTGGACCGCTTCGCCGGCCCCGGACCGTCTCGATGGCACCCCCGAGGCCCCGGTGCAGTTCGCGAACCAGACCGTGCGCCAGGACATGCGCCTGGCCAGTTCGGCCCGCGCCCTGCGCTTCCGCATCAGCAATGAACTCGGCCAGGCACCGCTGCATATCGGCAGTGCCTCGGCCCATCTCACCGGCACCGCCACCGCGGCCAAGCCGGTCACTTTCAATGGACGTGGCGAGGTCGTGGTGCCGGTCGGCGCCGCCCTGCTCAGCGACCCGGTCGCGATCACCGCACCTGCGCTGGCCGACGTCTCGTTCACCGTGTACTTCCCGGATGCCACCCGCCCTGCCGTGCGCCGCACCGCGCTGCGCATCGCCGATGGCCGCGCTGCCACCGTGGGCGATGCGGTCAAACTCGCCTACCGGCAGAACGTGGTTTCCGCCGTGCTGGCCGAACGTACCCGCAAGCCGATCGTGGTGGTCGCCCTCGGCGACTCGATCACCGAAGGCGCCACGGCCACCCGCGGCAGCAACGGCGACTGGCCCGCACTGCTGTCCGCCCGCCTGCAGCAGGCCTGTCCGGACCAGGTGGTGGTGGTCAACGCCGGCATCAGCGGCAACAAGGTGATGGACCATGGCCGCAGCCACAGTGCGCTGGCGCGGCTGGACCGCGATGTGATCGCGCTGCCGAACGTAGACCGGGTGATCCTGTTCGAAGGCATCAACGACATCCGCCACGACGGCGGGACCCCGCCGGTGGCGGGGCGCAACGCCGAGGACATGGTGCTGGGCTACCGGCAGATCGCCGAGCGCCTGCACAGTAACGGCATCCGCCCGATCGCCGCTACGATCACCCCGTTCGGTGGTTCGGACCGCTACGAGCCGATCGCCGCCGCCACCCGCACCACGCTCAACACCTGGATGCGCGGCGGCCGCAGCGGTTTCGATGGCCTGATCGACTTCGACCGGATCCTGCGTGATCCGGCCAACCCGGAGAACCTGCCCGAGGACATCACCCGCGACCACCTTCATCCCAACGATGAAGGCTACCGGCGGATGGCCGACGGCATCGATCTGGCCCTGCTCGGGTGCCCGGCGCGATGAGTGCCCAGACCTTCCGGGTTGCGCCTGACAGGGGCCAGCGCTGGGACGCACTGGCGCTGGGCGAGGTGATGCTGCGCTTCGATCCCGGCGAAGGCCGGATCCGCAGCGCGCGCCAGTTCACCGTGTGGGAAGGCGGCGGCGAGTACAACGTCGCGCGCGGCCTGTGCAGCACCTTCGAGCATCGCACCGGCGTGCTTACCGCCCTGCCGCGCAATGAACTCGGCCTGCTCGCCCGGCAGCTGATCCAGGCCGGTGGCGTGGATGCCGGCCAGATCATCTGGCGTGACTACGACGGCATCGGCCGCAACACGCGCATGGGGCTGAATTTCACCGAGCGCGGCTTCGGCGCACGTGCGCCGCTGGGCATCTCCGATCGCGCGTACTCGGCCGCCTCGCAGCTGCAGCCGGAGGCGTTCGACTGGGATGCGCTGTTCGGCCAGCACGGCGTGCGTTGGCTGCATACCGGTGGGATCTTTGCCGCCCTGTCCGAGCACAGCGCGGCGACGGCGATCACGGCGGTGCGTGCCGCGCGGCGCCACGGCGTGACGGTCTCCTACGACCTCAACTACCGCGCCAGCCTCTGGAACAGCCATCCCGATCCGGACGCCGCGCGCCACGCCAACTGCGCGATCGCTGCAGAGTGCGACCTGCTGATCGGTGATGAGTATTCGTTCGCCGCGTGCCTGGGCATGGACCTGAGCGATCTCGGGCGTCGCCACACGCCGATGGATGTCGGCCCGGCCGAGGCGGCTGCCGTGCGCGCGATGAAGCAGTTCCCGGCGCTGCAGGCCGTGGCCTTCACCCTGCGCGATGCCGCCACGGCGGCCCGGCACGGGTGGGCAGGTGCGCTGCGCACACGGGCGCAACTGTATGTCTCCGCCGCGCGCGAAGTGGACCTGCTCGACCGGGTCGGCGGCGGCGATGCCTTCGTGGCCGGCGTGGTGCATGCCCTGATCAGCGGCAAGGGCGAGCAGGCGGCGGTGGACCTGGGCGCCGCGCATGGCGCGCTGGCGATGTCCACGCCGGGCGACTACGCCATCACCAGCCTGGCGGAAGTGGAGGCCGTGGCGCGCGGCGACAGCGCCGCCGCCAAGCGGTGACCCTGCCCGGGATCAGTCCCGGGTTGGCAGCGCGTTCATCGCCAGCGCCACCGCCGCCAGCAACCGCGTCCGCCCTACACCGTCGCGGGCCTGGGTCGAAATGCCATGCAGCACGGTGGCGTAGTAGTCGCCGAGCGCCTGCACGTCCACGCCCTCGGCAAGCTCACCTGCGCTGGCGGCCTGCTGCAGGCGGGCGATGATCGACTGCGTGCGCTGGCGGCGGTGTTCGGCCAGCCAGTCCATCACCGCTTCATTCTCCGGTGCGGTGCTGGTCGCCGCCGAGACCACCAGGCAGCCCTGCGCGCGACCACGCCGGGTGTAGGTCAGGACCGCGTCATGCAGCATGCGTTCGATCGCCGGGCGCACCGCCTGTTCGCGCAGGGCACGGTCGGCAAAGCCGCCGTCGCCGGCCTCGTACAACGCCACGGCCTCGCGGAAGAGCTGCTCCTTGCTGCCGAAGGCGGCGTAGATCCGCGCCGACGCGATGCCCAGCGCCTCCACCAGCGCCGACATCGACGTGCCTTCATAGCCACGTGCCCAGAACAGCAACATGGCCTGCTTCAGGGCGTGGTCTTTGTCGAATTCGCGCGGGCGTCCGGCCATGGGGCATCACTACAGGAAAGAAACGGTGCGGCGATTCTAACGATACCCGGCATTGACCGGGATCATCCATGCGCCTATTCTTTGTCGCTCGACAAACAATAAGGCGACATCCGATGCGCACCATCCAAGGCCCCAGCCTGCACCTGGCCCAGTTCAGTGCAGACCAGCCCCCGTTCAACGACCTGCCCTCGATCGCCGCCTGGGCGGCCAGCCAGGGCTTCAAGGCCCTGCAGATCCCGGCCTGGGACGAACGCCTGTTCGATGTGGAAAAAGCCGCGCACAGCCAGCAATACTGCGATGACATGATCGCGATGCTGGCCGGCCACGGGCTGGTGATCAGCGAACTCACCACGCATATCTTCGGCCAGCTGGTGGCGGTGCACCCGGCCTACGACGCCCTGTGCGACAGCTTCGCTCCCGCGCACCTGCACGGCGATCCGGCCGCGCGCAGCGCGTGGGCGGTGGAGCGCATCAAGCTGGCCGCCCAGGCCTCGCAGCGGCTGGGTCTGGACCGCATGGGCACCTTCTCCGGTTCGTTCGCCTGGCCCTACCTGTTCCCCTTCCCGCAGCGCCCGGACGGCCTGATCGAAGCCGCGTTCGAGGAGCTGGCGCGGCGCTGGCTGCCGATCCTGGAGGTGTGCGACGCCCACGGCGTGGACCTCTGCTATGAGATCCACCCCAGCGAAGACCTGCACGACGGCACCAGCTTCGAGCGCTTCCATGCCGCCGTCGGTGGCCATCGGCGCTGCCGGATCCTGTTCGATCCCAGCCACTTCGTGCTGCAGCAGCTCAATTACCTGGACTTCCTGGACATCTACCGCGACTTCATCGGCATGGTTCACATCAAGGACGCGGAGTTCAACCCCAGCGGGCGCCAGGGCATCTACGGCGGCTACAGCGGCTGGACCGAGCGTGCCGGTCGCTTCCGCTCGCTCGGTGATGGGCAGGTGGACTTCAAGGGCATCTTCTCCAAGCTGGCCCAGTACGACTACGACGGGTGGGCCACGCTGGAATGGGAGTGCTGCCTGAAGAACCAGGAAGACGGCGCACGCGAGGGCGTGGCCTTCATCAACGCGCACATCATCAAGGTCACCGACCGCATCTTCGACGACTTCGCGGGCGCACCGGTCAGCCGTGCGCAGATCCACGGCATGTTGGGGATCCTCTGATGACGTTCGGACTTGAAGGCGTCAGCCACCGCCACGTGCGTATCGACGGGCGCAGCGTGCATTGCGCCCTGCTCGGCGAAGGTCGGCCGGTGCTGCTGATCCCCGGCTGGCCGCAGACCTGGTATGCCTGGCGCCATGTCATGCAGGCACTCGCCGCACAGGGTTTCCAGGCGATTGCCGTGGATCCGCCGGGAACGGGCGATTCGGACACGCCTGCGCAGGGCTATGACACCGGCCACATCGCCGCCACGCTGCATGCGGTGATGCATCAGCTGGGCCACGCGCGCTACCAGGTGGTGGGCCATGACGTCGGCATGTGGGTGGCCTACGCGCTGGCCAGCGACCAGCCGCAGGCGGTGCAGCGCCTGGCCATCACCGAAGCGGTGATCCCCGGCCTGGCCGATGCACCGCCGGTGTTCGTGGCCCCGGAAGACAACATTTTCCTGTGGCACTTCATGTTCAACCAGGTGCGCGACCTGCCCGAGGCGCTGATCGCCGGCCGCGAGCGCGCCTACCTGACCTTCATGTTCGACCGCTGGGCGCATCGCCGCGAAGCGGTCGCCAGCGAGGTCTACATCCGCGCGTACGCGGCACCGGGCGGGCTCAGCGGTGGCTTCGGCTACTACCGCGCGATCCCGGAGACGATCCGCCAGAACCGGCAGCGCGCGCTCACCCCGTTGGCCATGCCGGTGCTGGCGATCGGCGCCGAGCACGCCACCGCCGACATGCCGATGGACACCATGCGCGCGCACGCCAGCGACCTGCGCGGCACGATGATCGCCGACTGCGGGCACTTCGTCATGGAAGAAGCACCGGAGGCGTTCCTGGCGCAGCTGCTGCCGTTCCTGCTGCCGGAAGTCACCGCATGAGCCTGGACCAGGACATCGCCCGCTTCCTGTCCACCCTGCCGCCGCCGGAGGCGGTGGCAGGGATGTCGCTGACACAGCTGCGCGACGCGAGCGAGATCGCCCTGCCTGCCCTGCACGGGCCGTTGGAGGCCGTCGCGCTCGTCCGCGATTTCAGCGTGGAGACCGGCGACGGCCACGCCATCGCCGTGCGTGCCTACTGGCCCGCCGGACACCAACAGGGCCAGCCGCGCGCGGGGTTGGTCTTCGCCCATGGCGGCGGCTGGTTCCAGTGTTCGCTGGCGGTCTACGACAACCCGTGCCGGGCGCTCGCCAACGCGACCGGTTGCGTGGTGCTGTCGGTGGACTATCGGCTGGCACCGGAACACCGCTTCCCGATCCCGCTGGAGGACGTGTACGCCGCGCTGTGCTGGGCAAGCCGCCACGCGGCCACGCTCGATATCGATCCGGCACGGCTGGGGGTGGGCGGCGACAGTGCCGGCGGCAACCTGGCCGCGGCCGTGGCGCTGCTGGCCCGCGACCGTGGTGGGCCGACCATCGATCACCAGCTGCTGCTGTACCCCGCACTCGACACCGTCACCGACCACGACAGCCACCAGCGCTTCGGCGAGGGCCATTACCTGACGACGGCGTTGATGCAACGCTGCTGGGAGGCATATCTCACCCCCGGCGACGAGGCCAATGCCTACGCGGTGCCAGCGCGCGCGGAGGACCTGCGCGGGCTGCCCCCGGCCACGGTGCTGGTGTGCGCCTACGACCCGCTGCGCGATGAAGGCGAACAGTACGCCGCTCGCCTGCGGCAGGCGGGCGTCGCGGTGACCTGCGAACGCCTGCCCGGCATGATCCACGCATGCCTGCACCTGCTGGGGTGGGCGCCGGCCGCGCGGCTACTGCTGGATCGAAGTGCGGCGCTGTTGGCTGAGCGGGTGTAGCCCCGCTGCCGCCTCAATGGGCAAGGTCCTGCACTGCCGGGCCTTGCCATCAAGGTGGAGTCATCGAAAGCTGCGCCATCGCGCGCAGCGCAGACAGGGTAAGCGGCGCGGGCAACGCATCCGGCGGGAACCAGCCCAGTGCGAGCAGCGCTTCCGGTTCCTTCACTGCCGCGACGGACGCATCGCGCGCGTGCACGACATACACCGGCGCCACCCAGTGCTGCCCCAGCGCCGGTTCGAAATGATCCACGACGCACAGCAGCCGTTCGACGGTCACCTCGAGTCCGGTTTCTTCCAGGACTTCGCGTACCACGGCATCTTCGACCTTCTCCATCCAATCGACCTTGCCGCCGGGCAGGCCCCAGTGGCCCTGTTCGGGCTGGCGCCCGCGCTGGACCAGCAGTAGCGCGCCATCGGCGCGCTGGATGACGGCACCGCAACCGAGGCGGGGGTGCTGCAGCGCAGGGGACTCGGACATCAGGCATCTCCATGACAGGGCCTCATTATCCCTCTCCCCCGCGGAAACCGCGCCCACGAAAAAGGCCCGGCAATGCCGGGCCTTTCCTGCCACGCCGATCAGGCGCGTGGCGATGCGGTCACACTGGGATTACCAGCTGAAGCGCGGGCCGACCGACCATTCCTTGTCACCGTGGCGATCCATCTTGATGTCGCCGTTGATGCCCCAGTTCTGGTTCAACTTCACCTGGCCACCCAGGCGGCCGTAGAACTGGCCATCCGGATTGACGCCGTGCTTCTTGCTGTAATCCTCGTAGCCGGCCATCGCATAGACTTCGGCGTGCTGGCCGAACGCGGTACGGATACCGGCTTCAGCGCTGTAGCCGTTGAAGTCCAGGCCTTCCTTCGGGTCGAACTTGTTGTAGGCAACGCGGCCCACGAAATCGGTGCTGTTGCCGATTTCCTGGTTGTAGCCCACACCGACGCGCCACTGGTCGATCTTGAAGTCACCGATGTCGGTCTTCTGCTGGTTGTACTCACCGAAGGCGTGGAAGTTCGGGTGGAAGGCGTAGGAACCCTTCACGCCCCAACCATCGGCCTTGCCGCCATCTGCGTCGGTCTTGACGTAGTCGGCTTCAGCATAGTTGTAGGACAGGCCTTCAGCCGCCGAAGCGGTGAACGGGAGGGCGGCAGCCAGGGCCAGAGCAATCAACGAAGTCTTCATGGGGGTACACCTTTAGGTCTTGGACTACTTGCACCCGGCATGGAGGCCGGACTGCATCGGGAATGTAAATTCTCCGTTATTCGACACAACCCGCCCTGAAGTTGACCCCCTGCACAAAAGTGAATTTTGGGGCGGCGTTCAGACGCGCTCTGGCATACGCGCGTGGCTTTTTCCAGGCGACGAAGGCGTGAATGCCCGTAGCGCGCGATCGTCACGCGGGCAACAGATGCGGGGGAAAGGCCACGCACGGGAGCCGTGCGGGAAAGGACTCTGGTCACGACGGTGCCCTTGCGGGGCGTCACGCGCTGGGGAAGCCGCTCTTGGGGAGTAATCGGCTAACGCGTCCATCCTCCTGAATGCACCGAGGTCCGTGCCGTGGGGCGTTGGACCGCAGGGCGCCGTAGGGCGTCCTGCCCGGCACCGCCATCATGGGCTGGATGCGTCAGCTGAACCATCAGGAAGTTCCTCACTCTGATTCGGATTTTTCTGACCCCTTTGACCCTCCGCCCAGTGGTGGCCGGGCCGCCCTGAATGGGTCCGCCCGGGTCCGCCCAGGGTGTTCACCCGCCGCAAAGGGCCTCGAGCGCAGTGTCGATACTCCGCCCCCTGGTTCGTCGTATGCCTTGAAGGCGCCCATCCTGGCGCGCCATCCGGAGCGTTGTCATGGCGTATATCGATGGTTTCGTACTGGCCGTCCCGACCGCGAACAAAGACAAATTCCTCGAGCACGCCCGCATGGGCGATGCGATCTGCATCAAGCACGGTGCGCTGCGCGTGGTGGAGTGTTGGGGCGATGACGTTCCGCACGGCAAGCAGACCGACTTCCATCGCGCGGTCGAAGCGAAGGAGGATGAGGCGGTGCTGTTTTCCTGGATCGAGTGGCCGGACAAGGCCACGCGCGATGCTGGCATGCAGAAGATGATGGAAGACCCGCAGATGAATCCCGAGAACAATCCGATGCCGTTCGACGGCAAGCGGATGATCTATGGCGGCTTCGTGCCGGTGGTGGAACTCAAGCGCTGAGGGGCGCTGCCGCAGCTCAGCGTGGGTGCGCGGATTCTTCGTCGCTCTGGAATCCGCCGCCCATGCCACCGCCGCCCATTCCTCCCATGCCGCCCCCCCCACCGCCTTTACCGCCGCCCTTGTCACCCGCATCGCCCTTGCCCTTCGCACCGGCCGACGGCCGTGCCGGGCCTTGGCGCGGGATGACGACGGCGGCAGGGATGGGATCGAGATCCAGCGCCTGGCGAATGAAGTCGCGCAGCGACACCACCAGTTCGGCGGTGGGAACGAGGCGGCCCTGGGCCATCTCGTTGGCGGCGTGCGCGGCCAGGCGCACCTGCTCATCGGTGCCCAGCAGGATGATGTCCGACAGCGCTGCTTCCACCGCGTCGCGGATCCGGCGCGCACGCTCGCCGCCGATGTCCGCGTCCGCCGGCAGGTGCAATGCATCACCGTCTTCGCCTGCGTCGGGCAGCGCGCGGAAGTCCCGGCGATGGCGTGGATCGACGTCCAGCGTGCCGGTGAATGAGCCCCCGAGCACTTTATAGGCCGCGATCAGCGTGCGCAGCCGCTCGTTGATCTGCCGGTTCTCGCGCTCGCGGCGCTGCTGCATGGTCTGCATGACCAGCAGCCGGATGCCGACGCCGATCAGGGTGATGACCGCCAGGCCGACCAGGGTCGAGAGCATGGCCTGCCAGGAGCTGAAGTCGAGACCGCGCATTGCATCTTCCCGTGGACGTCTGCCGAGCAGGTTAGCAAGAGAGGCACGCAGGGACCGTCAAGCACCTGGCCGCAGCGGCAGGATCCGACGAAGGGACGGGATGGTCAGGACAGGAACCGGGAGTCTGATCGCAGCGTGGCGCGCTGCACTCGACCGGGATGCCAAGAGGCAGTGGGCGGGCACGGGCCGACCCCGCCATGCCGCTCCCGCCCTCAGGCGGGAGCAGCACGTTGCAACTTGCTTACTTGCGCGCGCGCTTGGCCGGCGCCTTGCGGGCAACCGGCTTGGCGGCAGCACGCTTGGCCGGGGCGGCCTTGCGGGCCGGAGCCTTCTTGGCCACCGCCTTCTTGGCGGTCGCGGCCTTCTTGCCGACGGTCTTCTTGGCCGCGGTGGTCTTCCTGGTCACGGCCTTCTTGGCCGTGGCGACCTTCTTGCCGACCGACTTGCGGGCGACGGCGGTCTTCTTGCCGGCCACCTTCTTGGCGGTCGCGGTCTTCCGGGTCACGGCCTTCTTGGCGGTCGCCGACTTCCTGGCAACGGCCTTCTTGGCGGTGGCGACCTTCTTGCCGACGGTCTTCTTGGCGACGGCGATCTTCTTGCCGGCGACCTTCTTGGCCGCTGCGGTCTTCTTGGTCACGGCCTTCCTGGTGGTCGCCGACTTCTTGGCAACGGCGGTCCGGGCAGCGGCGACCTTCTTGCCGACGGTCTTCTTCGCGGCAGTGGTCTTCTTGGTCACGGCCTTCTTGGCGGTGGCGACCTTCTTGGTCGCGGTCTTCTTGGCGGCGGTCGCCTTCTTGGTCACGGCCTTCTTGGCGGTCGTGGCCTTCTTGCCGGCAGCCTTGGTGGTCTTGGTCACGGCCTTTTCAGCGGCGGCCTTCTTCTTGGCGGCCTGCTTCTTGATCGCGGTGACTTCGGCCTGGGCGTTCTTCTTGGCCGCTTCCAGCTTCTGCTTGGCGGTGGCCAGGGTCTTGCCGACCGACTTGGCCGCCTTGTCAGCCTTCTTGGCGACGGTCTTCTCGACCTTGGTCACGGCCTTCTTGACCTTGGCGACCTGGGTGGTGGCCGCCTTGCGTGCGCGCTTGGCGGTCTTCTTCACCGAAGCGACGGCATCTTCCGCAACGTGTGCGATGGTCTCGCCGACGTTGGTGGCGGTTTCTTTTGCATCTTCGACGGTCTGCGAGAGAACCGTGGTCACACCATTACCGTTGCTCATTGAGTGCCTCCTAAGGGGCCTGGTTAGTCAAATCGCTGGCGATGCTATACCGGCGCGGTCCATCGTGGAACGGTCTTGATGCGATGCACGTGCCGAGCCGACAGTAGCACCCCCATCGGCGACGGCAAGCAACGCACCAGGCGCTTGCACGAAACCCCTTGAAAACAGCATCGCCGTTCCAGTGCGTAACGCACGCCGTGTGTCTGGATGCGCATCTGCGCCGCATCCGATGATGCGACGATTGGTCGTCGCACCTGATCCATTCCCCGCCTCCGCACCCGGCATTTGCGCTGGTTTCGATGACGCTGGTGCGCGTTGCCGACGCACGGCGACGGCGGCTTCGGCACCCCGACCGTCGGCCTGCCGACGTCGTCGGGAACGCCGCGGCCGCGGCGGGTTTCATGCCGGGTTTAGCCGGTTGCGGACACACTCATTCAGGTTGAATTACCGTATACCTATTTTCCCTGCCCCCGCCCCCTCCGACACGGAACCGCCGGACATGCGACCGCTCCCGACCCTGCTCACGCTCGCCCTCGCCGCTGCCTTCGGCGGCTTCACCGCCACGGCCATCAACGCGCACCTGGACAACCGTGCCGAAGCGGCGCCGGCCACGTACACGATCCCGACCACGGCCGCGCTGCCCGCGGCGGTCGCCGGACAGGCGGTACCGTCACTGGCGCCGATGCTGGAGCGGGTGATGCCGGCGGTGGTCAGCGTCAACACCAAGCAGGTGGTGCGCGTGCGCAACCCCTATTTCAACGACCCGTTCTTCCGCCGCCTGTTCCCGGAAGTGCCGCAGGAGCGCATCAACGAATCGCTGGGCTCGGGTGTGATCATCGATGCCGCCGAGGGCCTGGTGCTGACCAACCACCACGTCATCGACAATGCCGACGACGTGCAGGTGACGCTGGCCGATGGGCGGACGGTCAAGGCTGAATTCATCGGCTCCGATGCCGATACCGACGTTGCCCTGATCCGCATTCCGACCGGCAACCTGACCGAGATCAAGCTCGGCAACAGCGCGCAGCTGCGCGTCGGCGACTTCGTGGTGGCGATCGGCAACCCCTTCGGTTTCAGCCAGACGGTCACCTCCGGCATCGTCTCGGCGGTGGGCCGCAGCGGCATCCGCGGGCTGGGCTACCAGAACTTCATCCAGACCGATGCCTCGATCAACCCGGGCAATTCCGGCGGCGCACTGGTCAATCTGCAGGGCCAGCTGGTCGGCATCAATACCGCCAGTTTCAATCCGCAGGGCAGCATGGCCGGCAACATCGGCCTGGGCCTGGCGATTCCCTCCAACCTGGCGCGCGACGTGGTCGACCAGCTGGTCAAGCACGGCGTGGTGGTGCGCGGCACGCTCGGCATCGAGACGCAGAACCTGACCCAGCAGATCGCACAGGGCCTGGGCCTGAACGAGACGCGGGGCGCGCTGGTCACCCGCGTGCTGGCCGGTTCCAGTGCCGCCGCTGCCGGACTGAAGCCGGGCGATGTGGTGGTGTCGGCCAACGGCCAGCGCGTGGACAGCGCGCAGGCGCTGCACAACGTGGAAGGCCTGCAGCCGGTGGGCAGCACGCTGACCCTGGATGTGCGCCGCGAGGGCAAGCCGCTGCAGATCAAGGCCACGCTAAAGGAACAGGCGCGCGCGGTCAGTGGCGAATCCCTCGATCCGCGCCTGGGCGGGGCCACCTTCGTCGATCTGCCCGAGTCGCTGCGCCAGGCCGGTGTCAGCGGCGTGCTGGTCAGCGAGGTCAAACGCGGCAGCCGCGCGGCCAGCTCCGGGCTGCAGCAGGGCGATGTGATCACCGCGGCAACGGCAGGTGAGTTTGCCGATCTCGCCAGCTGGCGCGCCAACTTCCAGCAGCGTCCGGCGCAGCTGGTGCTGCGCATCATCCGGGGCAACGGGGGTGGCCAGCTGGTGATGCGCTGAATGCATCGGCTGCCGTAACGTCGCTTACACCCGGCCGGTGCTATTACCTTGTGTTCGTTGCCGTCGGATCCTCCGCGGTCACCTTCCCCATCGCATAGCAGGAGATACACGATGAGCCCCACCAATACCGAGAACCTGAAGGAACATCTGGGCGAAGCCGGCTCGCACCTGAAGTCGGCCGCCAGCGCCGCCGGCGGTGCGATCAAGGGCGCCACCGGTGCTGCCGGTGACGAGCTGCGCATCGGCAAGGCCAACGTCAAGGCCGAACTGTCCGATACCGCGCTGTCCGGCCTGGCGGCTGCCGAGTTCGGTGGCGCCGCTGCCAAGGAACAGGTCGATGCACTGATGGACAAGGGCAAGGACCTGGTCGACAGCGCTGCCGAACTGATCCGTGAGCGTCCGCTGGCGTCCTTCGGCGTGGCCTTCGCGGCCGGCTGGATCATCGCCAAGCTGGCCCGCAGCGGCGGCGACAAGTAAGCAGCGGCGTGAGCGATCAAGCCCAGTCGAACGCTCCCGGTGGCGCGGATATCCCGCCACCGGACAGCGGTGAAAAAGCACCGCGCCTCGACGAGAGCATCCGTCAGGTCGGTGAGGCCGGCCGTGAGACCGTCGATTCGGCCAAGCACACCCTGCGCTCCCTGCGCCGGTTGGCTTCGGCCGACTTTGCACTGGCGCGCAGCGCGTTTGGCCGGGCACTGGCCTGGGCGGGCGTGGCGATCGTGTTCGGCGCGTCGGCCTGGTTGTTGCTGGCCGGTACGCTGATCGCCCTGATGCAGCGTTGGGGCCTGTCCTGGTTCCATTCGCTGCTGATCACCTCGATCGTCAGCCTGCTGGTCACCGGCTACGCGATGTGGCGGGTCTCGTTCTTCTTCCGCCATACCGGCATGCATGCCACCCGCCGCCAGCTGTCGCGGTTGGGGCTGTATGACGAGCCCAGCGATGAAGATCCCGATGCCGACGTCGACACCACGGGGGTCAAGCGATGAACTTCGAAGCCTTGCGGCAACGCGTCCAGCGCGCCGAGTTGGTGGTGGCGGTGCGGGTGGAGAAAACCCGCAGCAACTGGTCCACGCTCAGCACCGTCTGGCGTACCGGCTGGACACCGCTGCGCATCATTACCGTAGGACTCGCCGGCGGTTTCCTGGCCGGCAAGCTGGAGCCCACCGGGCTTGGCGCGAAGGTGCAGGGCGCGCGGTGGCTGCAGATGATCGGCTCGGTCTCCAACCTGGTGGCAAGTACCCAGGCCGCGTTCGCCTCGATGCAGGCCAGCGAAGCGGCCGATACCGCCGAGCAGGCGGCGGACAAGGTGGATGACGCAGCCGATACGGTGCCGCGGCCGGCGACTCCGGCTCCGACACCTGCGGCCCCGGCCACGCCGCGGCTCAGCCCGGAACGCCGCGATCCGGCTTCGCCGCATCAGCCGCAACCGGCTGAAGCCGCCACCGATCTGTCCGAACGCTGATCGCAGCGCGGTCGGCAGCAGTTTCCGAAGGCCCTGCGGCACCCGCCGCGGGGCCTTTCTTCGTCTGCACGCACCCCACACGCCATGCGCACCCGGCTTGCCCAATAATGGCGCTCCTTTCCAGCGTGCGATCCGAATGAGCGTTCCGGTTCCCCCTTCTGCCGAAGCCGTCGTCGCACCGCCCGCGCCGCGCCCGCGCGCCCCGATGTCGCTGGTGATCCTGGCCACCCTGGCCGTCGCCTTCACTCTGTGGGCGGCACAGGACGTGGTGCTGCCGATCCTGCTGGCGATGTTCTTCGCGCTGGTCGGCAACCCGATCCTGCGGATGCTGCAGAAGATCTGGATTCCCCGGTTCCTCGGCGCGGTGCTGGTGCTCGGCGTCGGCCTGAGCGGTGCCGCCGCGCTCGGCGTGCAGCTGGTCGGCCCGGCGATGGAATGGGCCCAGGAAGCACCGCAGCAGCTGCGCAAGGTCGCCCGCCAGGTGCAGAACCTGACCAAGCCGGTGCAGCAGGCCAACCAGGCCGCCGAGAACTTCGCGCGTGTCGCCGGTGGCGAAGGCAGCCGCCGCGTGCAGATCGTGCGCACCCAGCTCGATGATCCCTACAAAGTGCTCACCCGCGCGCCACGCCTGGCTGCCTCGGTCCTGGCGGTGGTGCTGCTGACCCTGTTCTTCATGATCTACGGGCAGAGCCTGCAGAAGCATGCCATCGCGCTGTTCCCCAGCCGCCAGCAGCAGCGCTTCACGACGGACATCCTGCGCTCGATCGAGCGCGAGGTCTCCCGATACGTCCTGACCATTACCGTGATCAACACGCTGGTCGGCCTGGTGTTCTCCGGCATCCTGCTGCTGCTCGGCATCTCGCTGCAGGAGGCGCTGCTGTGGGGCACCGTGGCGGCCCTGCTGAACTTCGCGCCCTACGTCGGTCCGCTGATCGGCGTGGCGCTGATGCTGCTGATGGGTTTCGTGGAGTTCAGCGATCCCTTCAAGGCCTTGCTGCCCGCGGCCTGCTACCTCGCGCTGCACACCATCGAGGGCCAGGTGGTGACCCCGATCGTGCTGGGCCGGCAGATGGCGATCTCGCCGCTGATCCTGATCCTGGCCCTGATGGTGTTCGGCTGGCTGTGGGGCATGGTCGGCCTGCTGCTGGCGGTACCGTTGCTGGTCTGCATCAAACTGGTGCTGGCGCGGCTGGATGGCATGCAGGGCTGGGCCAAGCTGCTGGAATAAGCAGTCCAGGCCAAGGACATGGCTGGCCGCGCGATCCCCGGTGCTGCCAGAATACCGGCACTTTTTCGGATGGATCCCGGCCCTGATGTCTTCTTTCTCTGCCCGTTGCCTCGCCCTCGCCGGCCTTGTCACCCTCGCTGCCCCGACGTTGGCCGCTCCCGCGCCGAGCGCCGAGGCGGCCAGCCGCCAGCTGGTCGAGGCGGTCACCTGCAAGCGTCACCTGACGCCTGCGCAGTTCGCCGCGCTGGCGAAGGTGCTCAAGCCGACCGAGCTGCAGGCGTACAGCGTACTGTCCGATGGCGAGTATGCGTTGACCACGCCACTGTCCGTGCTGGGCCAGCCGGTGAACCGCCTGCACCTGTATGACGGCGCCAGCGGTGAGGACGGCATTGACAGCTACACTGCGTACTTCAGTACGGCCGGTATCGACCAGATCTCAGCGCTGGCGAAGATCCCGCGCAACGAAGCCGGCGATTACACCCTGGAGGTGGGCCGCCATGACCTCAGCGTGCGGGAGGACGAGGGCCAGGCAGCCATCACCTGTTCCTACGACCTGCGCTGAAGGACTGCCCTGCGCAGCCTGCGCGCGCCATGAAAGCCCGCGCGCGCAGGCGTAGAATGGCGGGGTGAATTTCCCCGTCCAAGCCATCACCCTCGACCTCGACGACACCCTGTGGCCGTTCGCCCCCATCGGCGCCCGCATCGACCAGGTGTTGTACGAGTGGATGCTCCAGCACAGCCCCGCGACCGCCGCGATGTACCCGGTGGCCGCGATGCGCGAACTGCGCGAGCGCTCCTTCCATGACAACCCGCACCTGCACTACGACCTGAGCGCGCTGCGCCGGTTGACGCTGAGCGAGGCACTGGAGAAAAGCGGCGCCGATCCGGCCCTGCTGGAACCGGCCTACGAGGCGTTCTATGCCGCGCGCAACCAGGTCGAGTTCTACCCGGATGCGATGGACGCGCTGGCCCGCATCGCCGCACGCGTGCCGGTCGCCGCGCTCAGCAACGGCAATGCCGATCTGCAGCGGATCGGCGTGTCCCACCACTTCACCTTCCAGCTCGGCTCGCGCGAGCACGGCGCGGCCAAGCCTGCGGCGAGCATCTTCCACGCGGCCTGCGAGCGCCTCGCGGTGGCCCCGGCCCACGTGCTGCACGTCGGCGACCACGCCGAGATGGACGTGGTCGGTGCGATGCAGGCCGGCCTGCGCGGCTGCTGGATCAACCGCGAAGACCACCCCTGGACCCATCCTTCACTGCAGCCCGATCTGCAGTTCGACACCCTGACCGGGCTGGCCGACTGGCTGGATGCCAACGCATCCGCCCAGCACGCGTAAGCCGCCGCCCAAGGAGCACTCGAGTCCCATGTCCCAGATCAACGGTTTCACGTCCGATACCTCGCATGCGCTGCCGCTGCATGTGATGACCCGCGAGCAGTACGCCGGCTGGCGTGCGCAGCAGTCCGACGCGCTCGGCGCGTGGCTGGACGCGCAGCGCTTCAACGGCAGCGGTGGCAGCGTGGTGCTGCTGCCGGGCGAGCACGGCCTGGCCGGCGCGATCGTCGGTGTCGGCGATCCGGGCGACGTCTACAGCTACGCGCATGCGCCGTTCGCGCTGCCGGAAGGCACTGTCTGGACGCTGGCGGATGCACTGGCACCGGAGATCGAGACCCTGCTGCAGATCGGCTGGGGCCTGGGCAGCTATCGCTTCGCGCGCTACCGAACGCCCAACCGCGCGCCGGCCCAGCTGGCCGCCACCCCCTCGGCCGAAGTGCGCGACGTGGTCGCGGCCAGTCTGCGCGTGCGCGACTGGGTCAACACCCCGACCGAGGACATGGGTCCGCAGCAGCTCGAAGATGCCGCGCGTGAACTGGCCACCGCCCACGGCGCGCAGATCGAGGTGATCACCGGCGATGCGCTGCTGGAACAGAACTTCCCGTCGATCCACGCCGTGGGTCGCGCTTCGCATCGCGCGCCGCGCCTGATCGTGCTGCGCTGGGGCACCCCGGGCCAGCCGCACGTGGCACTGGTCGGCAAGGGCGTGTGCTTCGACACCGGCGGGCTGGACATCAAGCCGGGTGATGGCATGCGCAACATGAAGAAGGACATGGGCGGCGCCGCGCACGCGCTGGGCCTGGCCGGGCTGATCATGGCCCAGCAGCTGCCGGTACAGCTGACCCTGCTGATCCCGGCGGTGGAAAACGCGATCGGTCCGGATGCCTTCCGTCCGGGCGAAGTGATCGCCACCCGCAAGGGCCTGAGCATCGAGATCGACAACACCGACGCCGAAGGCCGGGTGATCCTCGCCGATGCCCTGACCTATGCCAGCGAGCAGCAGCCGGAGATCGTGCTCGATTTCGCCACCCTGACCGGCGCGGCCCGCATCGCGCTCGGCCCGGACCTGCCGGCGCTGTTCAGCAACGACGACACCCTGGCCCAGCAGTGGCTGCAGGCCGGTGAATCGGTGCGCGATCCGGTCTGGCGCATGCCGCTGTGGCGTCCGTACCTGCGCTACCTGCACAGCAACATCGCCGACCTGGCCAACGCCGGTTCGCGCATGGCCGGCTCGGTCACCGCCGCGCTGTACCTGGAGCGTTTCATCGCCGAAGGCCAGACCTGGGCGCATCTGGATGTGTACGCCTGGAACGACGGCGAGCGTCCGGGCCGTCCGGCCGGTGGCGAAGCGCTGGCGCTGCGTTCGGCGTGGGCGATGCTGAAGACGCGGTACGCCTGAGGCGCCGCGCCTCACCTGTGACCCCCACGATCCCCGCTCCGGCGGGGATCGTCGTTTCTGAAAAGTTGTCGAAAATGTGAATATCGGCCTGCGCCGGGTTCTGACACCATGCGCCTGTCGCCCACCCACACGCATCGTGAAGGCAGGAATCCGGACATGTCACTCTTCGGCTATACCCGCGCTGGTCGCGAACCGGGCGGTCCACGCCCTCCGTCACCGCTGCTGTGGATCGCACTGATCGCCCTGATCGCGGGGGGTCTGGTGCTGGCCTTCGCCTGGCTGGCCGGCTGGATCGGTCGCGACCGCGTCACCGCACAGACCTTCACCGATGCCATCGAAGCGACCGGCCCCCCGCAGCCGGGCTTCCGTCGCGCGCACACCAAGGGTGTCTGCGTCAGCGGCGTGTTCCAGGGCACGCCGGAGGGCGCGGCGCTGAGTTCGGCGCGCGTGTTCCGCCAGCGCCAGGTGCCGGTATTGGGCCGCCTCTCGATCGGCGGCGGCGATCCGCATGGCGCCGACAACGAGGCCCGCGTGCGCAGCATGGCGCTGCAGCTGGTCAGCGATGACGGCCAGGAATGGCGCATGGCGATGAACAGCTTCCCGTTCTTCGCGGTGCCCACCGCCGAGGCCTTCCTCGAGCAGACCCGTGCAGGCATCCCGGACCCGGCCACCGGCAAACCGGATCCGGCGAAAATGGCGGCCGTGCTGGAGAAATACCCGTCCGCACGGGCCTTCCAGCAGTGGGCCAAGACCGCCCCGTGGTCGAACAGCTGGGCCAACACCGCCTACAACGGCGTCAACAGTTTCCGCTTCACTGCCGCCGATGGCAGCCAGCGCTTCGTGCGCTGGAGCATGCGCCCGCAGGCACCGTTCAAGGACATGACGCCGGAGCAGCGCGCGCAGTCCGACGATGATTTCCTCAGCGAGGAGTTCGCGCAGCGGCTGGCGCAGGGCCCGGTGCGCTGGGACATGTGGGTGACCCTCGCCAACGATGGCGACCCGATCAATGACCCCTCGCAGGTGTGGCCGGAGGACCGCCGCCAGGTGAAGGCCGGCACGCTGACCCTGAGCAGCATGCAGCCGCAGGCCACCGGCGCCTGCCGCGACCTCAACTACGATCCGCTGATCCTGCCCAGCGGCGTGGCCGGCACCGATGATCCGATCCTGGCCGCGCGCTCGGCGGTGTATTCGCAATCGTTCAATCGTCGCGAGCGCGAGATCGCCCGCGGCAACGCGCCCGCTGCCACGGGCAAGGAAGGTGCGCGATGAACCGTGATGCCGGCCATTTCAATCTTCTCGCCCGCGTCCTGCACTGGCTGATGGCCGCGATGATCCTGACCATGCTGTTTGTCGGCGTGACCATGGTCGCCTCGCTGCACTGGCGACCGATGCTGATCGACCTGCACCGGCCGCTGGGCATCGCGATCCTGCTGCTGGTGCTGGTGCGCCTTTACAACCGCCTGCGGCACCGTCCACCGCCGCTGCCGGCCGACCTGCCCGCCTGGCAGGCCGCGGCCGCGCATGCCTCGCACTGGGTGCTGTACGGGTTGATGCTGGCGATGCCGCTGGTCGGCTGGGGCATGCTCTCCGCCGGCGGCTATCCGATCGTGATGGGCGGCGGCGTGCACCTGCCGGCGATCCTGCCGCACAACCCGGCGCTGTACGCGGCGCTGCGCAATGCGCACAGCCTACTGGCCTATGTGTTGTTCGCCACGGTGGTGATGCATCTGTCGGCCGCGCTGTTCCACCTGTGGGTGCGCCGCGATGGGGTGTTCCAGGCGATGGCGAAGGGGCCGGAGAAAGAGCGCAACGACGATGCGGGATAAATCAGGCTGCCTGTCATCCTGGTGGCCACCGACCGTTGGTCGGTGGGGGGCGGCCGGTACCGGATCGCATGCATCGCTCGCACCCCGGTAGTGCCGGCCGCTGGCCGGCTCCCGTTATTCTCGATAGAGAGGGTGCAGCGCCGGCCAGCGGCCGGCACTACAGCCAGCCTTTCTGCCGCGCCAACCGATACGCTTCGATGCGGTTGGCCACACCCAGCTTGCCGATGCATTCGGACAGGTAGTTGCGCACCGTCCCGTGCGAGAGCCCGAGTTGGGTGGCGATCTCGCTGGCCGAGCGGCCGTCGCCGGACAGCCGCAGCACCTGGCGTTCGCGGTCGTTGAGCGGATCGGCCTGCGACCAGGCGTCCAGCGCCAGCTGCGGGTCGATCGCGCGGCCGCCGTGCTGCACCTGGCGCAGTGCATCGGCCAGGCGTTCGGCCGGGGCATCCTTGAGCAGATAGCCGCAGACCCCGGCATCCAGCGCGCGGCGCAGGAAGCCGGAGCGCGCGAAGGTGGTAACGATCACCACCTTGATCGGGAGCCCCTGACGGGCGATCCGCTGCGCCAGTTCCAGCCCCGACAGGCCGGGCATTTCGATATCGGTGACCAGGATGTCCGGCTGCAGCTGCTGCAGCATCCGCCAGGCGGCCTCGCCATCGGCGGCGCTGCCCAGCACTTCGATGTCCGGCTCCAGCCCGAGCAGCGCTGACAACGCGCCGCGCACCATCGCCTGGTCTTCGGCGAGCACGATGCGGATCATGGCGTGGCTCCGTCCGGGAGCGCATCGGGCGTGACCGGTGCCACGACCGGCGTGGTGGCCGCCGGCAGCGTGACCCGCACCATCACGCAGGTGCCCTCGCCCTTCGCCGACTGCATCGCCAGGGTGCCGCGCAGTGCCGCAACGCGTTCGCGCATGCCGGTCAGCCCGTTGCCGTCGACGTGGACACCACCGCGCCCATCGTCGCGGATCTGCATCAACAGGCTGCGCCCGTCCTGCTCGAAGCTGATCCACGCCTGCCGGGCCTGAGCGTGGCGGGCGATATTGGTCACCGCCTCGCGCAGGACCAGTGACAACGCCCGTTCGGTATCGACCGGCATCGGCGGCGGCGGCGCGTAGTGCAGATGCACATGCTGGTACTCCAGCAGCAGCCGGGCCGAGGCGAGTTCGGCCGCCAGATCGCTCGCGCGGATACCGGTAACGGCGCTGCGCACTTCGGCCAGCGCCTGGCGCGCGATGGTTTCGGCCTCCTCCACCTCGCGGCGCGAGCCATCCGGATCGCGATCGGCCAGCTTGCGCGAGAGTTCCAGCTTCAAGGTGATCAACGACAATGTATGCCCCAGCAGGTCGTGCAGATCGCGGCCGATGCGCTCGCGTTCGGCGGTCGCCGCCAGCCGACGCACTTCATCCTGCGACAGCTGCAGCGCCGCATCCTGTTCGTGGCTGGCGGTCTCGAAGTTGACCACCAGGCTGATGATCATCGCCATGCTCGGGATCCAGATCAGTGCCTGCCACGGGTAGTGGGCCAACAAGCCCACCACCACGAACAGCGCATTCAATCCCACCAGCTGCAGCAGATAACGCCCATAGCCGCTGCGGCGCGAGACACGCAGGGTGACGCAGCCGAAAATGAAGTAGCTCACCGCCGAGGGGTACCACGCCAGCGGCACCAGCCCCAGTACCACCATCGACAGGGCGTAGCGCGGCGCGTGGCAACGCGGCGCGAGCAGCACGCCGGCGTACAGCACGAGGAACACCGGGTAGGTCAGCAGGGTCAGCGCCGCCCAGCGCCACGTGTAACCACTACCGAACAACGGCGTCAGGAACACCCACAGCGTCCACAACAGGTGGATCGCATCGACCCACGGCGATCTGCCGCGCCGCAGGTTCTCGGCCACGGCCGAATCCGGCGCGGGGCGCAACAGGGAGGCGAGCCGACTGGAGGACACGGACGATTCCAAGGCAGAACGAACAGGCGCGATCATGCCACTTCAGCCGAGGCGCCGCAGGCGACGCTGCCGGAGTGGACCTGGGCATCGTGCAGACTGGCCAGGCGCAACACAGAGGGCTCGGTCATGACGGACTCCCGGGAGGACACGCACAGCGTCCGTCATCCGCGCTGCCGGCCCCAGTGGCGGGCGTCAGTCCATGCAGGTGACAGCTGTCACTGCCGCCGCCGCAGGCCGCCGGGCATGCTGTGCCCCACCCCGGCCACCGTGCCGGTTTGCCCCCCGGCCGCCGATGCGGTCACACTCGGCCCGATTCCCCGTCCAGACTCACGATGAACGCATCCGCTGAACTGCTCAAGGAACTCCGCATCGACCGCAAGGCCGGTTCGCCGCCACCCTCGCCCCCGCGACGGGGCCGCTGGATCGTGCTGGCGATCGTCCTTCTCATCGTGCTGGCCGGGCTGGCCTGGATCGTGTTCGGCCGCGAGCGCCCGATCACCGTGACCACCGCGCCGGCGGTGGCGATCCAGCAGGGCGGCGCCAGCAGCTCGGTGCTCGACGCCAGCGGCTATGTGGTCGCCCGGCGCATGGCCACCGTCTCGGCCAAGATCACCGGCAAGGTCCGCGAGGTGATGATCGAGGAAGGGATGCGCGTGGAAGAGGGCCAGATCATGGCCACGCTCGACCCGATCGATGCCAACGCGCAGCGCAGCCTCTCGGCCTCGCAGCTGGAAGCCGCACGCAGCCAGCTGGCCGGACTGCAGGCGCAGGTCGCCCAGGCCGATGCCGAGGCCGGCCGCCTGCAGGCACTGGTCGGCCAGCAGCTGGTCTCCCGCTCGCAGTACGACCTGGCCGTCGCCCAGCGCGACAGCCTGCGCGCCCAGCTCAAAACCGCTCAACGCAACACCACCGTGGCCAGCGATTCGCTGGCGATCGCCGACCTCGGCGTGGACAACAACATCGTGCGCGCGCCGTTCTCCGGCGTGGTCACCGCCAAGGCCGCGCAGCCGGGCGAGATCGTCTCGCCGCTGTCGGCGGGCGGCGGTTTCACCCGGACCGGCATCGGCACCATCGTGGACATGGACTCGCTGGAGATCGAAGTCGAGGTCGGCGAATCCTTCATCGGCCGCGTGCAGCCGAAGATGCCGGTCGAGGCCACCCTCAATGCCTACCCGGACTGGAAGATTCCTGCCGAAGTGATCGCCATCATCCCGACCGCCGACCGCGGCAAGGCCACCGTGAAGGTGCGCGTGGCGCTGAAGACCAAGGACCCGCGCATCGTCCCGGAAATGGGCGTGCGGGTCAGCTTCCTGGAAAGCGCCAGGCCGGCCGAAGCGGCCAAGCCGCAAGGCGTGCGCGTGCCGGCCTCGGCGATCGTGGAGCGCGAGCAGAAGACCGTCGCGTTCGTGGTCAAGGACGATGCACGGGTGGAACAGCGTGCGATCACCGTGGGCACCACGCTCAACAACGACCGTCAGGTCACGCAGGGCCTGAGTGCCGGCGACGTCGTGGTGACCTCACCACCGGCCGAGCTGCACGACGGCAGCAAGGTCACCGAAACCCCCTGACGGGCCAGCAGCTGCGTCACGCGAGCCGCCCCCACGCTCGCGGCAAGTGCGACTCCCTCGTGCCGTCACGGCGCGCACGGTGGCGGCTGCCCGTCACCGCGGAACCCGGCGGCCTTCGCCCGGGCGCGCCGTATGCCCTTTCTCACCGATCCACGGAGAACCACCCATGTCCACCCTGGTTTCGCTCCGCAACATCACCAAGACCTACCAGCGCGGCCCCGAGAAAGTGCAGGTGCTGCACGGCATCGATCTGGACATCCAGTCAGGCGACTTCGTCGCGTTGATGGGCCCGTCCGGCTCGGGCAAGACCACCCTGCTCAACCTCATCGGTGGGCTGGATACGCCCACCGCCGGCGAGATCGAGATCGAAGGCGAGCGCATCGACCGCATGAGCGGTGGCCAGCTCTCGACCTGGCGCAGCCACCACGTCGGCTTCGTGTTCCAGTTCTACAACCTGATGCCGATGCTGACCGCCCAGAAGAACGTGGAGCTGCCGCTGCTGCTCACCCACCTGGGCGCGGCGCAGCGCAAGCGCAATGCCGAGATCGCGCTGACCCTGGTCGGCCTGGCCGACCGCCGCAGCCACCGCCCGAACGAACTCTCCGGCGGCCAGCAGCAGCGTGTGGCGATCGCCCGCGCGATCGTCTCCGACCCCACCTTCCTGATCTGCGATGAGCCCACCGGCGATCTCGACCGCCAGTCCGCCGAGGAGATCCTGGGGCTGCTGCAGCAGCTCAATCGTGAGCACGGCAAGACCATCATCATGGTCACCCATGATCCCAAGGCCGCCGAGTACGCCACGCACACGGTGCACCTGGACAAGGGCGAACTGGCCGACGTGCCAGCGGCCCACTGACGGAGGATGCGGCGATGAAATACTTCTCGCTGGTCTGGGCACAGCTGTTCCGCAGCAAGACACGCACCCTGCTGACCTTGCTGTCGGTGGTGGCGGCCTTCCTGCTGTTCGGCATGCTCGATTCGGTCCGGGTTGCGTTCAATTCGGGCGGTGACACCATCGAAGGCGCCAAGCGGCTGGTGGTGTCCTCCAAGCTGTCGATCACCCAGAGCCTGCCGCTACGGTTGCTGCGCGACATCGAAGCCACGCCGGGGGTGCGCAAGGTCAATTACGCGATGTGGTTCGGCGGCATCTACCAGGACCAGAAGAACTTCTTCCCGAGCTTCTCGGTCTCGGACAACTACATGGACCTCTACCCCGAGTTCGAGCTGCCGCCCGAGCAGGCCGAGGCATTCAAGAACACCCGCACCGGCGCGCTGGTCGGTGAAGCGCTGGCCAAGCGCTTCGGCTGGAAGGTCGGCGACACCATTCCGATGCAGGCCACGATCTTCCCGCGCAAGGGCAGCAACGACTGGCCGCTGGAGCTGAGTGGCATCTACCGCGCCAAGGACCGCAACAACGCCGGCGCGGAGAACCAGCTGCTGCTGCACTGGAGCTACTTCGACGAATCCAACGATTACATCAAGAACCAGGTCAGCTTCTACACCGTGCAGCTGGACAACCCGGCGCATGCCTCACGCGTGGCCCAGGCGATCGATGCGCTGTCGCTGAACTCCGACCACGAAACCAAGTCGCAGACCGAAGCGTCGTTCTCGCAGGCGTTCGCCAAGCAGTTCGCCGATATCGGCCTGATCGTCACCGGCATCATGGCGGCGGTGTTCTTCACCCTGGTGCTGCTGACCGGCAACACCATGGCCCAGGCGGTGCGCGAGCGCATCCCTGAGCTGGCGATCCTCAAAACGCTGGGCTTCAAGGATGGCACCGTGCTGGTGCTGGTGATGGTCGAGTCGGTCCTGCTGATCGTGCTCGGTGGGCTGATCGGCATGGGCCTGGCCTCGATCGTGATGCCAGTGATCAGCGCCAGCAGCCAAGGCATGATCAGCCTGCCCGGCGTGCCGGCGCAGACGTGGGTGATGGCACTGGGCCTGATGGCGGTGATCGGAATCGTGGTGGGCCTGCTGCCGGCATTGCGCGCGCAGCGGTTGAAGATCGTCGATGCACTGGCCGGGCGCTGAGGAGACCACCATGAAAACGCACTGGATGTGGAACGTACTGACGGTGGTGACGCTGCTGGTCGCCCTGGGGGTGTGGATCGTCCTGCCGTGGTGGATGGTGCTGGCGATCGCCGTGCTGTTGGCTGCCTGGCTGCTGCTGACCCGCAGTGGCCGGCTGTCGCTGGCGGCCGCGCGGATCGGCATCGCCAGCCTGCCGCAGCGCTGGGGTGCCTCCTCGGTGATCGTGGTCGGCATCGCCGGCGTGGTCGGGGTGCTGGTGGCCATGCTGGCGATGGGCGATGGCTTCAAGGCCACCCTGGAGCGCAGCGGCAGCGATGACGTGGCGATCGTGCTGCGCGGTGGCTCGCAGGCCGAAACCAACTCGGTGATCATGCGCGACCAGGTCCCGCTGATCGAGAACCTGCCCGGCGTGGCCCGCGGCAGCGACGGCAAGCCGCTGATCTCCGCCGAGCTGTCCCAGGTGATCAGCCTGCTCTCGCGCAGCGACCACAGCGATACCAACGTGCAGTTCCGCGGTGTCGGCGAGCAGGCGTGGGCGGTGCGCGACAACGTGCGCATCATCGCCGGCCGCAGGTTCAAACCCGGCCTGCGCGAGATCGTGGTCGGCAAGGGCGCCCAGGCGCAGTTCGAGGGCCTGGAGATCGGCAAGACCCTCCAGCTGGGCAAGCAGGAATGGACGGTGGTGGGCGTGTTCGCCTCCAACGATGTGCACGAGTCGGAGCTGTGGTCGGACACCCAGACGCTGTCGACCACGTACAACCGCAGTGCCTACCAGTCGGTCAACGTGCGCACCGAAGGGGTGGCGGGCTTCCAGCAGTTCAAGGCGGCCATGGAGGCCGACCCGCGCCTGAAACTGGATGTCGAGACCACCCGTGACTATTACCGCAAGCAGTCCGGCGGCCTGAGCAAGCTGATCAGCATCCTGGGCACGGTGATCGGCGCGATCATGGCGATCGGTGCGGTGTTCGGTGCGCTCAACACCATGTATGCGGCCGTGGCCACGCGCGCACGTGAGATCGCCACCATGCGCGCGATCGGCTTCCGCGGCGTGCCGGTGGTGACGGCGGTGATGCTGGAGACGATGCTGCTGGCCCTGCTCGGCGGTCTGCTCGGTGGTCTGGTGGCGTGGCTGGTGTTCAACAACTACACCGTGTCCACGCTGGGCAACAACTTCAGCCAGGTGGTGTTCCAGTTCCAGGTGTCCCCGCAGCTGCTGTGGACGGGCCTGAAGTGGGCACTCGGCATCGGCCTGGTCGGCGGCCTGTTCCCGGCACTGCGCGCGGCGCGGCTGCCGATCACCACGGCATTGCGCGAGACCTGAGCCATACGTTTGAAAAACGCGCGTGCGCGTGATCGCGCACGCGAAGTACCAATTCTGGAACCGCACTCGCAAGAGTGCGGTTCTTTTTTTGTCCGCGCGTGTTCACTGCACGTTTAGCTGTCGATCGCGCAGCTGTACGCGCGCTGCGACGACACGCCGCACGCGCTCAAGTTGCCTCGCGCGTCGCCGCTATTGCTGCCTCGGCCCATCGCGAGGGTGATGTTTTGTTCGCGCTGCACGACGATGTGAAAAAGGTTTCGTCTGAATGCGTGTTTTTGTCAGGGACCGTTCATTTACAGCGCTTTTTTCGATTTCAGATGAAAGTAAAAATGTTCAAAAGTCATTAGACTCCCGCCCCCCACGTCGTGGTGTGTTGTTCCCCACGCCGCCCGAACGGGCGAATGTTTTTACAGAGAAAGAGAAACGCACGGATGTATTTGAAGACCAATCCGCTGCGCAACGCGATCGCCATCGCGCTTGTCGCCAGCTGCAGTGCCCCCGCCTTCGCACAGAGTGCCGATGACGGCACCACCAACCTCGATCGCATCGAGATCACCGGCTCGCGCATCCGCCAGGCCAGCGTCGAGTCCGCCCAGCCGGTCGTCGCGCTGAACCGCGCCGAGATCGAGAAGAAGGGCTACGTCAACGTCGCCGACATCCTGCAGGACGTCACCGCCGCCGGTTCGCCGAGCATGAGCCGTGCCTCCTCGCTGGAATCCGGTCGCGACTTCGGCGGCATGTACGTGAGCCTGCGCAACCTGGGCCCGGAACGCAGCCTGGTGCTGATCGATGGCCGCCGCATGGGCGTCAGCGCCGGCGGTTACTCCGATCTGGCCTCGATCCCGTCCTCGATCGTGGAGCGCGTGGAAGTGCTGACCGACGGTGCCTCGGCCCTGTACGGCTCGGACGCCATCGCGGGCGTGGTCAACATCATCACCCGCAAGAACTTCGACGGCGCGGAAGTCAGCGCCTACGTCGGCCAGTACAGCGAAGGCGACGGCCAGAAGACCGCCTACAGCGCGACCTTCGGCAAGACCTTCGACCGCGGCTGGGTCACCGTGGGTGGCGAGTACACCGACGAAGATCCGGTCCTGGGTGGCGCGCGTGAGTTCACCGCGTACCCGAACGGCCCGCGGCACACTGCCGACGGCCTGAGCGGCGTCACCCCGTGGGGCTACGCGACCGTGGATGGCAGGAACCTCAGCGTGGGCCCGGGGGGCGATCCGACCCAGCTGGGCAACTTCACGCCGGCCGACAAAGCCAACGATGCCAACACCAAGACCAACATGAGCCTGCTCACCGGTCTGCAGCGCAAGTCGGTGTTCGCCAACGGTGGCTTCTCGATCACCGATGACCTGCGCCTGGTCGCCGATGCGCTGTATAGCGAGCGCGAGTCGAGCAAGCAGCTGGCCGGCTACCCGTACCAGAGCACCGGTTCGCGTGCGCTGCTGTCCAGGGACAGCGCGTTCAACCCGTTCGGCCGTGACGTGGCGTTCGCGCACCGCACCGAAGAACTGCCGCGCGGCACCGAGAACAACCTGACCACCAAGCGCGCCAGCCTGGGCCTGGAAGGCAGCTTCGAGACCGGTTCGCGTTACTGGGACTGGAACGTCAGCTACATGTACAACCGCAATGAAGGCGAGCGCATCGGCACGGGCAGCATGTACCAGCCGAACGTGAACCAGGCCGTGGGCCCGTCGTTCATCGATGGCCAGGGCATTGCCCATTGCGGCAGCGTCGGCAACGTGATCGCCGGATGCACCCCGTGGAACCCGCTGGCCCCGATGGGGTACACCGGCCCGGGCTCGATGAGCAACCAGGACGTGCAGGACTTCCTGTTCACACGCTTCACCGACAAGATGCAGAGCACCACCAAGGTGGCCAGCGCGAACATCTCCGGCTCGTTGTTCAGCCTGCCGGCCGGTGACATCCTGGGTGCACTGGGTGTCGAGCACCGCAGCGAAGAAGCCAGCTACTCGCCGGACCTGATGGTCCAGCAGGGCCAGATCGCCGGCACCACCGGCCAGCCGACCCAGGGCGACTACTCGCTCAACGAGGTCTACCTGGAACTGCAGGTCCCGCTGCTGGCCGACATGGCCTTCGCCCGCGAACTGTCGCTGGACCTGGCCGGTCGCTACTCGGACTACAACAACTTCGGCTCGACCACGAACACCAAGTTCGGCCTGAAGTGGAAGCCGATCGACAGCCTGCTGGTGCGCGCCACCTACGGCACCGGCTTCCGTGCACCGACCGTGGAAGATCTGTACGGCGGCACCACCAGCACGCGCGATTCGTACACCGATCCGTGCGACACCAGCTTCGGTGCGGCCGCCAACAACCCGCAGGTGCTGGCACGCTGCCTGGCCAACGGTGTTCCGGCCAACTTCCGCCAGCTCGCCGCTGACGGCACCGCCGCGACGGTACCGGGCCAGCAGGGTGGCACGGACTTCAGCTCGGGCTCCAACGCCGCGCTGAAGCCGGAAACCGCCAAGACCTGGACCGTGGGCATGGTCTACAGCCCGGAGTTCGTCTCGGGCCTGGACCTGAGCCTGGACTGGTGGAAGATCCGCATCAACGACGTGATCGTCGGTGAGTCGGCCACGGACATGCTCAACCAGTGCTACGTGCTGGGCGTGGATGCCGCGTGCGACCGCTTCACGCGTGCCACGTCGGGCCGCACCCTCGGCCAGGTCAACGGCCTGGACCGCACGCTGTTGAACGCGGGCTACCAGGAAACGGCCGGCTATGACCTGTCGATCCGTTACCGTCTGCCGGAACTGGCGATCGGCAGGTTCGCGGTCTCCTGGAACACCACGTACGTGGATTACCTGGAGCGCAAGAACGACAACGTCGACACCACGCCGGTACGTCAGTACACGGGCTGGGAAGGCAACTTCCGCGTGCGTTCGAACCTCAATCTGGATTATCAGTACGGCAACTTCGGCCTGGGCTGGACGGCGCGTTACTACTCCAGCATGAAGGAGAACTGCGCTTACACGACGGAGTGCAGCAATCCGGGCTTCAGCTCGGCCTATACGGGCCAGCAGGGCATCAACAAGGTGGGTTCGAACACGTTCCACGATATCCAGGTGCGTTACGGGCTGCCGTGGAATGGCACGGTGTCGATGGGCGTGAACAATGTGTTCGACCATCAGGGGCCGATCATGTACAGCCAGCCGAACAGCAGCTTCACGTACTACGGTGGGTTCGATATCGGCCGTTACATGTACATGAAGTACCAGCAGCGTTTCTGATCGGGTTCGCCTGATCAACCCTTTCTGATCTGCGGCTTACTCTCTCCAAGCCGCTGAGTGGAAGTAAGACGGCGCCTTCGGGCGCCGTCTTTTTTTTGCGCTGACGTTTTGGAGCGATGGCTTCTGGAGCGACAGCCTTTAGAGCAACAGCCTTTAGTGCTGGGCTAGCCCTGGCTTGGGCGGGCACGGGTGGGTTGTCGGGACCCGCTGCAAGTACGTCCATGTAAGCTCATATGCCGCCATCCATGGCGGCATATGGTCCCGCCAACCCACCCGTGCCCACCCTTTGACAGTGGGCTGGTGCGCAATGGAAATGCAGCACCGCGGATGCGGCTTTTGATCTGCTCTGCTCTGCTTTGACCTGCTCTGCTTTGACCGGCTCGGCTTTGATCTGCTCGACGTTGATCCACCCAGCTTGATGGGCTCAGCATTGCTTTGCTCTGCCTCACAGACTCCGCTCCAGTTCGCTCGACCTGCTTGGCTGCGCTCTGTCATGGCTGCGCTCTGTCATGGCTGCGCTCTGTCATGGCTGCGCTCTGTCATGGCTACGCTTCGATCGGCATTGCTTCCCACCGAATCAATACGCCGCTTGACGCTGCGGGAATGGCGCTCCGGTGCCAGACCGCCCTTGGCTTTACCCGGGCCACCAGCCAACTGTCGGAGGCGGGGTGTGGGTGGGTGTGCGGGACCATATGCCGCCATGGATGGCGGCATATGAGCCCCCATGGATGGGTTCACGGCGGGTCCCGCGCACCCACCCACACCCCGCCCAGCCAGCCAACCCCGCAGGCCAAGGCTTCAAGGCCTCAAAACGCTTCAAGGCTTTTCAGCCTTTCAAACCACCAACCCGCGACCGCCAGACACCGTCACCGATGAACAGCAGCAGCCCGGTCCAGATCGCAGCGAAACCCACCGCCTTGGCCATATCGAACGGCTCGCGGAAAAAGAACACGCCCAACAGCAGGCCGATACTCGGCGCGATGTACTGCAGGATCCCGACCACCGACAGCGGAATCCGCTTCACCCCGTATGCAAACCCGATCAACGGCAACGCCGTCACCGCACCCCCGAAGATCAACAGCGCATCGTTGCGCCACCCCCAGCCACTGAAGAACGCCCCGCCGTGCCCGTTCTCGCTCCACAGCGCGAACCCGATCGCCGGCAGGAACAGATACAGACTCTCCATCCCAAGGCCGGCCACCGGGTCCACCGAGATCATCTTGCGCAGCAGGCCGTACAGACCGAACGAACAGGCCAGCCCCAGCGCGATCCAGGGCGGCGTTCCCGCATCAAAGGTCAGCCATGCCACCCCGAGGGCCGCGCAGCCCACGGCGAGCCACTGCAGGCGGCGCAGGCGCTCTTTGAGCACCACCACGCCGAGTACCACGCTCACCAGCGGATTGATGAAGTACCCCAGGCTGGTCTCGATCACGTGACCGGCATTGATCGCCCAGATGTACAGGCCCCAGTTGAACGCGATCGCCACGCTGCTCAGCGCCAGCGTCGGCAGCGCGCGGGGCTGGGCCGCGATCGCCTTCCACCAGCCCAGGCCGTTGCTCAGCAGCAGCCAGGCCACCACCAATACGGTGCTCCAGATGATGCGGTGCGCGATGATCTGCTGCGATGGCACGGCCTTGAGCAGGTGCCAGTAGACCGGCACCAGACCCCACAGGGTGAAAGTGAAGGCGGTGATCGCCAAGCCGCGGCGCTGCTCCTGCAGGCTGTGTTGCGCGGGCAGGCTCACTTGGCGCGCGTCCGGGCCAGGGTCAGCACCACCACGCCGGCCAGGATCACCGCCATTGCCAGCAGGTCACGCCCGCCGAAATGCTCGTTGCCGATGATCACGCCCAGGATCACCGCAATCACCGGATTGACGTAGGCATAGCTGGCCACCAGCGCCGGGCGCACGTTGTGCAGCAGCCACACGTATGCCGTGAAGGCGACGATCGAGCCGAACATGCACAGGTAGGCCACCGCCAGCAGGCCATTCATGCTTGGCCACGTGGTCGGGCGTTCGCCGCTGAGCAGGCCGAGCACGATCAGCATCGCGCCACCGCAGAGCATCTGCCCGGCGGCGGTCATGAACGGGCTGGGCAGGTCCAGGCCGCGCGCCCAGATCGAGCCGAAGGCCCAGCCGATCGGCGCGATCAGCAGCAGGATCAGGCCCTGCGGCGTGGCGGTCAGGCTGCTGCCGGCGTTGAGCCAGACCACGCCGACGAAGCCGATCGCAATGCCCAGCCACTCGCCGCGGCTGGCGTTCTGCCCGCGCATCGCGCCGAACAGGGCCATCCACAGCGGCACCGAGGCCACGGCGGTCGCGGCCAGGCCCGAGGACACCGTGCGCTCGGCCAGCACCACCATGCCGTTGCCCAGCACCAGCATGGTCAGGCCCATGATCGCCAGGTTGCGCCACTGGCGCCGGGTCGGCGCGGGCGAGCCACGCCAGCGCAGCACGGCGTACATCAGCGAGCCGGCGATGATGAACCGGCCGCCGGAGACCATCGTCAGCGGCAGCGCGCCGCCTTCCAGCGCCAGCCGGATCCCGAGATAGGTGGACCCCCAGACCACGTACACCAGCAGCAGCGCCAGGACGACCAGGCCGCTGCGGGGAGCGGCCGACGGGGATTCGGGTAGGACGGCCATGGGCCACCACGGTGCGGGGGAACCCGAATTCTAGGCGGTTGCCGATGGCGCGGCACGCGTTGGGGTGGCACGCTGTTTTCATCGGGCCGCATCGTGATGCCTGACACGCACCGGTTTTTGACGTGCGGTAAGGTAACAAGAGCCATCAACGCTTCCCCGCCAGGACCCCTACCCTGTATGAGTACATCCGTCCCCGCCACCGCGGCACCTTCCGACCGGGCCGCCCTGCGGCGTTCCATCTCCAATACCCTGAAGGGCTCCGCCGGCAATCTGGTCGAGTGGTATGACGTCTACGTCTACTCGGTCTTCGCGGTCTACTTCGAGTCCCAGTTCTTCTCGGCCGCCGACAAGAACTCCACCATGTACGTGTGGGCGATCTTCGCCGCCACCTTCCTGATGCGCCCGATCGGCGCGTGGTACTTCGGCCGCTTCGCCGACCGCTACGGCCGCCGGCTGGCGCTGACGGTGTCGGTCACGGTGATGGCCGGCTGTTCGTTCCTGATCGCGATCACCCCGACCGCCTCGCAGATCGGCATCTGGGCGGCGGTGATCCTGCTGTTCGCGCGCCTCCTGCAGGGCTTCGCGACCGGGGGTGAGTACGGCACCAGTGCGACCTACATGTCCGAAGCCGCCATCCCCGGACGACGCGGCTTCCTGTCCTCGTTCCACTACGTCACCCTGGTCGGTGGCCACGTGCTGGCGCAGTTGACCCTGCTGGGCATGCTGACCTTCTGGGACAAGCCGGAGATTTCCGCATGGGGCTGGCGCGTGGCGTTCGGCATCGGCGGCATCGCGGCGATCGTGGTGTTCTGGCTGCGCCGGAGCATGGACGAATCGCTGCAGACCGATTCGATCGAAGCCGCGCGCGATGGCCGCGCCAAGGCCTCCGGGTCGATGCGTGAGCTGTTCGTCAACCAGTGGCGTCCGCTGCTGCTGTGCTTCCTGATCACCGCCGGCGGCACCGTCGCGTTCTATACGTATTCGGTCAACGGGCCGAAGATGATCCAGAGCGCGTTCGCGGGCGATGACGTCATGACCGGCACGATGATCAACCTCGGCGTGCTGACCTTCCTGATGGTGCTGCAGCCGATCGGCGGCTGGCTGTCGGACATGGTCGGGCGCAAGAGCCTGCTGGTGTTCTTCGGCATCGGCGGCGTGCTGTACAGCTGGTACCTGATCACCGAACTGCCCAACCAGCACGATCCGTTCATGGCCTTCCTGGTGCTGGGCATCGGCTTCGTGATCCTGACCGGCTACACCTCGATCAACGCCGTGGTCAAAGCCGAGCTGTTCCCCACCCATGTGCGCGCACTGGGCGTGGGCTTCGGCTATGCGATGGCCAACTCGCTGTTCGGTGGCACCGCGCCGCTGCTGTACCAGGGCGCGCTGAAGACCGGCCAGGTCGGCATGTTCGCGGTGTACGTCACGGCGATCATCGCGGTATCGCTGGTGGTCTACATGTTCTTCCTGACCAACAAGGGCCCGAACTGGCTCGATGGCACCCGCAGGTAAGTGCTGCACGGCCCGCCTCGCGATCGCGCGGGGCGGGCTGATGCTGACGATGCTGGTCCCGGCGTTCGCCTGGGTCAGCACGGCATTCCTGACACGCAGCGCCCTTCGGGGCGCTGTTTTGCTATTGGGGGCCGTCTCGCTGAGCGCCGCCGACGGCTCGCCTCAACGGCGCGCCGATTCGCTCTTCTCGCGCTCGGCGCGGAACTCGGAGCCTTCTTCCCACTGCGGCCAGCGACGGCTGTTGGCCAGCTCCGCGCCCAGGTCGTAGACCAGCAGGGTGTCGGCGGCGTGGCCGCTCGGGTCCCAGCCCGGGGTCCAGGCATCGCAGGCCTGGTGGTAGCAGGCGGCGAAATACGCATCGCGCAGCTCACGGCCCTTTTCGACGCCACCCTCGCGCATGTCCAGCCCCGGGCCGATGGTGATCGCCGGCACGCCGAGGCGGGCGAAGGCGAAATGGTCGGCGCGATAGAAGAAGCCGGCTTCCAGGTTCGGGTCCGGCGAGTAGGTCCGGCCCCGTGCCTTGGCCACGCGCTCCAGGTCCCCTTCGAGCGAGACCCGGCCCTTGCCCCACGAGGCGATGTCGCGGGTCGGGCCATCCGGGCTGAACATCTCGATGTTCAACACCGCAGCGGTCTTGTCGAGCGGGGCGAGCGGGTGTGCGGCGTAATAGCTGGCGCCAAGCAGGCCCTTCTCTTCCGCGGTCAACGCCACGAAATACAGTGTGCGCTGCGGCTGCGGGCCGGCGGCGAAGACGCGGCCCAGCTCCAGCACGGTAGCCACGCCGGTGGCGTTGTCGATCGCGCCGCGACGGATGCGGTCGCCCTTCGCATCAGGCTGGCCGATACCGAAGGCATCCCAATGCGCGGAGAAGATCACCGCCTCATCGGCGTGCGCGCCGCCCGGCAGCTTGGCCACCACGTTGCGGGTGATCACCTGCTCGCGCTTGAGCTTGAAGTCCACCGAGAGCTGCGCATCGCCCAGGGCCACCGGCTTGAAGGCCGGGGTCATGGCGCGGCGCTTCTCGGCCTCGAAATCCAGGCCCGCGTCGCGGAACAACTGCTCGGCCAGGCTGCGCTGCATCCAGCCGCGCACCGGTACGTGCTGGGCCAGGGCCTGCTCGCGGGTGCGTTCGATATCGAACAGCGGCGAGGTGCCCGAGCTCTTTACCGTGGCCCAGCCGTACGCGGCCGGCGCGGTCTCGTGCACGATCAGCACGCCCTGCGCACCGCGGCGTGCGGCTTCTTCGAATTTGTACGTCCAGCGGCCGTAGTACGTCACCGCCTTGCCATCGAACGCACCCGGCTGGTCGGCCTCGAAATCGGCGTCATTGATCAGCACCACGGCGATCTTGCCGTGCAGGTCGACGTCCTTGTAATCGTTCCAGTGGCGCTCGGGCGCATCGATGCCGTAGCCGACGAACACCAGCGGTGCGTTCTTGATCGCCACCGCATCCTGCGGACGCAGGCTCTGCAGGGTCACGTCCTCGCCATTGGCCAGGGCGCGCTGCCTGCCCTTCTGGCGCAGCTGCGCGCGCACCGGGCCATCGACCTGCGCGCGCACCATCGGCACCGGCTGCACCCAGCCGCCGTCGACACCACCGGGCTGCAGGCCGTACTTCTTGAATTCCTCGATCAGGTACTGGACCGTGCGCTCTTCACCGGGCGTGGCCGGGGCGCGGCCTTCGAACTCGTCCGAGGCCAGGATGCGCACATGCCGCGACAGGGCCTGCGGATCGATGCCGCCACCCGGCAGATCATTGGCGGCGTGGGCCAGGCCGCCCACGAACAGGCAGGACGACAGCAGCAGCATGCGCATCGGATTCACGGCAGACACCAGGACGAAAACGGGACACCGGAGTGTAACGTGACACCCCCGTGACCGTGCACTAGCGGCGATCGCGATCCAGCCAGCAGGCCAGGCCCTGCGCGTTGAGCTCGATATCCATGGCCAGCACCCGGGTCACCGCCTCATCGTCGAGTGGGCAGCCGTGGGACTGTGCGCGTTCCAGGTACAACGCGGTCAGCGCCGCCACCAGGCATCGGTGCCGATCCGGCCGACCATCGCATTGGCGACCGATCTCGACCATCGCATCGATCTGCTCGACCAGATCCGCCGCCAGTTTCCGCGGCGGTGCCACGGGCCCGTAGTGGGTCAGGTACATGGTCTGCGGATCGTGGGCCAGCATGCGCGCGATCGACTGCTTCAGCGGCTCCGGATCGAACTGGACAGGCGAAGACGTCGGCACGATGAAAGCCCCCTGCGCGCTGTCCAGCTCGCGGTAGGAGAGCCCGAAGGTGTCGCCGGTGAACCAGCTGCGGCTGCGCGCATCCCACACGCACAGATGATGGCGCGCGTGCCCGGGGGTATCGATGCACAGCAGTGCACGCCCGGCCAGATCCACGGTGTGGCCATCCTCGGCGATCACCACGCGCGCGGCGGGCACCGGCAGCACCGGGCCATAACTGCGTGCGATCTCGGCTTCGCCATAGACCTCGGTGGCCCCGGCAACCAGGCGGGTTGGATCGAGCATGTGCGGCGCGCCGCGCGGATGCACGACCAGGGTGGCGTTGGGCAATTGCTGCATCAGCAGACCGGCGCCGCCGGCATGATCCAGGTGCACATGGGTCAGGATCAGCCAGTCGACCTGTTCCGGCCCGCAGCCGGCGCGCGTCAATGCGGCGAGCATCGCGGGCACGGCCAGGCCGGTACCGCAATCGATGAAGGCCGCCCGGCCGTTCTCGACGATCAGGTAGGCGGCGTCGAAATCATCGCGCTGGAACGCGGTGTCGATCGTATGAATGCTGGGGTCGGAGTGCATCAACACATCCCTGGCACGAAACGCCCCCATCTTACGCCGATCAGTGCATCCGCTTCGATGCGGCTTTGGTCGCAGTGGCGGCCAGCAGCGGTCCGCGCAGCAGCACCGCAGCGACCATCACCGCCAGGAACGCACCGTAGGCATAAAGCACTGCCAGTACCTGCCGCCAGATGGGGCCGGCATCGTTCTGCACCACGCCGATGTGGTGGCCCCACAGCATCGCCACGATGCTCAGCACGAAGGCGAGGGCCAGCGCGGCGCCATCGAACAGGCGGCGCGCGGTGCCACGCGGCTGGCGCGGGAACAGCCAGTACAGCGTGCCCAGCAGCACGAACCAGGGCAGGAACAACAACAACGACAACCAGGCCATCGCAGTCTCCCGTGCAGGAACACGCCCCTGCGGCGTGCAGGGGCATCATGCCATAGTGGTTGCATCGCCCCACCGTCGATGCCTGCGTGATGAGGCGTTCGCCCGGTTGCCGGCCAGCGGCCGGCACTACGTGGTGCTGCGGTTGCCTGGTCGCCGGGCAGCGGCAGGCGTTACCCGCGCAGCGCCTGGAGTGCGGCCAGCACCACATCGACCTCGGCCTCGAGCTTGAACAGCTCGCTCTGCAGCCCGTCGCCATGCTCGGTCTGCTTGAGCACGCCGATCAGCTGGCCGGCATCGCGCGGCGAATCGAAGCCTTCGCTCTGGATCAGCGGCGTGCCGTCACCGGCCTGCAGCTTGAAGTAGAAACGGCCGTCCTTCTCGCGGTACTGCTTGAACAGCGGCGGTGCAGCGCGCGCGGCCCCGCTTTCCTCGCTGGGCACGTCACCGGCGGTGGACAGATCGCGCAGGCCGACGGCATGGCGCAGCTCCTTGAGCAGCGGCACGGCGAACTGCTCGCGCAGTTGCTGGCCACGACGGCGCAGCAGCGCCTCGATCTTTTCCGGCTCGGCCATCAGCGCGTCGTAGCGCTCGCGCAGTGGAGTGATCTCGCTGTCGATGCGCTCGAACAGCTGCTGCTTGGCATCGCCCCAGCTGATGCCGTCGGCGAACGCCTGCGCGAACGCAGCGGTCTGTTCCGGGGTGGCGAAGGCCTGGTACATCTGGAACAGCGCCGAGCCTTCGGTGCTCTTCGGCTCGCCGGGCGCGCGCGAATCGGTGAGGATCGCGAACACCAGCTTCTTCAGCTCCGCGCGCGGGGCGAACAGCGGGATGGTGTTGTGATAGCTCTTGCTCATCTTGCGGCCATCCAGGCCCGCGAGCGTGGCGACCTGCTCATCGATCACCACCTCCGGCAGCGGGAAGAATTCCTGGCCGTAGACGTGGTTGAAACGCTGGGCGAAGTCGCGCGCCATCTCGATGTGCTGGATCTGGTCGCGGCCGACCGGCACGCGGTTGGCCTTGAAGATCAGGATGTCGGCCGCCATCAGCACCGGGTACATGAACAAGCCCGCGCTGACCCCGGCGTCATCATCGAGCTGCTCCTCGCGGTTCTTGTCCACGGCCGCCTTGTAGGCATGCGCGCGGTTGAGGATGCCCTTGCTGGCGATCACGGTCAGGAACCACATCAGCTCGGTGGTTTCCGGGATGTCGCTCTGCCGGTAGAACCACACCTTGTCCGGATCCAGCCCGCACGCCAGCCAGCTTGCCGCGATCTCCAGCGTGGAGCGCTGGGTGCGCTCGGGCTCCTGCGCCTTGATCAGGCTGTGCAGGTCGGCCAGGAAGAAGAAGCTCTCGATATCCGAGGCCTGGCTGGCGGTGATCGCCGGACGGATGGCGCCGACGTAGTTGCCCAGGTGGGGCGTGCCGGAGGGGGTGATGCCGGTAAGGACGCGGGTAGTCATGGGGGAATCAATGCGGACAGATGAACCGCCCCAGTTTACCTGCCCCCGCTCGACCCCGTTGGCCCGGCCCGTGCGTTTGATCCTGCACCTGCCCTGCGGAGCCCTGCCATGAAACGCCTGATCCTGCCCCTGCTTGCCGTGCTGGCCCTGTGCGGCTTCAAGCCGGCGCCCTCTCTGCGCTACGACACCGGGCCCGTCCACCTGACCGTGATCGACCGCGACAGCGGCCAGGTCCTCACCCAGTACCGCCAGGGCAGCGAGCGCTGGGTGGCAGGACAGCAGGGCCATCGCTACAGCGTGCGCCTGCGCAACGGCAGCGCCGAGCGGGTGCTGGTGGTGCTCTCGGTCGACGGTCTGAATGCCATCAGCGGCGAGGTGGCTGCCCCCGGCCAGACCGGCTATGTGCTCAACCCGTGGCAGACCACCGATATCCACGGCTGGCGCAAATCCTCCGACGAGGTCGCCCAGTTCGTGTTCACCGATCCGGACCGCAGCTATGCGGCCCGTACCGGGCGCCCGGACAACATCGGGGTGATCGGGGTGGCGGTCTTCCACGAAGCCGGGCGGGTGTCCTGGGAGGCCGCGCCCGCGGTGGCCGGCGCGGCCGATGCCAAGGCACGCCCGCAGGCGCGCGCATCGACGATGGAGAGCGCACGCGCGACCGGTTCCTCGTCCCCCGCCCCCCAACTGGGCACCGGCCATGGCCAGCGCGAGGCATCGCGCGTGCGCAACACCGCCTTCGAACGCGCCACGGCGGATCCGGCACAGCAGCTCCAGGTCCGCTACGACAGTGAGCGCAACCTGAGAGCGCGCGGAATTCTTCCCCGGCGGAGCACGCCGCCGCGCGACGAGCCGCAGGCCTTCCCCGGCCAGTACGTGCCGGACCCGCCGTCGTATCGCGATCGCTGATCCGGACCAGGCGCATGAAAAACGGGCCGCTCTCGCGGCCCGTTCCGGTTTCAACCCCCGACGGCAGCGCCGTCGCAACGGATCACCGCTCAGTGGTAATCCGGATAATCCTTGCGCATGGCGGCTTCGAAGTCGCGGACTTCGGTTTCAGCACGGTCGCGTGCCCAGCCATAGCGCTCCTGCAGGCGTCCTGCGAGGTACTCGGCATTGCCCTCGGCCACCTTGAAATCGTCGTCGGTCAGGTCGCCCCACTTGGCCTGCGCCTTGCCCTTGAGCTGCGTCCACTTGCCGGAAATGATGTCTTTGTTCATGGGTTCGCTTCCTTGATTGCAACGGCCATCTCGCCGTGGGACCAGAGTGGGCCAGGGCGCGTTGCCGCACGGTCAAGCGGCGATGAAACGCATGCTCACGAGCTTGAATGATTCACTACGGCACCGTCCGCGCTGTCATCCTGCGGACATGAAAAAGGCCGGGAATTCCCGGCCTTTTCCGTTGACTGCTGATCCGCGGATCAGTTGCCCTTGGCAGCGTCTTCGACCGATTCACCGGCCTTCTGCACGTCCTTGCCTGCACCAGCAACGGTGTTGCAGCCGGACAGCATGGCCACCGAGAACATCGACAACAGCATCAGTGCGATAACACGCTTCATGGGGTTCTCCTGGTTGTTCAAATTCAATACCGAAATCCGGTCCCGCCTGTCAGGAGAGCACGCCAGCGCAGCTCCCCTTCCTGACCTGCAGTGCCGTGGGTCGAAACACACGGCGCCGCGTGACGTGCAATCTGGCTGGAGCGGCGTGCAGCGGATGTGAATGCAGGAAAGCGCTGTTCAGCCAGCAGTGCTCAATCGCGCATCAGCGTCGATTTGCCGAACAGGCTTTCGACCAGATCCACCGCCAGTTCGGCCGTGGCATTGCGGTTGTCCAGCAGCGGATTGAGCTCGACGATGTCCAGCGAGCCCATGCGCCCGGTGTCGGCGATCATCTCCATCACCAGCTGCGCCTCGCGGTAGTTGACCCCGCCCGGCACCGTGGTGCCCACGCCCGGCGCGATGCTGGGATCCAGGAAGTCCACGTCGAAGCTGACATGCAGATGGGTGTTGGCATCGATGCCGGCCAGTGCCGCTTCCATGGTGCGCTTCATGCCGGCTTCGTCGATGTAGCGCATGTCGTAGACATCGACCTGGTGCTGCTTGATCAGGCGCTTCTCTTCCTGGTCCACCGAGCGGATGCCGATCTGGTGCACCTGCTGCGGGCGGATCGCGGGGGCGTCGCCGCCGAGCCGGGTCAACGCATCCGGGCCGAGCCCGCACAGGCAGGCCACCGGCATGCCGTGCACATTGCCCGACGGGGTGACCTCGCTGGTGTTGAAGTCCGAATGCGCGTCCAGCCAGAGCACGCGCAGGTCCTTGCCCTGCTCGCGGCACCAGCGCGCGACCGCGGTGATCGAGCCGATGCCCAGGCAGTGGTCGCCGCCGAGCATGATCGGCATGCGGCCGGCCTGCAGTTCGGTGTAGGTGGCGTCCATCAGCGCGCGGTTCCAGGCGACCACCTCGTCGAGATGGCGATAGCCGTGCACCGGTGCCGTCCATGGATTGCGCGGACCGTCCAGGTTGCCGAGGTCGCGCACGTCCACGCCCCGCGCGATCAGCGCATCGCCCAGGCCCGCGATGCGCAGGGCGTCCGGTCCCAGACCCGCGCCACGGTGGCCCGCCCCGATGTCGGTGGGCACGCCAATCAGGGAAACCGGGGAATACATCGCCATCGCTGTTGCCTCCATTGCAAAGAGGAACAGCATAGCCAGCGCGGGGTGATACGACTCGCGGCGCTGCAGCAGCCGTCATCGACCGTGCAGCAATGGTGCCGGCACCCGGATTCGAACTGGGGACCTACCGCTTACAAGGCGGTTGCTCTACCAACTGAGCTATGCCGGCATCGGCATCGCGGCGGGACGACCCGTCGCGGAGCCGGGATTCTAGCGCACGCGCGCGCATTCCAGCGAGCGCTGCTGGGCTGCACCGCTGCGCTGGCGTGCCGCGGCAGCCTCCGTACCCGCTGCCAGGGTCGCGTCCAGCCACCACTGCGCGCTGCCATCGCCACCGCTGGCGACCATCTTCGCCTTGAAACCGGCCGCACTCAGCGCCGCCAGGCGGCGTTCCGCGCCTTCCCGGTTGCGGTACTGGCCCAGCGCGATGGCATGGGTCTCCTCGCCCTGGGAAATGATGTAGTAATCGCTCACCCCGGCCGCAACGATGCGTTTGACTGTGGCCTGCGCTTCTTCCCGGCTGGCGGCGGGCGGCAGCAGCACCCGGTAACGGGTGGCGCCGACATCGGCGACCTCGCGCAGCCGGGCCGTGCGCAGGGCACTCCCGGCGCGGGACTGGGCGGCCTGGGCCGTCGCGCGGTCGGCGAAGGGCCCCAGGCTGACGCATTGGGCAGGCGCGGCCGGCGGCGCGACCGGTGCCGGTGGGGCGACCGCCGGGGCGGCGGCGGGACCAGGCGCAACAGCGGGCGCGGTAGCAGCAGGCGCGGGCGTGGCAGCCACGGCGGTGGGCGGCAGGTCGGGGGTCACCGGCGGCTGGCCCACCGGTGCCGCGGTCGCAGCCGGGGCCGACGCCGGCGTCACGTCCTGCAGCGCGGGCGCGTTGTTGGTCGGTGTCGCCGCAGCGGGGGGCGCCTGCGTCGGCGGCAGCACTTCCAACTGCGCCACGCCGACCGGCGAGGCCGGGGGTTCGCTGACCGGTTCGCCGCGCAGCAGCCACCACAGCGCGACACCGAGGTTGAGGATGACCAGGACGACGATCAGGGCACGGGTGAGCATCGGCTGATCCTAGCCTGCCGACGGCGGTTGATGCACGGCCCAGCGGGCCAGCCCGTCCAGCACCAGCGCAGGCTGGAATTCGGCATCGCCGAGCAGCGGCAGCAGGGCGGGTGCACCGCCCCCGTGGACCAGCAGGTGCGGCAGCGCGCCGAGCCGTTCGCCGCCCTGGACACGGCTGCGTTCGATCAGCGCCACCGCCGCACCATCGCAGCCGGACGCCAGCGCATCGGCCGTGTCATTGGCGAACTCGCTGTAGTCGCCGCCGGCTGCGGGCAGTTGCACCGCACGCGCATGCAGCGCTTCGCGCATGGTGGTGGGCGAGGCCGCGATGCGGCCACCGTGGTGCTGGCCATCGGCATCGAGCAGATCGATGGTCAGCGCGGTGCCGACGCCGGCGATCAACACGGCCTGGCCCCGCGCCGCCACGGCCAGCAGCGCCAGATAGCGGTCCACGCCGAAGCGGCCGGGATCGGCATAGGCGATCCGCACCCCGGCGTACTCTGCTTCGGTGCGCGCCACGCGCACCTGGCGGAAGCGCGCCTGCAGCACATCCAGCATCGTGGCGGTCAGCGAGGGCGCTGCGACGCTGGCGACATAGGCGGTCTCGCCCGACGGCAGCGCATCCAGTGCCGCGGCCGGCATCGCTTCGGCGCCATGCGGCCATGCCTGCACATCGCCCGCGCGCACGCCCTGCAGCGGGGCGAACTTGAAGCGCGAATTGCCCAGATCAAACAACCAGTCGCTCATTGCGCCCTCACGCTGACTTCGCCCGCATGGAAAACCCGTTCGCTGCCGTCGATGCGCACGCGCAGCGCGCCATCGTCGGCCAGACCCAGCGCCGTGCCGGCAAACAGCACGCCACCTTCTTCCACCTGCACCTCGCGCCCGGCCAGGCTGTCCAACGCGGCATAGCGCGCAAGGAACGGCGCCAGGCCGTCCTGCTCGAACGCGTCCAGTGCCGGCAGCAGGGCCGCGACGATGCGGGCGACCACGGCGTTGCGCGACGTCTGTGCGCCGGACAGCGTGTCCAGATCGGTCCAGGGCTGGGTGATCTCCGCGGCGAACGCGGCGGGCATGCGCACGTTGACGCCCAGACCGATCACCGCACGCGCGGGGCCGGCGAACTCACCGCCGCCCTCGATCAACAGGCCGCCGAGTTTGTGCCCGTCGACGACAAGGTCATTCGGCCACTTCAGCGCGACCTCGCGAAAGCCCGCCTCACGCAGCGCCTCGGCGACCGCGACCCCGGCGACCAGGCTCAGCCCGCCCAACCGCGACAGGCCACCGGCAAAGCCACGCAGCACGGAGAGATAGAGGTGCGCCGCCAAGGGCGAGGCCCAGGCCCGTCCGCGGCGCCCGCGGCCACGGGTCTGGCGCTCGGCCAGCAGGACCATGGCCCCGCGCTCCGGCGCGCTGCAGCGCAGCAATTCACTGTTCGTTGACGCAACCGACCAGGCCACCTGCAGGGAGGCGAGCTGGCCCGCGGCCGGGCCCGGCAGCGCGGCCTGGATCGCGTCGGCATCCAGCAGATCCAGCGGTTGCTGCAACTGGTAGCCGTCACCGGCGCGCCCGTCGATATCGACGCCCGCCGCCCTAAGTCCTTGAATCCGCTTCCAAATCGCGGCGCGGGTCTGGCCCAGTTCGCGCGCCAGCGCGTCGCCGGACAGGCGCCCGGCGCCCAGTTTGGCCAGCAGTTGGCGGTCGTCCACGGCAGCTTCCATCGGGTAAACGGGAAAAGTATGCGGGAAAGCCGCCGCCAGCGCCCGCCCGGGGCCTTCCAATCCCCCGGCGGAATCGGGCTAGAATCGGGAACTTCACCCGCCGCTGGATGTTGACGATGCGCCCGTTCGCCCATTGCCTGCTCCTCCTGATGGCCCCGCTGGCCGCGCATGCTTCCGATGCGCTCACCACGGCGGGTCGCGGCGCGTGTGTCTATTCGGCCAGTGAAAACGAGCGCAGTGCGCCGGCATCGGCATCTGCATCCGCCGCACCCGCCACCGTCAAGCCCAGCGCCAGCAGCGGGACCAGCACCGGCGGCGGCGGCGATGAGGACGTGCTGCCGCGCCTGCGCGCGCCGAAATGGCACAGCTTCCTGCCGGGTATGTTCCGCTGATCGAACGACTGTTGGGCTGGCTGCGCCGCACGCCACGCGAGATCGACCCCACCCTCTGGGACACCACCTGCCACCGCGCTGCCTGGCTGCAGGAGCTGGACGCGGACCGCCGCGAACGCCTGCGCGCCCTCGCTGCCCGCTTCCTGCACGAGAAAACCATCAGCCCGGCCGCCGGACTGCAGCTGGACGACGCCGATGGCGTGCTGCTGGCCGCGTTGTGCTGCCTGCCGCTGCTGGAGCTGGGTGAGGTCGGCCTGCGCGGCTGGTCGCAGCTGATCGTCTATCCCGACGCGTTCCGCGTGCACCGCAGCCAGGTGGATGCCGCCGGCGTGCTGCACGAATGGGACGATGCGCTGATCGGCGAATCCTGGGACAGCGGCCCGCTGATCCTGTCGTGGGCCGACATCCAGGCCGACATCGCCGATCCCGAGGCCGGGTTCTGCGTGGCGGTGCATGAGATGGCGCACAAGATCGATGCGCTGGACGGCGCGATCGACGGCACGCCGCCGTTGCCGCGTGCGTGGCAGAAACAGTGGGCGGCGGATTTCCAGCAGGCCTATGACGCGTTCTGCGGCACCGTGGATCAGGGTCGGGAAACGCAGATCGATCCGTATGCATCCGAGGCGCCGGAAGAGTTCTTCGCGGTGGTCAGCGAGTACCACTTCTCCGCACCGGCGCTGCTGGCCCGCGAGATGCCGGCGGTGGCCGCGCATCTGCAACGGTTCTATGGTCCGTCGCCGCTGATGCGGTGATGCGGTGACGTGCGCTACGACCAACGGTCGTGGGCTACCCACCCCGTGGGAATGCCGGGGTACGGACCATCGGCAGGTACCGGCCGTGGGTGGTTACGGCCGTTACGGCCCCGGCGGCAACTTCACTTCGAAGCGGGCGCCCCCCAGCTCCGGCGAACGCTTCACCTGCAGCTCGCCGCGGTAGTCCTTGATCAGATCCTGCACGATCGACAGACCGATGCCGTGGCCCTGCACGCGCTCGTCGCCCCGCACGCCACGCTGCAGCACCTTGGCAATATCTTCCGGTGCGATGCCCGGGCCATCGTCATCCACCGACAGCACCAGGCCGGCGCGACGCGCACCCGGTGCCGGCAACGGATGCGCGGTCAGCAGCACGCGGCGCTTGGCCCACTTGAACGCATTCTCCAGCAGGTTGCCGAGCAGTTCCTGCAGATCGCCGGGCTCGCCATGGAAACGCGCGGCCGGATCGATGTCGAACTCGCACAGCACGCCCTTGGAGGCATAGACCTTTTCCAGGCCACGCACGATCTCTTCGGCGTTGGACTCGATCGGCAGGGGGGCGGAGAACAGCTTGTGGCCGGACGACGCCGCGCGCGCCAGCTGGTAGGACACCAGGTTGTTCATGCGCCGCAGCTGCACGTCGAATTCTTCGCGCAGATCCTCATCGCGTGCGCCGCTGTCGAGCTGCGTGCGCAGCACCGCGAGCGGTGTCTTCAGGCTGTGCGCGAGATCGGCCAGCGTGTTGCGCTGACGCTCCAGGTTCTCGCGCTCGCTCTCGATGAAGGCGTTGATGCTGTCGGTCAGCGGCTCAAGCTCGCGCGGATGGCGTTCGCTCATGCGCTCGGTTTCACCGCGCTGGACCTTGGTCAGTTCGTTGATCACGCGCCGCATCGGGCGCAGGCTCCACTGCAGAATGACCGTCTGCAGCAGCAGCAGGATCAGACCGATGCCGCCGAGGTAGAACCACACCCGCCCGCGGAACACGCGCAGCTGTGCGCCGAGCGCGCGCGAGTCTTCGAGCACGTAGATCGTGTACGGGAATTCGGTGGCCGGGTCGGCGTCGGCATCCCAGACCAGGCCCATGCCATAGCGGTAGGCCGAGCCCTCGCTGCCGTCGATCTGGATCATCGGCAGCGGACCTTCGAAGACTTCCTGGCGCGGGGCCAGCATGCCGCCGCCCACGGTCGGCAGCATCGGGCCTTCGGCGGACATGGAGTTGCCCTTTCCGTCAGGCATCACGACCTGCAGATAGAGGCCGCTGCCGGGGACGTCGAAGCGCGGATCCGGCGGCTGCTCGCGGATGTACAGCGAGCGGTCGCGGGTGAAATCGATGCCGGCCGCATACGCGGTGGCGTAGTTCTTCAACCGCTCGCGCAGGTTGGCCTTCGCGGTATCGGCGAAGGCGGCATCCAGCGCGTAGCCGGCCAGGGCCAGGAAGGCCACCAGACCCACCGAGGCGGCCAACAGCTGGCGCGCCTGCAATGAGCGCGGCCGCCAGCGTTTAAAGAACCACAGACGGCCGGACATCATCTATCGCCAGCCGCAGCTCAACCTTCGTTGCGCGGAATGGCGAAGCGGTAACCGCGGCCACGCACGGTTTCGATCGGCTTGAGTTCGCCGTCGGCATCGAGCTTCTTGCGCAGGCGGCCGATGAAGACCTCCAGCACGTTGGAGTCGCGGTCGAAGTCCTGCTGGTAGATGTGTTCGGTGAGGTCGGCCTTGGAGACCAGTTCACCGGCATGCATCATCAGGTACTCCAGCACCTTGTACTCGTAGCTGGTGAGGTCCACGTTGCTGCCATTGACGCTGACCGTCTGCGCGGCAAGATCCAGCGCGACCGGGCCGCATTCCAGCGTGGGCTTGCTCCAGCCGGCGGCACGGCGCAGCAGCGCATTGACGCGGGCCAGCAGCTCTTCGACATGGAATGGCTTGACGAGGTAATCGTCGGCGCCCTGCTTGAGGCCCTCGACCTTGTCCTGCCAGCTCGAACGCGCGGTCAGGATGAGCACCGGGAACTTCTTGCCCTCGTCGCGCAGTGCCTTGATCAGTTCCATGCCCGACATCTTGGGCAGGCCCAGATCTATGATGCCGACGTCGAACGGTACTTCGCGGCCCATGTACAGACCTTCCTCACCGTCCTGCGCAGCATCGACGGCAAAGCCTTCGCGCTTGAGCCGGGCTGCCAGTGTTTCCCGCAGCGGGGCTTCGTCTTCGACCAGAAGGATACGCATGAACTCTCCCTAGTGTCCTGGGTATGGCCCCATGGGGCCAGTGGGTAATGCAGATGACTGCGGACAACTATCCCTGTTCAGGGGTTATCGCCGCGTAGTGATGACATATCCGAGCGCGGCGTGCGGGGCTGTGAACGCGATGTCGCGGGATCGTCCATATAGCGGACGCGGCCGCGGTCATCCATGTACTTGACCCGGTTGATGTCGCGCCCGTCGAAGGGCACGCGCTCGGCGCCCAGGATGTGTCCACCGGTAGTCCGCTGCACCCGACGGACAGCATCGGACAGCGTGCGTTCCTGCGGACCACCGCGTTCGGCCGTGCGCATCATCTCGGCACGAGCCGCTTCCGGCGGCATCTGTGCCCACGCACTGGCGGAGGCAGCTGCGCCCGTCGCCAACAGGGCGAAGGCGGCAATGCGGCGGTGGCGGGTCACGGAGAACATCGGTCTGATCCTAGCGGAGCGCGGCTAAACGTTCAAAAGTTGTGAATCGGCAACCGCCAGCCTGGGCCGGCGCTTTACGAATCTTTAGCGAATTCTTGGTTTTAGCCAGTGAATCCGGTCTGAACTTTTCCGGTTGCCTCCCCACTTTGTTCATCTAAGTGAACATTGGCGGCCAAAGCGAGTCCCTTGTCAAGCTGACAGGGTGACGCAGCTCACGCCGCGACGCGTTCGGCCTGGGCGCGGGTCACCGCCAACGCCTGGTCGATCAGGCTCCAGTCGGCCCCGACGCGGTGCGAGCCTTCGCTCAGGATCTGGCGGAAGGCGCGCCCACCCGGTTGGCCGTGGAACAGCCCCAGCAGGTGGCGGGTGATGTGCTTGAGCGCCAGCCCGCGGGCCAGCTGGGCCTCGATGTACGGCTGCATGGCGCGCAGCAGCGCCTCGCGCGACTGCAGCGGGGCACCGGTCTGGGCCGCCTCCAGCTGATGCAGCACGTAGGGGTCGTGGTAGGCCGCACGGCCCAGCATCACCCCGTCCAGCGCCGGCAGCTGGGCCTGCGCGGCCTCGACCGTCGCCAAGCCACCGTTGAGGACGATCGGCAGCTGCGGACGATCGGCCTTGAGGCGGTGCGCCCAGTCGTAACGCAGCGGCGGCACTTCGCGGTTTTCCTTCGGCGAAAGGCCCTTCAACCACGCGTTGCGGGCATGCACCACGAACATCGCGCTACCGGCGTTGGCCGATTGGTCGACGAAGTTGACGAAGGTTTCGTAGTCGTTGTCGTCATCCACACCCAGGCGGCACTTCACCGTCACCGGAATGTCCACCGCTGCGACCATCGCACCCACGCACTCGGCGACCAAGGCCGGCTCGCGCATCAGGCAGGCACCGAAGCGCCCGGCCTGGACCCGGTCGGAGGGGCAGCCGCAGTTGAGATTGACCTCGTCGTAGCCCCACTCCTGCGCGATGCGCGCGGCCTGGGCCAGCAGGGCCGGATCGCTGCCACCGAGCTGCAGCGCAAGCGGATGCTCGCTGCCGTCGAAGCCGAGCAGGCGCTCACGGTCGCCATGGATCACCGCGTTGGCGTGCACCATCTCGGTATACAGCCGTGCGCCCGGCGCCAGCAGCCGGTGGAAATACCGGCAATGGCGATCCGTCCAGTCCATCATCGGGGCGACGGACAGACGCAGGGAGGCGGCGTAACGCGCGGTGGCGTCGGTGGCGGGCTGGGTGGTCATCGGGTGCAGGTGCATCTGTAATCACTGGCATTGCCAGCGCAATCAATAGTTTACCCCGTTCCCATGAACGCTGTCCGAGGGCGCAGGCGGCCGCCAGCCCGGACGCCGAGTACACGGCTGCAACGACGGCAGTAGACAATGCAGCCCTGCACGTCCCTCCCAGGCATCCATGCCCGCGTTCCGTCTGCCCAGTTTCGACCCCACCACCGAACAAGGCGTGCTGCGCCTGTCGATCGCCGCGTCGCTGGCAATGGCCGCCGCCGCGGTGGCCTTCGGCCTGCTCGCCAACTCCTCGCTGATCATCTTCGACGGCATCTACGGGCTGATCGACGTGGTGATGACCTGGCTGTCGCTGCTGGTGGTGCGCCTGATCAGCCTGTCGACCCACGTGGATACCCTGCAGTCGCGCTTGAACCAGCGCTTCACCATGGGTTTCTGGCACCTGGAGCCGATCGTGCTCGGGGTCAGCGGCACGTTGATGATCGGCGCGGCGCTCTATGCGGCGGTCAATGCGGTGGACGCGCTGATGTCCGGCGGGCGCGAGATCGCGCTCGGGCCGGCGATTCTGTTCGCGGTGATCTCGATCGTGGCCGAAACCGGGCTGGCGCTGTTCGTACGCCGTGCGAACCGGTCGATCGGCTCGGACTTCATCGCGCTCGATGCAAAGAACTGGGTGGTCGCGGCCAGCATGTCGGCCGCGTACCTGCTCGCCTTCGTTGGCGGCTATGGGCTGGGCGGCACCGAGTGGGCGTGGCTGGTCCCGTACATCGATCCGGCGATCCTGCTCGTGGTCTGCCTGTTCGTGGTGGTGGCGCCCCTGGGCACGGTGCGCCAGGCGCTGTCCGACATCCTGCTGATCACGCCGCTGGACCTGCAGGCGCATGTCGACGCGGTGGCGCGCGACATCGTGGCCAGGCACGGTTTCCTGGAGTACCGCAGTTACGTGGCCAAGGTCGGACGCGGTGAGCAGATCGAACTGTTCTTCGTGGCGCGCGCGGATGATCCGCCGCGGCCGCTGATCGAATGGGATCGCCTGCGCGATGAGATCGGCGAGGCGCTGGGCGAGGAGTCGCCGGACCGGTGGCTGACGATCATGTTCACGACGGACCGGGAGTGGGCGATCTGAGCGACGCCGACGTGCATTGCACTATCGCCCGGTCACTACGCTGCCCTGCTTCCACTGCCGCGGCGACTGCCCGGTCTGCGCCTTGAACGCGCGCGACAATGCCGCCTCACTGCCGTAGCCCACATCGATCGCGATGCGCTTGAGCGGATGGCCACGACGCAGCGCCTGCTGCACCAGGCGGGTACGCCAGCCCTGCAGATAGTGGCCGGGTGTGCTGCCGATGGTGTCGCGGAAACTGTCGGCGAAGGCGCTGCGTGACATGCCGGCGCGCTGCGCGAGCGACTCCAGCGTCCACTCGTCGGCCGGCGCTTCGTGCATGGCGACCAGCGCGTGGCGCAGCCGCGGATGCGCCATGCCGGCGAGCAGGCCGACCCGGATCTGGCCACTCTCCATCAGCGCGCGCAGGATCTGGATCAGCACCACTTCGAACAGGCGATCCAGCAGGGCCTGGCGGCCGCAGCGCTGCGCGAACGCTTCTTCGAACAGCAGCGACAGCACCGGCTGGCCGCCATACAAGCCCTCCAGCGGCAGGCACACGATCGGCGGCAGTGCCGCGGCGACCGGGTTGTTGGCGCCGCCTTCGAACTGCAGGTGGGCGCAGGCGAAATCCGCACCCCGCGTGGCATCGGTGACGAAGCGGTGCGCGAGCGGGCGCGGGTACAGCAGTACGCTGGGCGTGGTGATCTGCAGCGTGCTGCCGTCCGGGTGCTCGACACGCACCTCGCCGTCGCGGATCAGGTGCAGCTGGCCGCGCTCGCCGTCGGCCGGCAGATCGTTGATGCCGCACAGCGCCCCGGCGTGGAAGACCTCGGCAGATACCGCGAAACGGTCCAGCAGGGATTGCAGTCGATCCACCATGGCGGACTCCAGATCAAATTTTCTGGACGAAATGTTGCCACAAGTACGAGACAGACGCGCACAGTACACCTGCCATCTGGCCCACCCCCTTTCACTCCGCAGGAGAATCCCATGTCCATTGCCAACGTTCTGTATACCGCCCAGGCCACTGCCAACGGCGGCCGCGACGGCCGCGCCGTCTCCTCCGACAACGTGCTGGACATCCAGCTCTCCACCCCGCGCGAGCTGGGCGGTGCGGGCGGCCCGGGCACCAACCCCGAGCAGCTGTTCGCGGCCGGCTACTCGGCCTGCTTCCTGGGCGCACTGAAGTACGTGGCCGGCCAGGCCAAGGTCGCCCTGCCGGCCGACACGCAGATCACCGGCAAGGTCGGCATCGGCCAGATCCCGACCGGCTTCGGCATCGAAGTGGCGCTTGAAATTTCGGTCCCGGGCCTGCCGCGCGAGCAGGTCGAAGAGCTGGTGCAGAAGGCCCACATCGTGTGCCCGTACTCGAACGCGACCCGCGGCAACATCGATGTCACGCTGACCGTGGTCTGAGCCACCCGAGGCGCGCGATGCGCCTGCACTCCACGTACGGCCGGGCCTTGTCCCGGCCGTACGCGTGTGTGCGCGCCGTGATGCCGTGAGTCAGGATTGCTTCGTATACTGCCTGCCGGACAATGGAATGAAGGAATCAGGCATGCAGGCGAAGTTCAAACAGTCCCTTCTGGTCGGCATCACGCTGACCGCGCTGATCGCCAGCGGTGCGGCGATGGCGCGATCGCCGGTCGCCACGGCGCAGCCCGACAGGGGCATCAGTGCCTCCTTCACCACCTGCCAGCAGCGCGCCCAGGGCGCGATCGCCCAGGCAGCGTGCATCTCGCAGGAAACCAAGCTGCAGGATCAGCGTCTGAACCGGGTCTACAAGGAGCTCCAAGGCAAGCTCGACGCTGCCGGCAAGGCCAAGCTGGTCGCGGCGCAGCGTGCCTGGCTGGAGTCGCGCAAGCGCGACGGCGAGCTGGAAACCCGGATCTTCGACAGCACCCAGCCCGGCAACCTGCAGGGAAGCGAGATTGAAATGCGCCGCCTTGGCGCACGTGCGGACCAGTTGCAGGGCTACGTCGACCTGCTCGACTGAGGCCGCGCCACGCTGACTGCCGACCCGGCTCCCGCCGCCCCCCCGATTGCACAGAAACAAGGAAGTAAGCCATGCCCGACAACATCGATACCCGCAACCTGGACGCCACCTCCGGCGCGGTCTACTTCGCCGTAGGCCGTGGCACTGAAGGCGGCCCGGCGTCGTACCATCTGTCCATCGCCGGCATCACCCGCGGTACCCGCGAGCCGGATTGGGGCGAGGTCAGCAGCGTCGCGCAGAACAGCGGCTACAGCCTCGGCGCGATCCAGGTCGATTTCGGCCAGCGCGGTACCTGGCCGGTCGGCGCGATCGGCGATCGTCCGCTGGCGGCGGGCGAAAAAACCTACGTGGATGCAGTGATCGACCAGGCCCAGGCCTACGCGAAAACGCACAATCTGCCGTTCACCACTGATCGGGCCGACCTGCGTGGCGACCTGCTCAGCCACGGCAACGGGCTCGGCGGGCGTTCTTCGATCCGCTTCATGGACGAACAGACCCGCGACAGCATCAACGCCTGGGCCGGTTCTGACGAAGGCAAGCAGTGGATCCACGCCAACATCGATTACCCGCAGGTGCGCAACGCCACCCAGACCGCGATGTCGATCCTGGACGCGCACGGCAGCCATATTCCCGATGAGCGCCGTTTCGAGGCGATCAGCCTGCTGGCCAAGACCGCCAACCAGATGCCCGGCCAGCTTCCAAAGCTGCAGAAGGTGCTGGAGAACGGCGGCGACTACGACGCCCTGCGCACCAAGGCCGGCGAGATCCGCGCCACGCACACCTACTACGATGGCCCCAAGGCCGCCGACATCGCCGCGCGCTACGAAGACGCCTACGCGAACAACAAGGACGCGCTGGACCGTGCCCACGCCAAGGTCAGCAGCCGTGACTACGCACCGGCCGGTGAGCGCAATGATGCGGACATCCGCGTCGCGCTCGACCAGATCCATCCGCCGCGCCAGCAGAGTGCCGCCTCGAGCGTGCTGAAGGAAGGCGCCAGCGGCAAGGAGGTCGGCAAGCTGGAGTCCAATCTGGCGGTCCTCGGTTACACCGCTGCCAACGGCCAGGCCCTGAACGCCGACAAGCGCTTCGACAGCGACACCCGCGCGGCGGTGGAAGCCTTCCAGCGCGCGCACGGGCTGGAGCCGGTGGACGGAAAGGCGGGCCCGGCCACGCTGGGTGCGATCGACCGTGAAGCGCGTCAGCTGCAGACCGCACTGGCCGCGCAGGGACATACGGATGCCAACGGCCGCGCGCTGAGCGTGGACGGGCACCTGGGCGCCGGTACCCGCGCCGCGCTGACGGCCTATCAGCAGGCGCACGGCCTGGACCCGAGCGGCGTGCTGGACGCGCAGACCCGCGAAGCGATGGCCGCACCGGCACGCACCGAAGTACCGGCCGCCGTTGCGCCTGCGCTCGATCCCGCGCAGCGCGATGGCGCCACGCTGCGTCCGCTGTCCGATCCGGGCAATGCGCAGCACGTGCTGTACATGGAAACCCTGATGCGCGTGCATGAAGCCGAGGAGGCACGCGGCATCGGCCACGGCCCGCACAGCGAACGACTGGCCGGCGCGCTGACGGTGGAAGCCGCACGCGCCGGCCTGCACACCATCGACCGCGTCGAGCTCAACCAGGACGGTTCGATGGCGCGCGCAGTGCAGGCCAATGCGCTGCGCGACGAGGCCGCGTTGAACCGCACCAGCGCGCCGGTGCAGACCGCCGACGCGATGGGCCAGTCGCTGGAAGAAAGCTCGGCCCGCGCGCAGCAGGCCGGCGATCAACAGCGGGAGCAGCGGCTGATGGACCAGCAGGCCCAGCAGCATGGCGCGCGGGCCATGTCGGCCTGAACCCGGCCGCCAGCGACCGGGTTTTACCGGTCGCTGGTGACCAGCTGCACCACGCTGGAGAAATCCAGTTTGCCGCGGCCGGCCTGGTGATTCATCGAGTACAGGTTGCGGGCCAGCTCGCCCAGCGGGATCGAGGCGCCGACACTCATTGCCGCTTCCACCGCCAGGCCCATGTCCTTGAGCATCAGGTCGCTGCCGAAACCGCCGCTGTAGCCGCGCGAAGCCGGGGCGTTTTCCAGCACACCGGGCCACGGGTTGCACACTTCGGTGGCCCAGCTGCGGCCGGTGCTGACCGCCATCATCTGCGAAAGCACCTTCGGGTCCAGCCCGTGCGCGACGCCCAACGCGATCGACTCACCGGTCACCGCCATGATCACGCCCAGCGCCATGTTGTTGCACAGCTTGGCGACCTGGCCGGCACCGCTGGCGCCGACATGGAAGATGTTCTTGCCCATCGCCTGCAGCAGCGGGCGCGCGCGTTCCAGCGCCCCGGCTTCGCCACCGACGATGAAGGTCAGCGTACCGGCCTGGGCCCCCGCGGTGCCGCCGGAGACCGGAGCATCCAGCATCTGCAGGCCACGTGCGGCGGCCGCTTCGGCGACCTTGCGGGCGGTGGCCGGAGCGATCGTGCTGCAGTCGATGACCAGCGCGCCGCCGGGGATATCCGCGAGCAGGCCATCATCGCCGAGGTAGACGCCTTCGACATGGCGGCTGGCCGGCAGCATCGAGATGACGATCTCGGCGTCGGTCAGCGTATCCAGCGCCGAGGTGGCGGCAGTGGCGCCGGCATCGACGGCGGCCTGCACGGCGGCGGGCACCAGATCGAACACGCGCACGGCGTGACCGGCCTTGGCCAGGTTGGCGGCCATCGGGCCACCCATGTTGCCCAACCCGATGAATGCAATACGGCTCATGCGTGGCTCCTTTCAGGGACGGTGGCACCGAGGTCGGCCAGCGGATGCGCGGCATCGGACCACGGCGAAACGAAGAAGGTACGGGCCCACTCGGCCGTCGCGTCAGCCAGCGTGCGCGGCTGCCACTGCGGGTTGCGGTCCTTGTCGATCAGCAGCGCACGGATGCCTTCGGCGAAATCGCCATGGGCCGCCGCGTGCAGGGCTGCGATGTATTCGATGCGATAGACCTCGGCCAGCGAGGCGCCCTCGGCCAGGTGCTGCAGCTCGAACGCGAGCCGCGCCGAGCCCGGCGCACCGGTGGCAAGCGTGGCCTGCGCGGTGGTCAGCCAGGCATCCCCGGTCTCCAGGGCAAGGATCGCATCGACGATCGCGCCGACGTCGTCGCTACTGCACAGCGCATCGATCGTCGCGGCGTTGCGCAGCAACGGGCCGGTGGCCGCATCGCTGGCGTGCTGCTGCAGCAACGCGGTCAGCTGTTCGTGATTGCGCTTGGCCTCGGTGCTCCAGTGCACGTCCGCCAGCGCGTTGAACACGGTCTCGCGCTGCGCCTCGGCGATGTGGATATCCGCCAGACCGGCATAGATCGCATCGCCTGCGTTGAGCGGCGCGCCGGTCAGGGCCAGGAACAGACCGCCATGGCCGGGCACGCGCGGCAGCAGCCAGCTGCCACCGACGTCCGGGAACAGGCCGACGGTGATCTCCGGGAACGCCAGCTTGGAGCGCTCACTGACCACGCGGTGGCTGGCGCCGGACATCAGGCCGATGCCACCGCCCATGACGATGCCATGGCCCCAGCACAGGATCGGCTTGGGATAGGTGTGGATCGCGTAGTCGACGCGGTACTCGACGTCGAAGAATTCGGCCGCGTAGCGGTTGTCGCGGATGTCGGTCCTGCCGCTCCCGCGATACTCGACCATGCTGCGGTACAGGCTGTGCAGGTCGCCGCCGGCGCAGAACGCCTTCTCACCCGCGCCCTGCAGCACCACCAGCGCGATGCCGTCATCGCTGGCCCAGGCATCCAGCCGCGCGCGCAGCAGGTGCGCCATCGGCAGCGAGAAGCCGTTGAGGGTGCGCGCTGCGTTGAGCGTGGCGATACCGATGCGCGTGCCGTTGCCGGCCTGGCGCTCTTCGAACAGCACCGGCGCCGCGTCGTTGGCGACGACGGTGCTCATGCGTTCTTCCACTGCGCGGCGCGCTTTTCCAGGAAGGCGTTCACGCCCTCGGCCTGGTCGGCACTGTCGAACAGGTCGACGAAGGCTTCGCGCTCGGCCACCAGTGCCGAGGCGTGGGTGCCGGTGCGGGTAGCCTGCACCAGGGTCTTGCAGGCGGCGATGCTGGTCGGGCTCTGCTTGCCGGCCTTTTGCGCCCACGCCAGTGCGAGGGCCTTGGCCTCGCCCTTAGCAACCTTCTCTTCGACCAGGCCGATACGCAGCGCGGTATCCGCGTCGATGCGCTCGCCGAGCAGGATCATGCGCTTGGCCCAGCCTTCACCGACCAGGCGCGGCAGGTTCTGGGTGCCACCGGCGCACGGCAGCAGGCCGACCGTGGCCTCCGGCAGCGCCACCTGGGCGTGTTCTTCGATGATGCGCAGGTCGCAGGCCAGCGCGCATTCCAGGCCGCCGCCCATCGCGTAGCCGTTGATTGCCGCGATGGAGACACCGCGGAAACCGGACAGGGCTTCGAACGCTTCACCGAAGCGGCGCGCGGCTTCACGAGCGGCGGCCTTGTCGCCGGACGCGAACTGCTTGAGGTCGGCGCCGGCCGAGAAGAACTTTTCGCCGTCGCCGGTGATCACCAGCGCGTAGATATCGCGGTCTGCGTTGAGCGCGATGACCAGGTCGCGCAGCGCGGACAGGCTGTGCACGGTCCAGGTATGCGCCGGCGGGTTGTCGAGGGTGATGACCGCGACGTGGCCATCGGCCTCGACCTTCAGGCCGACATGTTCATGCTGGCGCCACTCCATCATCGCAGTTCCTCTTCAGTGTTGAGCAGGTGGCGGGCCACGATCACACGCATGATCTCGTTGGTGCCCTCCAGGATCTGGTGCACGCGCGAATCGCGCAGCAGCCGTTCAATCGGGTATTCGCGGATGTAGCCGTAGCCGCCGTGGATCTGCAGCGCATCGTTGCAGATGTTGAAGCCGGCATCGGTGGCGAAGCGCTTGGCCATCGCGCACCACACATTGGCATCGCTCGCACCGGCGTCGAGCTTGCGCGCGGCGGTGTGCACCATCTGCCGGGCGGCGACCAGCTGGGTGGCCATGTCGGCCAGCTTGAACTGCAGTGCCTGGAACTCCGACAGCGCCTTGCCGAACTGGCGGCGCTCGCCCATGTAGCGGCGGGCGGCATCCAGTGCGCCCTGGGCAGCGCCCAGCGAGCAGGCGGCGATGTTGATGCGGCCGCCGTCCAGGCCCTTCATGGCCAGCTTGAAGCCGCTGCCTTCCTCGCCGAGCAGATGGCTGGCCGGCACGCGCACGTTCTCGAACGTGATGCCGCGGGTCGGCTGGCTGTTCCAGCCCATCTTCTCTTCCTTGCGGCCGTAGCTGATGCCCGGCAGATCGGCCGGCACCGCGATCGCACTGATGCCACCGGCCCCGGCGCCACCGGTACGGGCCATCACCACCAGCAGCTCGGTGGCACCGGCGCCGGAGATGAAGGCCTTGGAGCCGTTGAGCACGTAATGGTCGCCGTCGCGTACGGCGCTGGTCTTCAGCGAGGCCGCATCCGAGCCGGCACCCGGCTCGGTCAGGCAGTACGAGGCCAGCTTGGTGCCGGACGAGAGGTCTGCACCCCACTCCGCGCGCAGGCTTTCCTGGCCCCATTTGGCCACCATCCACGACGCCATGTTGTGGATGCTGACATAGGCCGCCGTGGACGGATCCACGTTGGCGAGCTCCTCGATGACGACGGCGGCGTCCAGACGGCTCAAGCCGCTGCCACCGACCTCGGGATCCATGTACAACCCACAGAACCCGAGTTCCCCTGCCTTGGCGATCGCCTCGCGCGGAAAGATGCCCTCCGCATCCCATCGCGCGGCGTGAGGCGCCAGTTCGGCCTGGGCGAAGTCACGCGCTGCCTCTCTATAGGCCTGCTGCGCTTCGTCGAGTTCCGTCGTCATCGAGTGGCTCATGGTCGAACTCCGTTGTTGCTTACTTCAGGCTGATGGTGGTGTTGACGCCATGACCCAGCGTCTCGTCATCGAACCAGCGCGAGGTGATCGTCTTGGTCTGGGTGTAGAACATCACCACCTGCTTGCCGTACGGGCCCAGGTCGCCGAGCTTGGAGCCACGCGAGCCGGTGAACGAGAACAGCGGCACCGGCACCGGGATCGGCACGTTGATGCCGACCTGGCC
>Ga0160443_100152_pt1 | contig 99994 bp, 123 predicted proteins | sample HID1972I_E1MG_FD_108244 | JGI IMG/M metagenome (GOLD analysis project Ga0160443, IMG submission 108244) | Enriched pill bug-associated microbial communities from UW Madison campus, WI, USA - HID1972I_E1 MG | ecosystem: Host-associated > Arthropoda: Insects > Digestive system > Unclassified ... | reverse complement strand
GGACCAGCGCCAGTTGTCGATATGCGCGGTGACCCCGGCGAAGGTTTCCACATCGCTGCCTTCCGGCGGCTGGTAGGCCTGCGCGGGCTGGCCGTTGATGGTGCCGGCGGTGTAGCGGCCGCGGACACTGTCGCGTGCGGCGTGCTTGGCGGTGAGCGGGCGCAGGGCGCGCAGCACTTTGACCTTTTCATCGCGGATGCGGTCGGCTTCCAGCGAGGCCGGCGGCTCCATCGCGACCAGGCACAGCAACTGCAGGATGTGGCTCTGGACCATGTCGCGCAGCGCGCCGGAGCGGGCGTAGTAGGCATCGCGACCGTCCACGCCTTCGCTCTCGGCGACCAGGATGTGCACCGATTCGATGTAGTTGCGGTTCCACACCGCCTCGAGCAGCGTGTTGCCGAAGCGCAGCGCGATCAGGTTCTGCACCGCGGCCTTGCCCAGGTAGTGATCCAGACGGAACACGCGGTCTTCGTCGATCCACTGGCCGATGGTGGAGATGATCTCCTCGGCGCTGGCACTGTCGCTGCCGATCGGCTTCTCCAGCATCAGGCGGTGCGGAGCGGCCAACGCGCCGCCCTTGGCCAGCCCTTCGCAGGTGGAGATGTACAGGCCCGGCGGAATGGCCAGGTAGCTCACGCAGTGGCGGTCGACCAGATCGCTGACCGATTCGGCCACCGAGTCCGGATTGCGCAGATCCACCGAGCGGTAGTCGATGCGCTGCAGCAGCGAGTGGATGTCGTCCTGGCTGGCCATCGGCATGGCCTGCTGCAGGCGCGGGCGCAGGATCTCGCGGAAGGCTTCGGTATCGTGCGGCGACAGCGCCAGCGCACGGACCTTGAAGTCCTCGGGGAGCAGACCGTCGCCCAGCAATCGCAGCAGCGAGGGGAACAGGTAGCGCTGGGCCAGGTCACCTGTGGCGCCAAACAGGAAAAGGGTGTCGTGCATCGCTCGAGTTTCAGATCCGGGTGACATCGTTGTCAATCGCTTCTCGTCTATGTTCTCGGGGGTCGGGCGGAGTCCGTTGTCTGCTTGTTGCAGGTGCAGCACGCCCCATGGATTCCGCCCGGCATGATGGCCTGCCAACCGGGTACCGTGGGAGATATCGCATCCTCCCGGGCAGCCCGATCACGGCCGACTATCGGATAGTGCCACGTGAAAACGTTTACATGGCAGAATGCGCAGACTGTATTCGATTGCAGTGGTCGCCGTCATGCGGCACCACGCCATCGACCTGCCATCGGGAGGGCCGAAGGCAGTTCCGCATAACAGCCCGGAGACCGGGCGGACTGGAATGGTGATATGGCAAAAGTGCAGTTGCAGGGCGTTCGCAAGGTCTACGACAACGGTCAGGTGGCCGTGCAGGGCGCGACCTTCGAAGTGGCCGATGGTGAATTGATGGTGCTGGTGGGGCCGTCGGGGTGTGGCAAGTCCACACTGCTGCGCATGGTCGCCGGCCTGGAAGAAATCAGTGGCGGCACGCTGACGATCGGCGACCGCGTGGTCAACGACGTGGCGCCCAAGGATCGCGACATCGCCATGGTGTTCCAGAGCTATGCGCTTTACCCGCACATGACCGTGGCCGAGAACCTGGCCTTCGGTCTGAAGCTGCGGGGGCACGACAAGGCCACGATCAGCAAGCGGGTGGGCGAGGCGGCCGAAACGCTCGGCCTGACCGACATGCTCGACAAGCTGCCCAAGGCGATGTCGGGTGGCCAGCGTCAGCGCGTCGCGCTGGGCCGTGCGCTGGTGCGCGAGCCGGCGGTGTTCCTGCTGGATGAGCCGCTGTCCAACCTGGACGCCAAGCTGCGCCACAGCGTGCGCACGGAAATCGCGCAGCTGCATCGCAAGCTCGGCACCACGATGATCTACGTGACCCACGACCAGGTCGAAGCGATGACCCTGGGCCAGCGGATCGTGGTGCTCAAGGATGGCGTGATCCAGCAGATCGATACCCCGATGGCGCTGTACGACCGTCCGGCCAATCTGTTCGTGGCCGGCTTCCTCGGCAGCCCGGCGATGAACGTGCTGCGCGGCACCCTGCAGCACACCGACAGCGGCTATGCCGTGCAGGACACCGCACTGACCGCGCCGCTGGGCCAGGCCCGGATCGATCCGGCGTGGGTCGGCAAGGCGATCGCCGTGGGCGTCCGCCCGGAGCATCTGCAGCCGGCTGCGGCCGGGGATGCGACGGCATTCGAGGCGATGATCGACGGCATCGAGCCGGTCGGCAATGAGATCTTCGTCAACATGACCAGCGGCGGCCAGCCGTTGGTGATGCGCGTGGCGCCGCAGGCGTTGCCGTCGGTCGGCGAGCCGATCCGCGTGGCGATCCATTCGCAGGGCCTGCATTTCTTCGATGCAGGGACCGGCGAGCGCTTGAAGGACGCGTAAGGCGCGGACGGGTTACGGGGGTTGCCGGCCAGCGGCCGGCACTACCAGTGCCCCGCGAATCCGGCAGTGCCGCCAGATCAGGCAGTGCCGCCAGATCAGGTGGTGCCGCCAGATCAGGTAGTGCCGGCCGCTGGCCGGCTCCACGCACATCCATCAACGTTCATGACGTGCCGCATCGATCAACGGTCGATGCCGGTTATCGCGCCAGGCCGTCCAGCAACGGCAGGTGGGCGGCGTCGACCCCGCCGACCGTCAACGGTTCGGGCGCGATCTCCAGCGGCAGCACCGCCAGGGCCAGGTCACCGGCCACCGAGGCGACCGTGCCGATCGCCGCCGCGTTCTGCTGCACCTGCGTGCCGCTGGTCGTGCCCTCCACGACCCGCAGCAGCTGCAGGGCGCGCTTGGCCTTGCCCAGGAAATGGGTGCGGGCCACGATTTCCTGGCCCGGGTAGCAGCCCTTCTTGACGCTGTACCCGTTCAGGCGGTCCAGCCCCAACTGCTGCGGCGTCCACTGTTCACGCTGATCGGCGTCCAGTCGCGGCAGCCCATAGCGCAGGTCGGACTGGCGCCAGGCCAGTGCGATATCCGTGCTGTCCGCGGCGGCGGCCACGGCATCGGCGGCACCGATCCGCAGGCTGCGCGGAAGCGCATCGCTGCCCACGTCCAATTCCACGGTTTCGCCACCAAGTTGCGCAATCGCGGCGCCGGAGGCCGCTTCGGGGGCGGTGAAGCTCGCCACCACGGCCAGGTCGTTGCGCACCTCGATCCGGACCTTGCGGCGGAATACAAAACGCTGCAACTGCGACGCAATCGCATCGGCATCGCCGTCGGCGAGCAGCAGCACGATGCGCTCCTCGTCCAGCCGCAACAGCTGGAACACAGCAATGGTGCGGCCCTTGGCGGTCAGCCAGGCGCTCCACTGCCAATGCCGCAGGGGCAGGGCGGTCACATCGCTGGAGAATTGGGCATGGGCGAACGCGGCCGCATCGGCACCGCTGAGGCTGAGCAGCTGGTGACCGGGAAGGCGCGAAAAGCCGGCGAAATCGGAGGGCAGGTTGTCAGGCACGTGAACGGGGTCTAAAATTTGTGCGTTGCGAGAACACCCATGATAGGCCAAACACCCCCCACTCCAGATTCTGAAGCTGAAGGCACGCTGGTACCGGAGAAGCAGCCGCTTCCCGAGACCGAGGCATTGCCTTTGGAAATCGGCGGCCGCGGCGGACTTGATCCGGTGCGGTACGGAGATTGGGAAAAAAACGGACGCTGCATCGATTTCTGATCAGCATTGAGCCAACGCGGCATTGCGCCGCCCAGCCGAGACAACGAGCCCAGCGAATGGCCGCCAGAGAACGTCCCCTTTCCCCGCACCTTCAGGTGTATCGCTGGCAGATTCAGATGGCCACCTCGATCCTGCATCGAGCCACCGGCATCTTTCTGTCTGTTGGAGCCCTGATCATCGCCGGCGGCCTGCTCGCCCTGATGATGGGCCCTGAATCCTGGAACTGCTTCACCGGCCATGCCGGCAGCTGGTACGGCAAGCTGTTCCTGTTCGCCTGGAGCTGGTCCTTCGCCTACCACCTGTGCAATGGCATCCGCCATATCGTGCAGGACTTCGCGATCGGCTTCTCCATTCCCGCCTTCGTGCGCAGCAGCTGGGTCTCGGTCTTCGCCAGCCTGGTGATCACCGCCCTGATCTGGGCCTATGTCTTCATGGGAGCGGCCGCATGAACAAGTACCGTACCCCGCTGAAGAACGTGCGTGGCCTGGGCGCCGCCAAGACCGGCACCGAGCATTTCGTGCTGCAGCGCCTGACCGCCACCGCGCTGGTCGGCCTGACCATCTGGTTCCTGGTGTTCGTGCTGAGCCTGATCGGCGCCGATTACGTGACCGCCACCGACGCGGTGTCCAAGCCGTGGAACGCGGTGCTGCTGGTCGGCTTCCTGGTCGCGATGTTCTGGCATGCCCAGCTCGGCCTGCAGGTCGTGCTGGAAGACTACATCCACAATTCGCTGCTGGCCCTGGCGCTGCAGACCACGGTGAAGTTCATCGCCGTGCTCGGCGGGATCGTCAGTGTTTTTGCGGTCGCCCGCATCGCGCTCGGCGTCGCCTGAGTCCAGGCACCAAGACAGGAATCCAGATTAGATGTCCGCTTACAAGATTACGGAACACAAGTACGACATGGTCGTGGTCGGCGCCGGCGGTGCTGGCCTGCGCGCCACGTTCGGCCTTGCCGCCAAGGGCCTGCAGACGGTCTGTCTGACCAAGGTCTTCCCGACCCGCTCGCACACCGTGGCCGCGCAGGGCGGTATTTCCGCCGCGCTGGGCAACATGGGCGAAGACGACTGGCGCTACCACTTCTTCGACACCATCAAGGGGTCGGATTGGCTGGGTGACCAGGACGCCATCGAGTACATGTGCCGCGAAGCGATCCCGGCCATCATCGAACTGGAACACTACGGTGTGCCGTTCAGCCGTACCGAAGACGGCAAGATCTACCAGCGCCCGTTCGGCGGCATGACCACCAAGTACGGCGAAGGCCCGTCCGCGCAGCGCACCTGCGCCGCCGCCGACCGTACCGGCCACGCCATGCTGCACACGCTGTACCAGCAGTCGCTGGCCCACAACGCGCGCTTCATGATCGAATACTTCGCGCTCGACCTGATCTTCGATGACGAAGGCGTCTGCCGCGGCGTGCTCGCGCTGGACATGGCCGACGGTTCGCTGCACCTGTTCCGCGCCCACGGCGTGGTGCTGGCCACCGGCGGCTACGGCCGCGCCTACTTCAGCGCCACCTCGGCCCACACCTGCACCGGCGACGGCGGCGGTCTGGTCATGCGTGCCGGCCTGCCGATGCAGGACATGGAGTTCGTGCAGTTCCACCCGACCGGTATCTACGGCGCGGGCTGCCTGATCACCGAGGGCGTGCGCGGCGAAGGCGGCATCCTGCGCAACAGCAACGGCGAGCGCTTCATGGAGCGCTATGCACCGCACTACAAGGATCTGGCGTCGCGCGACGTGGTGTCGCGTTCGATGACCATCGAGATCCGCGAAGGCCGCGGCGTCGGCGAGCACAAGGATCACATCCTGCTCGACCTGACCCACCTCGGCCCGGGCGTCATCGACGACAAGCTGCCGGGCATCGCTGAAAGCGCCCGCATCTTCGCCGGCGTGGACGTGCACAAGCAGCCGATCCCGGTCATCCCGACCGTGCACTACAACATGGGCGGCATCCCGACCAACTACCACGGCGAAGTCGTGCGCAAGGTCGGCGACAACCCCGATGCGGTCGTGCCGGGCCTGTACGCCATCGGTGAAGCGGCCTGCGTGTCCGTGCACGGCGCCAACCGCCTGGGCTCGAACTCGCTGCTGGATCTGGTCGTGTTCGGACGTGCGGTGGCCAACCGCTGTGCCGACACCATCAAGTCCGGCGCACCGCACAAGACCCTGCCGTCCGATGCGTGCGACAAGGCCCTGGGCCTGCTCGACAAGCTGCGTTACGCCAACGGCGACACGCCGACCTCGGTCATCCGCGACCGCATGCAGCGCACCATGCAGAACGACGCGGCGGTGTTCCGTACCAGCAAGACGCTGGAAGAGGGCTGCAGCAAGATGGCCGAGATCTTCGACTCCTTCCAGGACGTCAAGGTCTCCGACCGTTCGCTGGTGTGGAACTCGGACCTGATCGAAACCTACGAGCTGAACAACCTGCTGCTCAACGCGGTGGCGACGATCAACTCGGCCGAACAGCGCAAGGAAAGCCGCGGCGCGCATGCGCATGAGGACTTCCCGGACCGCGACGACGTCAACTGGCAGAAGCACACGCTGGTCAACGTCGACGAAAACGGCAAGTGCGAGTTCGACTACCGTCCGGTCCACATGTACACGCTGAGCAAGGACGTGGACGTCGTCCCGCCCAAGCCGCGCGTTTACTAAGAGACCTGCGGCATGACCTCCGTCCACGCAGCGCTCGCGACCGCCGCCACCCGCCCGGGTGGGGTGGCGCGTGCGCCGCTGGCCGGGGGTGTCGACCTCCTCATCTTCCGTGCTACCCGCGCCTGCTCCGCAGCGCGAGCCGCCTGAGCCAACGAGAACAGCCATGGCCGAGTTTTCCCTCCCCAAGAATTCCAAGATCGGAAAGGGCAAGCACTTCCCCGCCCAGACCGGTGCGAAGAACACCCGCACCTTCAAGATCTACCGCTGGAGTCCCGACGACGACAGCAATCCGCGCACCGATACGTATGAGATCGATCTGGACGCCTGCGGCCCGATGGTCCTGGACGCGCTGATCAAGATCAAGAACGAGATCGATCCGACCCTGACCTTCCGTCGTTCGTGCCGCGAGGGCATCTGCGGTTCGTGCGCGATGAACATCGACGGCACCAACACGCTGGCCTGCACCCGCGCGATTGCCGACTGCGGCAAGGCCGAAGTGCCGATCTACCCGCTGCCGCACATGAGCGTGGTCAAGGATCTGGTGCCGGACCTGACCCACTTCTACGCGCAGTACGCCTCGATCAAGCCGTGGATCCGTACCCAGACGCCGCCGCCGCCGGATCGCGAGCGCCTGCAGTCGCCGGAAGACCGCAAGAAGCTGGACGGCCTGTACGAGTGCATCCTGTGCGCGTGCTGCTCGACCAGCTGCCCGAGCTACTGGTGGAACGGCGAGCGTTACCTGGGCCCGGCCATCCTGCTGCAGGCCTACCGCTGGATCATCGACTCGCGCGATGAAGACACCGGTGCGCGCCTAGACGAGCTGGAAGACCCGTTCAAGCTGTACCGCTGCCACACCATCATGAACTGCTCGCGCACCTGCCCGAAGGGCCTGAACCCGGCGCTGGCCATTGCCGAGATCAAGAAGCTGATGATGGCGCGCCGCGCCTGATCCAGGGGTGTCCTGCAGCGTTACGCCCTGCGTGGCCCTGCAGAAAAGGATCGAAACGGTGGGGCCGCGCGCCAGGTGGCTCTACAGGAATAGATCAAAACGGTAGAGCCACGCCATGCGTGGCTTTGCCTTATCTGGAAACGCAGAAAATGGACGAAGCAACCGAACTGAAAAAGCTGCGCTGGCGTTGCCGCCGCGGCATGCGCGAGCTGGACCAGCTGTTCGGCCGTTACCTGGACCGTTGCTGGCTGCAGGCACCGACAGGCGAGCGCGAGGTTTTCCTGTTCCTGCTCGAGAGCGAGGACGATAAGTTGTGGCGCTGGTTCATGGGCTACGAGGAGTGCCCGCATGCCGCGCCCGCCGCCCTCATCGCCCGGATCCGCGCCCTGCCAGCTTGAGTGGCATCCCTCGCGCTGGCAGTACCGCGCGCTGATCGCCATGGGGGCGCTGATGCCCTGGGCGCTGGGGTCGACTGATCTGCCCGCGCCGTGGGGTCTGGCGCTGGGCATGGTGGCGATGGCCGGCACCTGGTGGGAGGCGTGGCGATATGCGCACCGCCCGGGTTGCGTCTTCGTGATTCCGGCGGACGAAGACCCGGCACAGGTGGATGGCGAGCCGGTCGAGGAGCTGCAGATGCGGCAGCGCGGCCCGCTGGTGCAGCTGGCCTGGCGGCACGAGGGGCGCCGCCACTGGCGTTTGTTCTGGCCCGATACCCTCCCGCAGGGGCAGGCACGTGAACTGCGACTAGCCGTCCGGGCACACTGCATTTCCCGTTCACCCCCTGCAGTGGCACCATAGCCTGAATTGTCCGGCGTACCTGCATGTTCAAACCCATACCTGTCTCGATTGGCCTGCGCTACCTGCGCGCCAAACGCCGCAACGGCTTCATCTCCTTCATCTCCATGGCCTCGATCCTCGGCATCGCGCTGGGCGTGACCGTGCTGATCACCACGCTGGCGGTCATGAGCGGTTTCCAGAAGGAAATCCGCGATCGCCTGCTGCAGATGACCGCGCATACCACCATCACCACCGACGGCGCGCCGATGGCCGACTGGGCGCATGCGGTGGAGGTGGCGAAAAAGGATCCGCGTGTCGCCGGCGCGGCGCCGTACATCGAAATCCAGGCCATGCTCAGCGGTCCCCGCGTGCAGGGCGCCATCGTGCAGGGCATCGACCCGGCGCTGGAGCCGAACGTCTCGGTGATCAACCAGAAGGTCAAGAAGGGCAGTTTCGACAGCCTGACCGCGGGCAGCTACAACCTGCTGGTCGGCCAGGAGCTGGCGATCTACCTCGGTGTCGGCGTCGGCGATACCGTGCTGGTGACGCTGGCGGAAGTGCAGGGCACGCCGATCGGTGCGATCCCGCGCATGAAACGCTTCACCGTCAGTGGCATCTTCGAAGCCGGCTACAACGAGGTGGACCGCGGCGTGGCCTACGCCAACATGGCCGATCTGGAAAAAGTGCTGCGCATCGACGGTGTCACCGGCGTGCGCCTGAAGCTGCACGACATGGACAAGGCGCTGGACGTCGGCGTCGATCTGGCCCACAACCTGACCGGCGCCTACCGCGTCAGCGACTGGACCCAGCAGAACGCCAACCTCTACCACTCGCTGCGCATGGAGAAGGTGGTGATGGGCATCCTGCTCTCGCTGATCATCGCCATGGGCGCCTTCAACCTGGTCTCCTCGCAGGTGATGCTGGTGACCGACAAACAGGCCGACATCGCCATCCTGCGCACGCTCGGGCTCACCCCGGGCGGGGTCATGCAGGTGTTCATGGTGCAGGGCTCGCTGATCGGCATCTTCGGCACCGTGCTCGGCGTGATCGGCGGCATCACCCTGACCTTGAACCTGGAGCGCATCCTCGGTGCGATCGAGACGCTTTTCAACGTCAAGCTGCTGCCGGAAGACGTCTACTACATCACCGGCCTGCCGACCGACATGCAGACGCCCGACATCATCGTGATCACCGCCGTGGCGCTGGTCATGAGCTTCCTTGCCACTCTGTATCCCGCCTGGCGCGCGGCACGCACCCAGCCGGCGGAGGCCCTGCGTTATGAATGAAGCACTCACCCTGGGCGAGGAAGTCATCCGCGCCGAAGCACTGGCCAAGACCTACGCCGAAGGCCGCATGCAGACGCCCGTATTCAACGGGCTGGACCTGCGCGTGGCTGCCGGCGAAACCGTGGCGATCATCGGTGCCTCCGGCGCCGGCAAGAGCACCCTGCTGCACCTGCTGGGCGGCCTGGATACCCCGACGGCGGGCGAGGTCTATGTGGCCGGCCAGCGCATGTCCGGCCTGTCCGACAGCCAGCGCGGCCGGCTGCGCAATCGCGCGCTCGGTTTCGTCTACCAGTTCCACCACCTGCTGCCCGAATTCACCGCGCTGGAAAACGTGATGATGCCGGTGCTGCTCGGGGGCGAAGAAGTGGTGGACGCGCGCACCCGTGCGCAGGCGCTGCTGGAATCGGTCGGCCTGGGCCATCGCCTGGACCACAAGCCCGGTGAGCTCTCTGGTGGTGAGCGCCAGCGCGCCGCCGTCGCCCGCGCGCTGGTCAACCGACCGGCCTGCGTGCTCGGCGACGAGCCGACCGGCAACCTGGACGACAAGACGGCGGCGACCGTGTTCGAGCTGATGCTGGAGCTCAACCGCGCGCACCACACCAGCCTGGTGCTGGTGACCCATGACCGCTCCCTGGCGCGCAAGCTGGACCGCGTGCTGGAGCTGCGCGAAGGGCGCCTGCACAGCCTGGCCCACAGCGAGGTCTGAGCAGGCATCGGTGTCTGCCTGGGCGCTGAACACCCGGCGGATTCCTCTCGCCGGGACGACGCCGGGCGGCGCATGATCGGCGCACAATCCCCAGCAGGAGGCGTCATGAAGCAGACCCTTGCCATCGCGGCCCTGTGCCTTGGGCTGGCCGCGTGCGCCAGTACCGGCCGCCTATCCACCGCGCAGAAGCTCGATCTCTACCGCGCCCACGCCGGGCCGCCGCAGCAGGACATGCCGCTGTACGGTTCGCTGTCAGGCTGGACCGAACTGGGCGACAGCGCGCTGGCGGTGTGGACGCGCCCGAGCGAAGGCTATCTGCTGGAACTGACCGGGCCGTGCCAGGGGCTGGACTACGCTCCGGCGATCGGCCTGACGAGCCGGGTCGGCCGGGTGTCGGCCCGCTTCGACAAGGTGCTGGTGCGCGACCCCACGCCCGGACCGATGAACCTGCCGTGCTTCATCAGCAGCATCCGCAAGCTCGATACCCAGGCGCTGCGCGCCTCCGAGCAGGAGCTGCGGCAGGCGCAGCTGCAGGAGCGCGAAGAAGGCCAGCAGGCACCCACCCGGTAGTGCCGGCCGCTGGCCGGCAACCGGATCATGACGATACCGACCGTTGGTGGGTATCAGAGGCGGTCACGCCTCCGGAACGAATCCGGCCGGCTTTTCGGCGCCACCGCTGAACAGGTATTTCACCAGTTCCTCTTCCAGGAACGCGCGGTGCTTGGGATCACGCGGCGACAGCCGGTTTTCGTTGATCAGCATGGTCTGGTGCGCCAGCCACGCGGCCCACGCCGGCTTGCCGATGTGGGTGAAGATGCGCTGGCCCAGTTCGCCGGGGTAGGGCACGAAGTCCAGGCCTTCGGCGTCGCGTTGTTCGTACTGGCAGAAAACGGTGCGGGGCATAGCGTTACTCGATGTCTTGGGATGTTGCTGCGCGCCGCATTGTACGGCGCTTGGGTTGAGCGGGCGGTGCACCGGTCTCCAGCAGCTTGCGGATCGGCGCCGGCAGGCCCAGCGTGGCCAGTTCTTCGGCAGCGACCCAGCGCAGCCCCTCGGCCTCGTTGCGCAGGCCCTGCACCGTGGCCACCAGCACCTGCAGGTGCAGCCGGTAGTGGCTGAAGGTGTGTTCCAGCACCGGTAGCGGCTCGGCATCGTCCAGCGAACCCTCAATGTGCGCGTCGAACCAGTCCTGCAACGCGACCCCGCTGTCGGCCTGGGGCAGGGTCCACAACTGTGCCCAGATTCCCGTGTCCGGCCGCTTCTGCAGCAGTACCCGGCCGCGTGCATCGCGCAGCAGCAGCGCCACCGCCTCGCGTTCGGGCAGGGTCTTGCCCGGCTTGGGCGTCGGCAGTTGATCGGTACGGCCCTCGCGACGCGCCACGCAGGTGGCCTGCAGCGGGCAGATCACGCAGGCGGGCCTGCTGCGGCTGCAGACGCTGGCGCCCAGGTCCATCTGCGCCTGGGTGTAATCGACCATGCGCGATGCCGGCACCTGCGCCGCGTGCGCCTCGGCCACCGCCCACAGCTGCTTCTCGATCACCGGCAGGCCGGGGAAGCCCTCGATGCCGTGATAGCGGGTCAGCACGCGTTTGACGTTGCCGTCGAGAATCGCGAACCGATCATTCCAGGCCTGGCTCAGGATCGCGCCTGCAGTGCTGCGGCCGATGCCGGGCAGCGCGTGCAGCGCATCGAAATCGCGCGGCAGTTCGCCGTCGTGCAGTTCGACGCAACGCTGTGCGGCGGCATGCAGGTTGCGTGCGCGGGCGTAGTACCCCAGCCCGGCCCACTGGGCCATCACCGCATCATTGCTGGCCGCGGCCAGGTCGGGCAGGGTCGGGAACACGTCGAGGAACTTCAGGAAGTACGGGATGACCGTACCCACCTGGGTCTGCTGCAGCATGATCTCCGAGAGCCACACCCGGTACGGACTGCGTGGGTGCTGCCATGGCAGGTCGTGCCGGCCATGGTCGTCGAACCAGTGCAGCAGCCGCGCGACGAACACATCGTCGGTCGGCACCGGGGCGCTGGCGGGAGGCTGGCGGGTCATGCAGGTTCCGGAGAAGAGGGTAGAGCCACGCCATGCGTGGCTGCATCGGCTCAGCCGCCCAGTGCTTCCGGCAGCAGCGCATCGACGAAGGCTTCCGGATCGAACACGCGCAGGTCTTCCGGGCGCTCGCCGATGCCGCAGAAGCGGATCGGAATGCCGAATTCACGGGCCAGCGCGAACACCACGCCACCCTTGGCCGTGCCGTCCAGCTTGGTCACCACCAGGCCGGTCACGTTGACCGCCGCATGGAACTGACGCAGCTGCGACAGCGCGTTCTGGCCGGTGGTGCCATCGATGACCATCAACACTTCGTGCGGGGCATCGGGATCGATCTTGCCGAGCACGCGGCGGATCTTGCCCAGCTCGTTCATCAGGCCGGCCTGGGTGTGCAGGCGGCCGGCGGTATCGGCGATCAGCACTTCGGTGCCGCGGGCCTTGCCGGCCTGCAGCGCATCGAAGGCGACCGAGGCCGCATCGGCGTTCTGGCCCTGCGCGACCACGGCGACGCCGTTGCGTTCGCCCCAGGCCTGCAGCTGCGCCACGGCAGCGGCACGGAAGGTATCGCCGGCGGCCAGCATCAGGCTGTGGCCGTCGTCCTTGAAGCGCTTGGCCAGCTTGCCGATGGTGGTGGTCTTGCCGACGCCGTTGACGCCGACGGTGAGCACCACGAACGGCTTGGCGGTGCGGTCGATGACCAGCGGCCTGGCGACCGGCTGCAGGATCGCGATCAGTTCGGCGCGCAGCGCGGTCAGCAGCGCATTGGCGTCGGTGAACTCGCGCGCCTTCATCCGCTTGCGCAGGCCTTCGACCAGTGCGGTGGTCGCGCCGACGCCGACATCGGCGGTGATCAGCGCGGTTTCCAGCTCGTCGAGCAGGTCGTCATCGAGCTTGGGATTGCGCGAGAACAGGCCGCCGAAGCTGCGTGCGATCACGCTGTTGCGCAGGCGCTCGCGCCAGCCGCTCTTGCCTGCAGGGGCGGGAGCCATGTCCTGGGAGGTCGGGCGCTCGGTCACGAGGGTCGGGGTGACCGGAGCTGGAGCAACCGGAGCAACCGGAGCAACTGGGGTGACAGCCGGCGGTGCGCCGACAACGGGCGCGGGTGCACTTACCGGTGCTATCGGTGCTTGAACCGGTGCCGTCACCGCAGGCGCGGGGGCGATCGGTTCCGGCGCGACCGGAGCAGTCACCACGGGTGCGGGCGCAACCGGGGCCGGGGCCACCGGCGCAGGCACAACCGGCGCAGGCACCACAGGCGCAGGCACCACCGGCGTGGGCGCGATCACGCGCTCTACCGGCGCGGCCGGCTCGGCAGCGGGTACAGGCGTTTCCACCACGGGCGGCAGCGGCTCAGTCGCCGGCGGTGCCGCAGGCTCGGGAGTGGCCTGCGGGAACGCGGCAGCCAGCTCCTCGGTGGAGTAATGCTGGGTCTTGGCCGCCTCTTGCGGGGCGTCCTGGGGCTTTTTGCGACGGAAGAAGCTGAGCATTGGCAAAAGACGCTGAAATCAGAGGGCTATGCTACCACTGCGCCCCGAAGGCCCATGGGCGTGCAGGTGCGGTGGGGCGGGACTCAAGTAATGGCCGATGCGGCCGTTACCGGTTGTGAAGGGCTGCGCCATGCGGGTGCGGCCAGAACAGCGAGACGGTGAACGATGAGCGTGATGTCCATTGCCAGCTCAGGCATGCGCGCTGCCTCGCTGGGCGTGCAGGCCGCCGCCTCCAACGTGGCACGGCTGCCGGTCACGGAGACCACCCGGCTGGGTGTCGCACAGGCGGCAGCGGCAGGAGGCGGCGTCACCGCCACCGTGGTTGCCGCGCCGGACGACGCCAATGCGCCGATCGCGGACGTGTTGACGGCCAGGGAAGCCGCGCGGGCGTTTGCCGCCAACGCGACGGTGGTCCGCCGTCAGGACGAGATGCTGGGCACCCTGCTGGACCGCTGGGCCTGATCCGGTCGGTGTGCCGGCCGCTGTGGCCGGCACCCTCCCGTAGCGGCCGTTACGCCGACAGCTCCAGCAGCAGCTTGTTGAGCCTGCGCACATACGCCGCCGGGTCCTTCAGCGTGTCGCCCGCGGCCAGCGCGGCCTGGTCGAACAGCACACGGCTCAGGTCGTCGAAGCGCGCGGCATCGCCTTCCTGGTCCAGCTTGCCGATCAGCGGATGGCCCGGGTTGAACTCGAACACCGGCTTGCTGTCGGGCACCTTCTGGCCGCTGGCTTCCAGGATCTGGCGCATCTGCAGGCCCAGGTCCTGTTCGCCGATCGCCAGGATCGCCGGCGAATCGGTCAGGCGGTGCGACACGCGCACGTCGGCGACGTCGTCACCCAGTGCGGTCTTGATGCGGTCCACCAGCGCCTGCTTGTCCTTGGCGACGGCTTCCTGGGCCTGCTTGTCTTCGGCGCTTTCCAGCGCGCCCAGGTCCAGATCGCCACGCGCGACATCGACGAACGACTTGCCGTCGAACTCGGTGAGGTAGCCCATCAGCCACTCGTCGATGCGGTCGGTGAGCAGCAGCACTTCCACGCCCTTCTTGCGGAACACTTCCAGGTGCGGGCTGTCCTTGACCTGGGTGTGGCTGTCGCCGGTCAGGAAGTAGATCTTGTCCTGGCCCTCGATCATGCGGCCCACGTAGTCGGCCAGCGAGACACTGGGCTCGCCGCTGTCGTCATGGGTGGAGGCGAAGCGCAGCAGGCCGGCGATCTTCTCGCGGTTGCCATAGTCTTCGGCCGGACCTTCCTTGAGCACCTGGCCGAACTGCTTCCAGAAGCCGGCATAGACCTCCGGCTTGTCCTTGGCCAGCTTCTCCAGCATGTCCAGCGAGCGCTTGGTCAGCGCCGACTTCATCGAATCGATGACCGGGCCGGACTGCAGGATCTCGCGCGAGACGTTCAGGGAGAGATCGTTGGAATCCACCACGCCCTTGATGAAGCGCAGGTACAGCGGCAGGAACTGCTCGGCCTGGTCCATGACGAACACGCGCTGGACGTAGAGCTTCAGGCCCTTGGGCGCATCGCGGTGGTACAGGTCGAACGGGGCGTGGCCGGGGACGTACAGCAGCGAGGTGTACTCGAGCTTGCCTTCCACCTTGTTGTGGCTCCACGCCAGCGGGTCCTGGTGGTCGTGCGCGGCGTGCTTGTAGAACTCCTGGTACTCGGCGTCGGTGATCTCGGTACGCGGCCGCGTCCACAGCGCGCTGGCGCGGTTGACGGTTTCCCATTCGATCTCGGCCGGGGCGTCTTCGCCGTGCTGTTCCTTGACCATCTGGATCGGCAGGCCGATGTGGTCGGAGTACTTCTTGATGGTGCCGCGCAGGCGCCAGCCATCGGCGAAGTCGCGCTGGTCATCCTTGAGGTGCAGGACGATGCGGGTGCCGCGCTCGGGCTTGTCGATGCCTTCCACGTCGAACTCGCCTTCGCCGCGCGAGGACCAGTGCACGCCCTCGCTGGCGGGCAGGCCGGCGCGACGGGAGTAGACGTCGACCTGGTCGGCGACGATGAAGGCGCTGTAGAAGCCGACGCCGAACTGGCCGATCAGCTGGGAGTCCTTCTTCTGGTCGCCGGAGAGCTGGCGCAGGAAGTCGCCGGTGCCGGATTTGGCGATGGTGCCCAGGTGGGCGACCGCTTCGTCACGGCTCATGCCGATGCCGTTGTCGTCGATGGTCAGGGTGTTGGCCGTGGCATCGAAGCTGACGCGGATGCGCAGGTCGCCGTCGTTCTCGAGCAGGTCCGGCTGGGTCAGCGCTTCGAAGCGCAGCTTGTCCGAGGCGTCGGCCGCGTTGGAGATCAACTCGCGAAGGAAGATTTCCTTGTTGGAATACAGCGAGTGGATCATCAGCTGCAGCAGCTGTTTGACTTCGGTCTGGAAGCCCAGGGTTTCTTTTTGGGTCTGCACGGTCATGGGTCGTGTTGCTCCTTGGGACATTGCCGCGCCCGGCGCGGCGGCTGGCTCAAGGGGTAGGGGTGGATTGTCCCGAATTCAAGGCCATGCCCTCCGGGACGGCGCCTGCCTTTCTACGGTGTGGCGGCGGCGGGGTAGCTCGAACGTGCGGAAGGTAGAGCCACGCCATCCGTGGCTGCATTCCTTCCAGCATCGGGGCGCGGATGGAGACAACCACCGGACCGCCTAGAATGTCGTCCTGAACCACCTGCCATCCGTGCCCATGACCCGTTTCCGCCCGTACGCCCCTCCCATCTCCCTCTGCCCCCGGAGCCACGCATGAAGCCGCGCCAGCCGGCGGCCGCCGTGGGCCAGGTGCGGATCATCGGGGGCCGCTGGCGCAATACGAAGCTGCCGGTACCGCTGTCGCCGGGGCTGCGGCCCAGCAGCGACCGGGTGCGGGAGACGCTGTTCAACTGGCTGATGCCGCGCCTGGGCGGGGCGCGGGTGCTGGATCTGTTCGCCGGGAGCGGGGCGCTGGGGCTGGAGGCGGTGTCGCGCGGGGCGGCGCAGGCGACGCTGGTCGAGCGCGATGCGGCATTGTCCCGCCAGTTGCGCGAGTCGGTCGCCAGGCTGGGGGCGCAGGACCAGATCGCGGTGGTCCAGGCCGATGCGCTGCAGTGGCTGCGGCAGTCGGCCGGGCCGCTGGCGGACATCGCGTTCGTCGATCCGCCGTTTGCCGATGGGCTGTGGGAGGCGGTGATCGCCGGGCTGCCGTCGCATCTGGCCGCCGATGCCTGGCTGTACGTGGAGTCGCCGGCCGATCAGGCGCCGAAGATGACCGCGGCGTGGCTGCTGCACCGCGAGGGGGGGACCCGCGAGGTCCGTTTTGCCCTGTATCGGCGCGCCACTGCTACACTTTCACCAGACCAACACGCGTAGCTGACGTATGACCGTGGCCAACCGCCGCATTGCCGTGTACCCGGGCACCTTCGATCCGATCACCAACGGTCACATCGATCTGGTGAACCGCGCTGCGCCCCTGTTCGAGAAGGTGGTGGTGGGCGTGGCGCAGAGTCCGTCCAAGGGGCCGACGCTGCCGCTGGAGCTGCGTGTCCAGCTGGCCCGCGATGCGCTGGGCCACAACCGCAACGTGGACGTGCGTGGTTTCGATACCCTGCTGGCGCATTTCGTGCGCTCGGTGCAGGGCGGGGTGCTGCTGCGCGGCCTGCGTGCGGTCTCCGATTTCGAATACGAATTCCAGATGGCGAGCATGAACCGTCATCTGATCCCGGAGGTCGAGACGCTGTTCCTGACCCCGGCCGAGCAGCACAGCTTCATTTCGTCTTCGCTGGTCCGCGAGATCGCCCGCCTGGGCGGCGACGTGTCCGGCTTCGTGCCGTCCGCCGTGCTTGAGGCGCTGCGCAAGGTCCGTGAAGCGAAGTCGGGCCAAGCGTAGTACCTGTCAGACCCATACATACCAAGAATCACCAAGGGAGGAATTCCATGAACAACACCATGCGTGCCATGTTGATCGCGTCGTTCGCGCTGGCCTTCACCGCCTGCAAGAAGGAAGAGGCCGCACCGGTCGTCGAAGCCCAGCAGGCGCTGGTCGCCCCGGCTGCCGATGACGATGCCGGCTGGAAGAAGTACCTGCAGGCCGTGGCCGTGCAGAACATGGGCAACATCAGCAACAGCCCGTACCTGTACTACCTCTCGCCGGAATCGGATCCGGAATTCGCCGCCAAGTACGAGCGTCAGGTCGAAAGCGCCACCCAGGCCGTCGCCCGTGGCGTGCAGCCGGGCAACATGCTGGCCTTCGGTTCCTCGGCCTCGGCCAAGATGGCCGACATGATCCAGGCCGTGTTCAAGGACGTCTCGCCGGACTCGATGAAGGGTGTGCGCGTGGTCTTCATCGGCAAGGCCGCCGACAACGCCCGCGTCCAGTCGATCATCCAGCCGACCGGCGCCGAGTACATCTTCGTCGAAGCCAAGTAACCCGTGCAGTGGCGGCCGCGCCTCGTGCGCGGCCCGGGTGGCGCCCGCAGGGGCGTCACCGATGACCGGCCCGCGCGCCCGCGTGGGCCGGTTCTCATCCGCCGGCGCGGGCGTGGAGTAACGCCATGTCGCTGAAAATCAATGAGCTCTGCGTCAATTGCGACGTCTGTGAGCCGGCCTGCCCCAATCAGGCCATCTCGATGGGTGAAACCATCTACGTGATCGATCCGGCCCGCTGCACCGAGTGCGTGGGGCATTTCGACGAACCCCAGTGCGTGGTCGTCTGCCCGGTCGAATGCATCGATCCCGATCCGGACATTCCGGAAACCCAGGACGCCCTGCTCGCCAAACTGCGCGGGCTGCAGCGCGATCATCCCGAATTGTATGTCACGGAGTTTCTGCCGAAATGAGAACGATGTCGCGTCGTTGGTTGCTGCTCGTCCTGCTGGTGGCCCCGGGTGCCTGGGCTGCCGGATCCGCGCAGGCGGTCCTGGCCAAACATCCTGATGGCGTGGCCGTCGCCAGTGGTCACCATCTGGCGACGGAAGCCGGCATGGAAATCCTGGCCAAGGGCGGCAACGCGTTCGATGCCGCGGTGGCGGTCTCCGCCACGCTGGCGGTGGTCGAGCCGATCAGCTCCGGCCTCGGCGGCGGCGGCTTCTTCCTGCTGCACGATGCCGCCACCGGCAAGGATGTGATGCTGGATGCGCGCGAAACCGCGCCGCAGTCCGCGACGCCGGCCGCCTTCCTGGACAAGAAGGGCGAGCTGGACCGCGACCGTTCGGTCAACGGTGCGTGGTCGGCCGGCATCCCCGGCCTGCCGGCAGCGCTGGTGGAGCTGTCCTCCAAACACGGCAAGCTGCCGCTGAAGACCTCGCTGGAACCGGCCATGCGCATCGCGCGCGAGGGCTTCCCGGTGTATGCCCGCATGGCCAAGGGCTATCAGTCCCGGCGCGAGGTCATGCAGCGCTATCCCGGCACGCGTGAGGTGTACGAGCGCAACGGCAAGCCGATCGCCGAGGGCGACCTGTTCCGCCAGCCGGAACTGGCGCGGACCATGGAACGCCTGGCCGACAAGGGCTTTGATGGGTTCTACCGCGGCGAGACCGGCACGCTGCTGCTCAAGGGCGTCAAGCAGGCCGGCGGCCACTGGACCGCCGAGGAGCTGGCCGGCTACCGGGTCAAGCTGCGCGAGCCGATCGCCTTCAAGTACCGCGACTGGACCATCACCACTGCCTCGCCGCCGTCCTCCGGTGGCATCGCGCTGGCTGCCATGCTGCAGATCCTGGAAGGCTGGGATCTGAGGTCGATGGACCAGGCCCACCGCACCCATCTGGTGGTGGAAGCGATGCGCCGCGCCTACCGCGACCGCACCTTCTTCCTGGGTGACCCGGACTTCGTGGATATCCCGCAGAAGGTGCTGACCAGCAGGGACTACGCCCAGGGCCTGCGTGCCACCATCCACCCGGAGAAGGCCACCCCGAGCGATCTGCTGTCGGGCAACCCGACCCCGCTGGAAGATGACGAGACCACGCATTTCTCGATCATCGACCGCGAGGGCAACCGTGTCGGTGCGACCCAGACCGTGAACCTGCTGTACGGCTCGGGCCTGATACCGTCGGGTACCGGCGTGCTGCTGAACAACGAAATGGACGATTTCGCGCTGAAGCCGGGCACGCCCAACGCTTTCGGCGTGATGGGCTATGCGGCCAACGCACCCAAGCCGGGCAAGCGCATGCTCAGCTCGATGACGCCGACCTTCATGGAGTCCGCCGACAAGGTCGTGGTGCTCGGTACGCCCGGTGGCAGCCGCATCATCACCATGGTGCTGCTCGGCATCCTCGGCTACGACGACGGCCTGACCGCCCAGCAGGTCGCCGCGCTGCCGCGCTACCACCACCAGTGGCTGCCGGATCTGATCGAGGCCGAAGACGGCACCTTCGATGCGGATACCATCAAGCAGCTGCAGGCGATGGGCCACAAGATCGATCTGCCCGGCGACAGCGCCGCCGGCGGTCGCGGTTCCAGCCACGTCTGGGGCAACCTGCAGACCGTGGAGTGGGACCGTCGCAGCAACGTGCTCAGCGGAGGCAGCGATCCGCGCAATCCAGTGGGCAGCGCCAAGGTCAGCCAAGCGCACTGATTGCGTGCGGAAACGAGAAACCCCGTCCCAGTGGCGGGGTTTTTTGATGGGCGACGGCTAGCGAATATTTAACGGTCGCGCGACGATAATTTGCGGATGAAACTATGGTCCATCCGCGGTAACTCGCAGAAACTCGACGGCGGCGCGATGTTCGGCAATGCGCCGCGCGCGGTGTGGGAAAAATGGGCGGCGCCGGACGATCTCAACCGGATCGAACTGGCCTGCCGCGCGCTGCTGGCCAGTCCGCTCGCCGGCAGGACCGTGCTGTTTGAAACCGGCATCGGCGCCTTCTTCGAGCCCAAACTGCGTGACCGTTATGGCGTGCAGGAGCCCAGCCACGTGCTGATCGAATCGCTGCGCGAGGCGGGTTTCGAGCACGAAGACATCGACGTGGTGGTGCTGAGCCACCTGCACTTCGACCACGCCGGTGGCCTGCTGGCGCCGTGGAGCGAGGGCCGCTCGCCCGAATTGCTGTTCCCGAATGCGACCTTCCTGGTCGGGGCCGAGCACTGGGCCCGCGCGCTGCATCCGCATCCGCGCGACCGCGCCAGTTTCATTCCGGAACTGCCCGGCCTGCTGGAGGCGAGCGGTCGGCTGGAAATCGTCGAGGGTCCTTACTCCAAGACCTTGGGCGACAGCGTGCGTTTCAGCTTCAGCGACGGGCATACGCCGGGCCTGATGCTGGCGGAGATCATCGGGCCGGAGACCGTGGAGGGTCAGCCGCGGGGCGGCGTGGTGTTCTGTGCGGACCTGATCCCGGGCCGCTCATGGGTGCACGTGCCGATCACCATGGGCTACGACCGCAACGCCGAGCTGCTGATCGACGAGAAGCGCAGCTTCCTGGAAGACAAGCTTGCCCGCAACGTCCATCTGTTCTTCACCCATGACCCGCACTGCGCGTTGGCGCAGGTATCCCGCGATGAGAAGGGACGCTTCGGCACCGTGCACGAACAGGGCGAGCTGAAGGCCCGCGCGCTGGCGTAACGCCTGCGCAACCACACCGGTAGGTGCCGACCGTTGGTCGGCACGGCACGGCACGGCACCGGGCATGGACCCGGTTCGGCGCCTCAATGCGCCTTCAAGCACCCGCTCATGAACGTCTTGCGCGCATCGCCGGCCAGCTTCTTCGCGGCCGCATCGGCGTTGCAGGTTTTCATGCGCTCCTGCGGCGTGCTCGCCACCGGGGCGGGGCCACTCAGGCACGCTTTCTGCGCGGTCTTGTAGGCCTCGCCGGTCTTGCCTTTGTTCTTGGCCGAGCAGTCGGCCATGCGCTGTTGCTGCGGCGTGGCCGCACTGGCGATCAGGGGGCTGCCGAGCAGCAGCAGGCAGGCCAGCAGGGACAGGGTCTTCATGACGCAGCTCCACGCAGGGGGTGAGGATGCGCGCAGCTTCTTCCCGGGTATGGCTACACCATGTGAAGCAGCGGCGGCCGGTGACGGCCGCCGCTGCAGACGCCGGGGGTCAACCGACCACGCGGGTACCGAAAATGCGATCACCGGCATCGCCCAGGCCCGGCAGGATGTAGCCCTTTTCGTTGAGGTGGGCGTCGATCGCGGCGGTGAAGATCTCCACGTCCGGGTGCACGGCCTGCACCGCAGCGATGCCTTCCGGTGCGGCGACCAGGAAGATGCCCTTGATGCGACGGGCACCGGCGCGCTTGAGCATGTCGATGGTGGCGATCAGGGTGCCGCCGGTGGCCAGCATCGGATCCAGGATCAGCGCATCGCGCTCTTCCAGGCGGCCGGTCAGGCGCTCGAAGTAGGGCACCGGCTGCAGGGTTTCCTCGTCGCGCTGCAGGCCGACCACGCTCACGCGCGCGGCCGGGATCAGCGAGAGCACGCCGCTGAGCATGCCCAGGCCGGCGCGCAGGATCGGCACTACGGTGATCTTGGCCCCGGCGATGCGCTGCACCGTCACCGGCCCGGCCCAGCCGGCCATGGTGTGGGCCTCGGTATCCAGATCGGCGGTGGCCTCATAGGCCAGCAGCCCACCGAGTTCATTGGCCAGCTCGCGGAAGTCCTTGGTGCTCAGGGACGCATCGCGCATCAGGCCGATCTTGTGCTGCACCAGCGGATGGCGCACTTCGACGATTTTCATGGGGGAAAGACTGCAAAGGAGAGGCCGATAGTGTGCCGCAACACCCCACCGAAGCCAAAAGCCGAAGCCCCACCCAGCGCCTCGATGTCCCCGGTGTCATCCCCATGCAACCTCCCGGACATACCGTGCTGACCCATTCTTTACACAGATTGGGGAATGCAGTGCAGAAGAAGCGTCCGTTGGGCCTGGCGATCAGCCTTTCGTTGCTGGCGGTGATCACCCCGTCGGCCCATGCCGCCGACACCCCCGATGGCAGCACGGTGGCCGGCAGCGCCGCCGCCGGGGCCGCCGCCATCGACCTGGACCGTGTCGAGGTCCGCCCGCAGCTGGAGTCGCAGACCCGTGCGGTCGACCTCAAGCGCAGCAGCGATGCGATCGAAGATGCGGTGTCCTCCGATGCCATGGGCGTCTATCCGGACAAGAACGTGGCCGAATCGCTGCAGCGCCTGCCGGGCGTCAGCGTCACCCGTGACCAGGGCGAGGGGCGCTTCGTGGTCATCCGCGGGCTGGATGCCAACCTCAACAGCGTCAGTGTCGACGGCATCGCCATCGGCACCCCGGAAGATTCGAGCCGTGCGGCGCCGCTGGATGTGATTCCTTCCGATTCGACCGAGCGCCTGCGCGTGGTCAAATCGCCGACACCGGACATGCCCGGCGATGCGATCGGCGGTGCGATCCTGGTCGAGTCCGCCTCGGCCTTCGACCGCGAAGGCCGCAACCTGCGCGGCAAGATCGAAGCCAGCCACCAGCAGCTCTCCGGCAACACCAGCCCGAAGGCGGCGATCAATTACAGCGAAGTGTTCGCCGATACGTTCGGCGTCGCGCTGGGCGTGAACTACCAGAACCGCAAGTTCGAGTCGGACAACACCGAAGTGGAGTACGGCGAATTCGACGGCGGTGCGGAGGACGACCTGTTCGCCAACAGCCTGCAGCAGCGCAAGTACGAGATCGAACGCAAGCGCATCGGCGCCAACCTCAATCTCGACTGGCGTCCGGATGAAGACAACCGCTACTACCTGCGCACGCTGTACAGCCAGTTCGACGATGCAGAAACCCGCCAGCGCACCATCTTCAACTTCGGCGACGGCGAGGTCACCGCGCTGGGCAGCAACCAGTACCGCGTCGAGGACCTGCCGGCCGATGCGATCCAGAAGCGGATGCGCTACCGCACCAAGAAGGAAAATACCTTCACCACCAGCGCCGGTGGCGAAAACCGCCTCACCAATGCCGTGATCGATTACAAGGTCGGCTACACCCGCACCGAAGAGCGCGTCAACGATGAGATGGAGGCGCGCTTCGAGTACAACGGCGACGACCTCGGCGCCAGCGTCGATCAGAACAGCGGCATCCCGCGCTATACGCTGACCAGCGCGCAGTGGATGGACAACGGCAACTACGATTTCGACCGCTTCGTGCTCTCGCCGAAGCAGGTCAACGACAGCGAGCGCAGTGCGCAGATCAACGTGCGCTTCGATGGGGATTCCTCCAGCGTCAAGTTCGGCCTGCTCGGCCGCTGGCGCGACCGCGACGTCAATGTCGACGAGCGCGAACTGCGCGTCGGCCCGGACGTGGCGCTGTCGGACTGGACCGCCGCCACCCCCGATCACCGCGGTGGCAGCCTCGGCCAGGGCATGAGCTCGGACGCCATGCGCCGCTACTGGGCCCAGCATGGCGGCCAGTACAGCGCCCGCCCGCAGGACGCCGGTGGCAACGCGCTGACCTCGCTGGAAGAGGACTACACTGCCAGTGAAGACATCTTTGCCAGCTATGCGATGGGGACCTGGGATGTCGGCGCACTGCGCATCATCGGCGGCGTGCGCGTGGAGAACACCCAGTTCAGCGCGACCGGCAACAGCGTCGAGGTGGCCAGCAACGGCCGCAGCTTCACGGTCACGCCGCTGAGCGTGAGCCGCAGCTACACCAACGTGCTGCCCGGCCTGCACCTGCGTTACGACGCCGGCGATGACTGGGTGCTGCGCGCGGCCGCCAACAAGACCGTCTCGCGCCCGTCGTTCGGCGATGTGGCGCCGCGCGTCGGCCTGAGCCGGGGCGACGAGGAAGTCCGGATCGGCAATCCGCAGCTGGATCCGTACGAATCGAAGAACATCGACCTGTCCCTCGAGAAGTACCTCGGCAGCACCGGCATCGTCTCGCTGGGCGTGTTCCACAAGTCGATCGATGGCTATATCGTCAACACGGTGAGCAACACGGATCCCGCGTACCCGGACTTCGAGGTCACCCGCGTGATCAACGGCAACAAGGCCACGGTCAAGGGCGCCGAATTCAACTGGCAGCAGCAGCTCGCCTTCCTGCCGACGGGCTGGGATGGCCTGCTGGTCGGCGCCAGCGGCACCTGGCTGGACACCGATTTCGACCCCGGCGTGGCCGGCCGCGAGCGCGACGAATTCATGCTGCCGCGCGCCTCCAAACATGTGTACAGCGCACACCTGGGCTATGAAAAGGCCGGTTTCAGCACCCGCGTGGCGGCGGTCTACCGCAGCGAGTACCTGGATTCGCTGGGCGACAGCCGCGCCTACGATATCTACGTGGCGCCCAATACCCAGCTCGATTTCAGCCTGGACTACAAGTTCACCGCCAACGTGAGCCTCTATTTCGAAGCCCAGAACCTGCTCGACAAGCCGCTGGAGCTCTACCAGGGCGTGCGCTCGCGCACCCTGCAGAACGAAGAGTATGGCCGCACCTACGCCCTCGGCCTGAAGGTGGCCCTGTGATGCGCGCCGCCTCTCGCCTGAGCCTGCTCGCACTGGCGCTGTTGACCGCCTGCACGCCGGCAGCGACGCCCGACGCTGCGGCACCCGCCGCGTCGACGGCTGCTGCCGACGCTCCCGCCGCACGCGATGTCGCCACGGTCGCCGAGGCGTTCCTGACCCCGATGACCCCGGACGACAACATCGACTCGCCGGCCAGCTGGACCACGCCCGACGGCCAGGTCTGGTTGATCGCGACCGCCAAGGCCACCGACAAGCTGGTGGTCTACGACGGGCAGACCGGCGCGAAGCTGCGTGACGTCGGCAGCCTCGGCACCGCCCCCGGCCAGTTCGACCGCCCCAACGGCATCGCCGTGGTCGATGACCTGGTGCTGATCGTGGAGCGCGACAACCATCGCGTGCAGGTGCTGCAGCTGCCGGACTTCACCCCGCTGGGTGTGTTCGCCGCCGACGACCTGCGCAAGCCCTACGGCCTGTGGGTGAACAGGCAGGGCCGCGGCTACGACGTGTACGTGACCGATTCCTACGATGCCGGCGAAGACGCGCAGGGCAACGACGTGCTGCCGCCGCTGGCCGAACTGGACAAGCGCGTGCGCCGTTACGCGCTCACCGTGCAGGACGGCAAGGCGCAGGCCACGCTCACCGCCAGCTTCGGCGACACCACCGACGCGGGTGCGCTGCGCGTGGTCGAATCGATCTGGGGCGACCCGGCCAACGACCGCCTGCTGATCGCCGAAGAAGACGAAACCTACGCCAGCGAGTTCAAGGTCTACACGCGGGAAGGCCGTTTCAGCGGCACCACCTTCGGACGCGATGCGTTCCAGGCCCAGGCCGAAGGCGTGATGCTGCGCACCTGCGGCAAGGACGGCTGGTGGATCACCACCGAGCAGGGCAAGCAGCGCAGCGTGTTCCATCTGTTCGACCGGCACAGCCTGAAACATGTCGGCGCGTTCCAGGGCAATACGGTGGCCAACACCGACGGCATCTGGTCGATGCAGGCGCCGTCCGCGCGTTTCCCGCATGGCGCGCTGTACGCGGTGCACGATGACCAGGGCGTGGTGGCGTTCGACTGGGCGAGCATCGCCAGGCAGTTGTCGCTGCCGCTGGAGTGTGGCGCGTGAGCCGCGTTCCTGCCGCCCTGACCGCGCTGGCGATGGCGCTGCTGCTGTGCAGCGGCAGTGCCGTGGCGAAGAAAGATGCCGGGAACGGTGCCGAGCCGAACACCCAGGTTCCCGTAGGCAACCGCCATTACGCAGCAACTGGCTTCCCGGATCGATTGGTCGCCTCGCCGGCGCAGGACGCCGCGCGCGGCTTCTCGGTCGCCTGGCGTACCGACCCCTCGGTGAAAGCGCCCGTGCTGGAATGGGTCGTGGCCGGCGACTCGCCGGATGTCGGCACGCCGACCCGCATCACCGCGACCACCCAGGCGCTGACCACTGAACTCGGCGCGTCCCATCATCACCGTGCCGACGTGACCGGCCTGCAGCCGGACACCCTGTACCTGTGGCGCGTGCAGGGCCAGAACACCTGGAGTGCCTGGAACCAGCTGCGCACGGCCGGGCGTGCCGATCAGCCGCTCACGCTGCTGTATTTCGGTGATACCCAGAACAAGAACCTCAGCCACGTCTCCCGGGTCCTGCGGGCCGGCATCAAGGCGGCCCCGGACGCGCGCCTGAGCCTGTTCGCCGGTGACCTGGTCAGCGGCGGCGACGGGCAGGATGACAGCGAGTGGGGCGAGTGGTTCGCCGCCGCCGGCTGGCTGCCGCAGGAGACCGCGGTCGCCCCGGCGATCGGCAACCACGAGTATTTCGAGGAGTTCGAAGACACGCCGCAGGAGCGTCGCGTGCTGGGCCGCCACTGGCCGGTGACGTTCGCATTGCCGCGCAACGGCGTGGACGCCGCCGATACCAGTACCTACTGGTTCGATTACCAGGGCGTGCGCATCGCCGTGCTCGACGGCACCTCCGCGCTCGATCTGGGCACGGCCAAGGCGCAGGCCGCCTGGCTGGACACCGTGCTGGCGGAGAATCCGCACCCGTGGAGCATCGTGCTGCTGCACCAGCCGTTCTATTCCCCGCGCGAGGGCCGCGAGAACACCGAACTGCGCGATGTGCTGCTGCCGGTGGTGCGCCGCCACCAGGTCGATCTGGTCCTGCAGGGCCACGACCACACCTATGGCCGCCGTGGCGAAGGGCAGGGCGCGACGCCGCAGTTCGTGGTCACCGTCGCCGGGCCGAAGCAGTACCGGCTCTCCGACGAGGCCCGGACCACCATGGCGCCGGTCGGCGAGGACACGCAGCTGTTCCAGGTGGTGAAGATCGATCCGACGCACCTGCACTACGAGGCGCGCACCGTCACCGGCCGCCTGTACGACGGCTTCGAGTTGACACGTGCTGCCGATGGCCGCAAACAGAAGGCCGAACTGACGCAGGGACGCATCGCCCCCCGTGACTGCACGCGCGCCCAGACCCTCAAGGGCCGCGCCGACCGTTGCTGGGAATGACCGACCGGCCGGGCCACTGCGGTGCGCCCGGCCTTCCGTGGAGATCGAGATGACGCATCGCCGTTCCATCGCGCGGGCCGTGTTGGCCGCCTCGCTGCTGCTGCTCGCCGGTGCCGGCGTGGCCGGCAACGCAGTCCTGCACCCGTTCCTCGCCGCCCAGCCGAAGAACGCGCCGGACGAAGTGCATCTGGCCGTGGAGATCCCGGCCGGCAGTTTCACCAAGTACGAGATCAAGGAAGACGGCCTGGTCCATGTGGACCGCTTCCAGTCGATGCCGGTGGCGTACCCGGCCAACTACGGCTCGATGCCGCGCACCCTGGCCGGCGACAACGATCCGCTGGACGCACTGGTGTTGACCCGTGAGCCGCTGCATCCCGGCGTGATCGTGCGGTTCCGTCCGATCGGCTTCCTGAGGATGGTCGATGACGGCGAGCAGGATGAAAAAGTCATCGGCGTGCCGACCGACAAGATCGATCCCACCTACGCCAGCATCCGCGACCTCGACGATCTGCCGCTGATCGAACGGCAGCGCATCGAAGCCTTCTTCCGCGTCTACAAGGACCTGCCGGCCGGTCGCAATCCGGTGCAGCTCAACGGCTGGGGCAATGCCGCCGAAGCCAAGGCGCTGATCCGAGCCTCGATGCAGCGCTTCGACGCGCAGCAGCAGCGCGCGAAGGGCGATTGATCCGTGGAACGCACTCGCAGGCCATCACGCCGGGCCGGCGCTCGCTTTCTGCAGCCGCCGCAGGAACACCGCCATTTCCTTGACGGCCTGCTTGTCGCCGTTGGTCTCGGCGACAGAACGACCTTGGTGCCATGCCTGTGCCGCAGCGTCCGGATCGCCGGCCGCCAGATGGGCTTTACCCAGCCATTTCCAGCCTGCCGAGTACTGCGGATCCTGTGCGACACAGCGCTGCAGATGGATGACCGCTTCTGCGGTGTCACCCGCGTCGAGCAGGGCTTTGCCCAGGCCGAAGCGGAGCAGGGCGCTGTCGCGACCCTGTTCGAGAAGACGTTGCAGTGCGGGGATATCCATTCGATGCGGACTCAGGCAGCGATGACGCGGGCGTAGCGTCCGCGGTGGAAGGCAAGGGTGTCGCCGGGGGCGGTATGCAGTTGCACCACCTGGCCGATGACCAGCACATGATCACCGGCCGGCAGCGTTTGTTCGACCGTGCAGACGAGCTGTGCAACCGCATCGCGGACCAGGGGCACGCCACTGGGGTGCGTCATCATCGTGCCGGGCACTGGCACGCGCCGGCGCTTTCCATCGGCGAAATGCCGCGCCAAGGCGAGCTGCCGGGCGGCCAGGATACTGATCGAGAACGGCCTGCCGATGCGATACACGGCCACATCGGGCGAGCGGTTCGACAGGCTCCACAGCACCAGCGGTGGGTCCAGCGACAACGAAGCAAAGGAGTTGATCGTCATCGCGACCAGAGCATCGTCGTCGCTGCGGGCGGCGACGATGGCGACCCCGGTCGGGTACTGGCCAAAGGCATGCCGCAGCGCGGCCGCGGACAGCGGCGGGTCCCGCACTGCAGCCTCGGACGGCGTCGCGGAGGGCTGCGTGCCGAGGCCCAGTGCAGGACCCGTGTCCATCAACGGCCGCCGGCGGCCTGGTAACGGCGCGCGACTTCGGCCCAGTCGATCAGCTCGAAGAACGCGGCGATGTAGTCCGGGCGGCGGTTCTGGTAGTTCAGGTAGTAAGCGTGCTCCCACACATCCAGCCCCAGGATCGGCGTGCCACCGGAGAGGCCCGCGAAGTCGCCCATCAACGGGTTGTCCTGGTTCGGGCTGCTCTCCACCGCAAGCTTGCCGTCGCGGGTCAACGTCAACCACGCCCAGCCACTGCCGAAGCGGGTCTGCGCGGCCTTGGTGAAGGCCTCCTTGAACGCGGCGTAGCCGCCGAGATCACGCTCGATCGCCTGGGCCACGGCGCCTTCCGGTGTGCCGCCGCTGGCGGTCAGCACTGTCCAGAACAGGCTGTGGTTGGCATGCCCGCCGCCGTTGTTGCGGACGACGTTGCGCACACCCTCCGGCAGAGCCCCGATATCGGCGATCAGCGCGTCGATGTCGGTGCTCTCGATCCCGGCCTCGGTGAGGGCGGCATTGAGATTGGTGACGTAGGCCTGGTGGTGCCTGGCATGATGGATTTCCATCGTGCGTGCATCGAAGTGCGGTTCGAGTGCGTCGTAAGCGTAGGGCAGGGCGGGGAGGGTGTAAGCCATGTGCATCTCCAGAGGGGAAGCGGGAGGGAGGACGCCACGATAGAACCTCAAGCGTGATTGAGGTCAAGCGCGGCGATGTGGAACAGTGCGGGCCATCCACGCGTGATCGCTGCCTGTCCTTCACCTGCACTGGCTATCATTGCCTGTCGAATCTTCCGGGGTAGCCTCGTGTCGGTAGCGTTGGTGTGGTTTCGCCGTGACCTGCGGTTGCAGGACAATCCGGCCCTGCAGGCCGCCCTGGATGCCGGCCACGTGCCGGTGCCGGTCTACATCCATGCGCCACACGAAGAAGGCGATTGGGCGCCCGGAGGCGCGTCAAACACCTGGCTGCATCGCTCGCTGGCAGCGCTGGACGCTGACCTCCGTGCGCGCGGTTCTTCGCTGGTGCTGCGCCAGGGCGACAGTCAGTCGCAGCTGCAGGCGCTGATCGAGCAGACCGGTGCGGTGGCGGTCTACTGGAACCGCAAGTACGAACCGGCCACGCAGCCGCGCGATGCGAAGATCAAGCGGGCGCTGCGCGAGCAGGGCATCGAGGCCGACAGCCACAACGGCAGCCTGATGTTCGAGCCGTGGGACGTGGCCACCCAGCAGGGCGGGCCGTACAAAGTGTTCACCCCGTTCTGGCGCAATGCGCTGACCCGCCTCCAGCTGCCGGCGCAGACCGACGCGCCGGAGGACATGCGTGCGCACCGCGTGAACGGCGAGAGCCTCGAAGCGCTCAACCTTGCGCCCTCCATTCCATGGGATCGGCAGTTCTGGGACCATTGGCAGCCCGGCGAAGCCGGCGCCCACGAGGCGCTGACGGTCTTCATCGACGGCGCCCTCAACGGCTATCGCGAGCAACGTGATCTGCCGGACCGGGTCGGCACCTCGCTGCTGTCGCCGCACCTGCATTTCGGCGAAATTGCCCCGTGGCAGATCGTCCGCCGCCTGCAGGGCGAGCGCAGAGCCAGCCGGGATGCCGACATTGACGGCTACATCCGCGAGCTGGGCTGGCGCGAGTTTTCGTATCACCTGTTGCATCACTTCCCGCAGACGCCGGATCACAACCTCAACCCGCGCTTCGATCAGTTCCAATGGGCCAAGCCGGATGCGGAGGCGCTGCGTGCATGGCAGCAGGGCCGCACCGGCATTCCGATCGTCGATGCGGGCCTGCGTGAGCTGTGGGCGACCGGTTACATGCACAACCGCGTGCGCATGATCGTCGCCAGCTACCTGTGCAAGCACATGCGCCAGCACTGGCGCGAAGGCGCGCGCTGGTTCTGGGACACGCTGGTCGATGCGGACCTGGCCAACAACACGATGGGTTGGCAGTGGGTTGCCGGCACCGGGGCGGACGCCGCCCCGTACTTCCGGATTTTCAATCCGGTGACGCAGTCGCAGAAGTTCGACCCGCAGGCGCGTTACATCACGCGCTGGGTGCCGGAACTGGCCGCATTGCCGGTCAAGGCGCGCTTTGCTCCGTGGCAGTCCCCGCAGCTGCTGGCCGAGTGCGCGCCAGGCTATCCGGCCTTGCCGCTGGTGGATCTGTCCGAAGGCCGGGATGCCGCCTTGGCCGCGTATCGCCACACGGGCGGAGCGTGACCCGCCCCCCCGGATCGAGCGCCGCGGCCGTAAACGATTACCTGAACAGGGAGCTGCCGAGCGTGCGATTCATCATGCCGGCATCGCGTTGGGCTGTTTATGCTCTTCACGGCCCGCACGCCGGCGCCGTCCGGTAACCAAGGAGAAACCTCATGATTCGACCCGCAACCCGCAACGTGGCCCTGGCCCTGATGACTGCTGCCGCCCTGTCGGCCTGCGCCACCGGTGGCTCCTACGTGCAGAGTGACCAGTACGGCAATCCCGTCGAGCAGCAGAACCGCACCGGCCGCAACGCCCTGATCGGTACCGCCGTCGGCGTTGCCGCGGGCCTGCTCAGCGGCAACAGCGCCACCGAACGCCGCCAGCACGCCATGATCGGTGCCGGTATCGGCGCGCTGAGCGGCGCGGCCGTCGGCCAGTACCAGGACCGCCAGGAACGCGCCCTGCGCGAGCGCACCGCCAACACCGGTATCGACGTCTCCCGCAATGGCGACAACCTCGTGCTGAACCTGCCGGACGGCATTACCTTCGACTTCGGCAAGTCCACGCTGAAGCCGCAGTTCTACGGGTCGCTCAACGGCGTGGCGAGCACGCTGGCCGAGTACAACCAGACGATGATCGAAGTGGTCGGCCACACCGACAGCATCGGCAGCGATGCGGTGAACAACCGCCTGTCCAAGGAACGCGCCGACTCGGTCGCCGCTTACCTGGCCGGTCAGGGCGTGCAGCGCGCCCGCATCGAAACCCTGGGTGCCGGCAAGGCCTACCCGATCGCCGACAACAGCACCGATGCCGGCCGCGCACAGAACCGCCGCGTCGAGATCCGTGTGATTCCCTTGCAGCAATAACAGCGCGCCAGCGCGCTGTCATTGCGTGTTGCGACCCGCAGGTTCGCAACACAAAAATGCCGCCCTTGCAGGCGGCATTTTTTGTAGCTATCGGCCGCTGGCCGGTACACCCGGAACAACGCCATCCGCCCGCACACCCACACAACCGCACCGCCCAGACGACAACGCCGCCCAAGGGCGGCGTTGTCGTTCATACGGCACTTCGCTGATGAAGCATCGTCAGCATCACCCCGCGGTCACCGTCTCCAGAATCCGCTTCCCGGCCGCCTGCAGCTCCGTTTCCACCTGGGTCTGCTGCTGCTTGGCCAGCTTCGCCGCCGGGCACTGGGCGAGCATGTAGTTGGCGTCGAAGTTCATCTTCTCGACCAGGAAATCGACGAACGCGCGCACCTTCGGCGAGACAAGCCGGCCGCCGGCGAACACCGCGTTGAAGTCGACTTCGGGGCCGGTCCAGCCAGCCAGCACGCGGCGCACCATGCCCGATTCGACGAAGGGCTTGGCCATCACGTCACCGGTCAGCAGCAGGCCTTCGCCGCACACCAGTGCGCCGTTCAATGCGGACGGATCGTTGGCGACCAGCAGCGGATTGACCGGGAAATCGAGCAGCTCGCCGCCGTTCTCGCCCAGCTGCCAGAAGAAACGGTTGTTGTTGAGATTGCGCGCCTTGCGCATCGCCAGGATGCGGTGGAACTGCAGCTCATCCGGATGCAGCGGCTCGCCGTAGCGCTCGATGTAGGCCGGGCTGGCGAACACCTGCGTGCGCAGGCTGCCGAGTTTGCGCGCCACCAGATTGGAGTCGGGCAGGGTGCCCACGCGCAGCGCCAGATCCGCTTCACCGGCGATCAGGTCGAGCTTCTCGTTGCCCAGGTGCATGTCCAGCTGGATTTCCGGGTATTGCGCATGGAACTGGCCGAGCAGCGGCGCGATCCAGGTGATGCCGATCGAATAGGGGACGGTGAAGCGCAGCCAGCCACGCGGGCCGGACTGCAGCTGGTTGACCGCACCTTCGGCTTCTTCCAGTTCGCGCGCGATGCGCTGGCAGTGCTCGTGATAGACCGAGCCGGCCTCGGTGAGGCCGAGTCGGCGGGTGGTCCGGTGCAGCAGGCGTGCGCCGAGACGCGTTTCCAGTTCCTGCACTTTCCGGCTCACCGTCGTCTTGGGGAGCCCCAGTGCAGTGGCGGCGGCGATGAAACTGCCTTGCTCGACCACTTTGACGAAGATCAGCGTGTCGTTGAGATCGTGGGCCATGACGGAATCCAAAGTCGGGGGAGGGGAAGAGTGCCGCAGATGATTGTGCCGGGCACGGGATGATTATTCCCCTAAATCCGGACTAATCAAGGGGGAGTTTGAGGACTAATCTGGCGCCATTCCAGATATGAAGGACGACAACCATGTGGTTGCGGAACATTCTTGGCCGCCTGCGTAGCGGCCCCAACGCCCCGCTGGACCTCGCGATGACCGTGGAACCCCGTTTGGGTTCCTTGTCCCGCAAGGCTTTCCGGGAGTTCACCCCGCCGGCCACCCTGCAGCGCGGCGGCAGCATTCGCCTGGGGGTCCGTGGAAACGACCGACTGGGTCGAATTGGGATTATCCCGACGACGGGAGTGAAAGTCCCATGAATGGGACATTGGCCCCCGAGGTGCTGGTGCTCGGTGGCACCGGCAGCGTGGGCCAGGGCATCGTGGCCGCCCTGCTGGAAGCCGGCAGCCCGGTCCTGGTGATCGGCCGCGATCCCACGCGGCTGGCGGCGCTGCAGGAGCAGTTCGCCGATGAGCCCGGGCTGGAAGTGCTGCTCGGCTCGTTGGGCGACGACGGCTCTGCGCGCACCGTGGCCGAGCGCATCGGCGGGCGTCCCCGTGCGCTGGCGGCGGTGGTCGATGCCATGGGCGGCCCGTACAACCGCGGGCGGGTGACCGACCGCAGTGGCGATGCACTGTTGCAGGCGCTGCAGGCCGACGTGATGCCGCACGTGCATGCGGGGCGGCATCTGCTGCCGCTGCTGCGCGGTGGCGGCCAGGCGCGGCGCTACGTGCTGGTCGGTGGCCCGGCCGGTTTCAAGCCGTGGGCCGGGCATGGGGAATCCTCCATCACCATGTCCGCCACACGCATGTATGCGCAGGTGCTGCACCAGGAGGCCCAGGCCCTCGGTGTGCGCGCGCAGATGCTGGAAGTGTGCGATCCGGTGTGTACCCCGGCGAATGCGGCCAAGGCCTGCATCGAATGGCCGAGCGCGCTGCTGGTCGGCCGTCGCGTGGTCTCGCTGCTGGACAACTGCACCGACAACCGCGCGATCGTGCGCTGCGACGCGCGCGATGCCGAGTTGCCGCGCGGCCTGCTGCATCTGGACCGCCCCCCTCCGATGTCGCGCAACACGGCCGGCACCGCTTGACCTCTACCAAGGTTCAGGTCGCAGGCTACGCCCCCACGTCGCCCCACGTTTTCGATTCTGTATCACCACCCTTACGTACGGATGCATGACATGACTTCCAACTCCTCCCCGCATCGTTTCACCCGACGGCTGGCCATGGCCGGCGTCTCGCTCCTCGCCGCCGCGGTGCTGACCGCCTGCAGTGGCAGCCACGCTGAAGAAGCCGGCGTGCCGCCGCCGCCGTCGGTCAGCGCCGCCCCGGTGCTGGTCAAGCAGGTCAGCCAGTGGGACGACTTCAGTGGCCGCGTCGAAGCGGTCGAAAGCGTTGAACTGCGCCCGCGCGTCTCCGGCTACATCGACAAGGTCAACTATGTCGAAGGCCAGGAGGTCAAGAAGGGCGATGTGCTGTTCACCATCGACGCACGCAGCTACCGCGCCGAGCTGGACCGCGCCACCGCCGAGCTCAACCGCGCGCGCACCCAGGCCCAGGTGAGCCGCAGCGAAGCCGACCGTGCCCGCCGCCTGTCCGACCAGCAGGCGATCTCCACCGAGACCTGGGAGCAGCGCCGCGCGGTGTCCGAACAGGCACTGGCGCAGGTCCAGGCCGCGCAGGCGGCGGTCGATGCGGCGCGGTTGAACATGGAGTTCACCCAGGTGCGCGCCCCGATCAACGGCCGTGCCGGCCGCGCGATGGTGACCGCCGGCAACCTGGTGACCGCCGGCGACAGTGCCAGCGTGCTGACCACGCTGGTCTCGCTGGACAAGGTGCATGTGTACTTCGATGCCGATGAAGGAACCTTCCTGCGCTACGCCCAGATGGCCCGCAAGGGGGAACGCCCGAGCGAGCGCGACAGCGAACTGCCGGTGAAGGTCGGCCTGTCCGGCGAGACCGGCTACCCGCATGAAGGCAAGGTCGACTTCCTGGACAACCAGGTCACCCGCAGCACCGGCACCATCCGGGTCCGCGCGTTGCTGGACAACGCCGACCGCGCCTTCACCCCGGGCCTGTTCGCGCGCGTGCAGCTGCTCGGCAGCGGCCAGTTCCAGGCGATGCTGATCGATGACAAGGCCGTGCTGACCGACCAGGACCGCAAGTTCGTCTACGTGGTCGACAAGGACAACAAGGCTCAGCGCCGCGATATCGAACTCGGCCGCACCGCCGACGGCCTGCGCATCGTCGAGCAGGGCCTGAAGGCCGGTGACCGCGTGATCATCGACGGCGTGCAGAAAGTCTTCATGCCGGGCATGCCGGTCCAGGCCAAGGCCGTCGCGATGCAGCCGGCCGGCGGCACCGTTGCACCGAAAGCCACCGCCGCTCTGAACTGATCTTTCCTCGCTGATGCCCCGTGCGGGGCTGCCCGTCTCCGCTGTCGTCCGCGACAGCGGCAGGGGTCCTGCACGCCGGTGTCGGCGAACACCCAGGAATCCACCCATGGACTTTTCCCGTTTTTTCATTGACAGGCCGATCTTCGCGGCGGTGCTGTCGATCGTGATCTTCGCCGCAGGCCTGATCGCGATCCCCATGCTGCCGATCAGCGAGTACCCCGAAGTGGTGCCGCCCTCGGTGGTGGTGCGCACGGTGTACCCGGGCGCCAACCCCAAGGTGATCGCCGAAACCGTGGCCACGCCACTGGAAGAAGCGATCAACGGCGTCGAGGACATGATGTACATCAAGTCCGTCGCCGGCTCCGACGGCGTGCTGCAGATGACCGTGACCTTCCGCCCGGGCACCGACCCGGACGAAGCCGCGGTCAAGGTGCAGAACCGCGTCGCCCAGGCGCAGGCGCGCCTGCCGGAAGACGTGCGCCGCCAGGGTGTCTCCACCCAGAAGCAGTCGCCGACCTTCCTGATGGTGGTCCACCTGACCTCGCCGGACGGCAAGTACGACTCGCTGTACCTGCGCAACTACGCCCGCCTGCACGTCAAGGATGCCCTGGCACGCCTGCAGGGCGTCGGTGATGCGCAGATGTTCGGCGGCGGCGACTACGCCATGCGTGCATGGCTGGACCCGGACAAGATCGCCGCGCGTGGGCTGACAGCCAGCGACGTGGTGCGTGCGATGCGCGAGCAGAACGTGCAGGTTTCGGCCGGCCAGCTCGGCGCCGAACCGATGCCGAGCAGCGACTTCCTGACCCTGATCAACGCCCAGGGTCGCCTGCGCAGCGAGCAGGAATTCCGCGACATCGTGCTCAAGGCCGGTGACGACGGTGAAGTGGTGCGCCTGTCCGATGTCGCCCGCCTGGAACTGGGCGCCGGTGACTACACGCTGCGCTCGCAGCTGGACGGCAAGAACGCGGTCGGTATCGGTATCTTCCAGGCCCCGGGCGCCAATGCGCTGGAAATCCGCGACTCGGTCATCCACACCATGGATGAGCTGACCAAGCAGTTCCCGGCCGGCGTGAAGTACGAAGCGGTGTACGACACCACCATCTTCGTGCGCGACTCGGTCAAGGCCGTGGTCTCCACCCTGCTGGAGGCGATCGCGCTGGTGGTGCTGGTGGTGATCCTGTTCCTGCAGACCTGGCGCGCCTCGATCATTCCGTTGATCGCCGTGCCGGTGTCCATCGTGGGTACGTTCGCGGCGCTGTACGTGCTGGGCTTCTCGATCAACACCTTGACCCTGTTCGGGCTGGTGCTGGCGATCGGCATCGTGGTCGATGACGCGATCGTGGTGGTGGAGAACGTCGAGCGCAACATCGAAGAAGGCCTGACCCCGCTGGCCGCGGCCCACCAGGCGATGCGTGAAGTCTCCGGTCCGATCGTGGCGATCGCGCTGGTGCTGTGTGCCGTGTTCGTGCCGATGGCGTTCCTGTCGGGCGTGACCGGTGCGTTCTACAAGCAGTTCGCCGTCACCATCGCGATCTCGACCGTGATCTCGGCGATCAACTCGCTGACCCTGTCGCCGGCCCTGGCTGCTCGCCTGCTCAAGCCGCACGGTGCACCGAAAGATGGCCTTACCCGTCTGATCGACCGTCTGTTCGGCTGGATCTTCCGTCCGTTCAACCGCTTCTTCAAGACCAGCTCGGAGAAGTACCACGGTTCGGTTGGCCGCCTGCTGGGCCGTCGTGGCCTGGTGTTCGTGGTCTACGCCGGCCTGCTGCTGGCCACCGGCCTGATGTTCAAGGCGGTGCCGGCCGGCTTCATCCCGACCCAGGACAAGCTGTACCTGATCGCCGGTGTGAAGCTGCCGGAAGGCTCCTCGATCGCACGCACCGACGCCATGCTGGCGAAGGTCGCCGAGATCGCGCGCAACACCGATGGCGTGGCGCACACGATCCAGTTCCCGGGTCTGAACGCACTGCAGTTCACCAATACGCCCAACACCGGTGTGGCGTTCGTTCCGCTCAAGCCGTTCAGTGAGCGCAAGGGCCGTACCGCCGCGCAGATCAATGCCGAGATCAACGCCAAGATCGCCGGGCTGCAGGAGGGCTTCGCGTTCTCCATGATGCCGCCGCCGATCCTCGGCCTGGGCAACGGCAACGGCTACCAGATGTTCATCCAGGACCGTGGCAATCTTGGCTACGGCGCACTGCAGACTGCCGTGAGCACAATGCAGGGTGCGGTCGCGCAGACCCCGGGCATGGCGTTCCCGATCACCAGCTACCAGGCCAACGTGCCGCAGCTGGATGCCGAAGTGGACCGCGTCAAGGCCAAGGCCCAGGGCGTGGAGCTGACCGAGTTGTTCGACACGCTGCAGACCTACCTGGGTTCGGCGTACGTGAACGACTTCAACCAGTTCGGTCGGACCTGGCAGGTGATCGCGCAGGCCGACGGCCAGTTCCGTGACAGCGTGGAAGACATCGGTCGCCTGCGTACCCGTAACAACCGTGGCGAGATGGTGCCGATTGGCTCGATGGTCACCGTGAAGGAGACCTACGGTCCGGATCCGGTGCTGCGCTTCAACGGCTACCCGGCGGCCGATCTGGCCGGTGAAGCCGATCCGCGCATGCTGTCCTCGGCCGAAGCCATGGCCAAGCTGACCGAGATCGCCGGGCAGGTCCTGCCGGTGGGCATGCAGACCGAGTGGACCGACCTGAGCTACCAGCAGGCCACCCAGGGCAAGGCCGCCTTCATCGTGTTCCCGGTGGCGATCCTGCTGGCGTTCCTGGTGCTGGCCGCGCTGTATGAAAGCTGGTCGCTGCCGCTGGCGGTGATCCTGATTGTCCCCATGACCCTGCTGTCCGCGTTGTTCGGCGTATGGATGACCGGTGGCGACAACAACGTGTTCGTGCAGGTCGGCCTGGTGGTGCTGATGGGCCTGGCATGCAAGAACGCGATCCTGATCGTCGAGTTCGCCCGAGAACTGGAAATGGGCGGCAAGGGCATCGTCGAGGCTGCACTGGAAGCGTGCCGCCTGCGTCTGCGCCCGATCGTGATGACTTCCATCGCGTTCATTGCCGGCACCATCCCGCTGGTGATCTCGCATGGCGCCGGCGCGGAAGTCCGCTCGGTGACCGGTATCACGGTGTTCGCCGGCATGCTGGGCGTCACCCTGTTCGGCCTGTTCCTGACCCCGGTGTTCTACGTGGCCCTGCGCAAGTTCGTCAGCCGTAACGGCGGCGGGCAGCTGGTGACCCACGGCGAACCGACCATCCACCATTGATTGCTTCCCCCCGCGAGGTTTTTCACATGAATACCGCTACCCAAAAGATCGCCCTGGTCACCGGTGCCACCCGCGGCATCGGCCTGGAAACCGTCCGTCAGCTGGCCCAGGCCGGCGTGCATACGCTGCTGGCCGGGCGCAAGCGTGACGTCGCCGTGGCCGAGGCGCTCAAGCTGCAGGCCGAGGGCCTGCCGGTCGAGGCGATCCAGCTCGACGTGGGCGATGCCGCCAGCATCGCCGCCGCCGTGCAGACCGTGACCGAGCGTCACGGCCGCCTGGACATCCTGGTCAACAACGCCGGCATCCTGCTCGACGACCCCAAGCTGGCGCCGTCGGCACAGACCCTGCAGACCTGGCGCGATACCTTCGACACCAACGTCTTCGCAGTGATCGCCGTTACCCAGGCCTTCCTGCCGCTGCTCAACGCCTCGCCGGCTGGCCGCATCGTCAACGTCTCCAGCATCCTGGGCTCGCTGACCCTGCACAGCCAGCCGGGCTCGCCGATCTACGGTTTCGCGGTGCCGGCGTACAACGCCTCCAAGAGCGCGGTGAATGCCTGGACCGTGCAGCTGGCCTACGAACTGCGCGAGAGCACCACCAAGGTCAACACCGTGCATCCGGGCTACGTCAAAACCGATATGAACGGTGGCGAGGGGGAAATCGAAATCAGCGAAGGCGCGCGTTCCAGCGTCGGCATGGCGCTGATCGATGCCGACGGCCCGAACGGCAGCTTCACCTACCTCGGCGAGGTGCTGCCATGGTGATCCGCCTGTTGACCGTGGCCGTGACCAGCGCGCTGCTGGCCGGCTGCGTCAGCGTCGGCCCCAACTACCAGGCGCCACCGGCCCAGCCGGTGACCCTGCAGGGCGCCGCCGCGCCGGTGTTCACCACCAGCTCGCCGGTGGCGAGCTGGTGGGCCCAGTTCGATGACCCGGTGCTGGAGCAGCTGGTGCACGACGCACTGGGCACCAACCTGGACCTGCGCATCGCGATGTCGCGCGTGCGCGAGGCCCGCGCGGTGTTCGTCGAGCAGCGCCTGGACCAGTTGCCGCACGTCACCAGCGGCGGCAGCTACGACCGTCGCAAGCAGCCGGATGCAACCGTCGGTGGCGAGCGCGTCTTCAGCGAGACCTACCAGCTCGGCTTCGATGCTGGCTGGGAGCTGGATCTGTTCGGCCGCCAGCGCCGTGCCGCCGAAGCGGCGCGCGCGGACCTGGGTGCCGAGCAGGACAACCTCGCCGATGCGCAGGTCACCGTTGCCGCCGAAGTGGCCCGCAACTACTTCGAGCTGCGCGGTACCCAGAAGCGCATCGCGGTGGCCAAGCGCACCCTGGTCAACCTGCGCGACACCCAGAAGCTCACCGAAACGCGGTGGGAACTGGGCGCCGGCAGCGAGCTGGACGTGCAGAGCAGCCGTGCGCGTCTGAAGGCGATCGAGGCCGACATCCCGCTGCTGGAAGTGGCCGAAGTGCAGTCACGTCATCGCCTGGCGGTCTTGCTGGGCCAGCGCCCGGACGCGCTGGACAGCCTGCTGCAGCCCCGCGAGATGCGCCCGTACGCCAAGGCGTTGCCGTTGGGCGACACCACCGATCTGCTGCGTCAGCGCGCCGACGTGCGCGTGGCCGAACGTCGGCTGGCGGCGGCGACCGCACGCGTTGGCGTGGCCACGGCCGATCTGTTCCCGCGGATCAGCCTGAGCGGCTTCGTCGGCTTCCTGTCCGGCGATGCCAGTGGGCTGGTCAACGGCAACAACAAGGCATGGTCGGTGACCCCGTCGATCAGCTGGGCCGCGTTCGATTTCGGCACGGTGAAAGCCCGTCTGCGCGCGAGCAAGGCGCAGGCCGACGGTGCCGCGGCCGAGTACGAGAAGGCCGTGCTGCTGGCACTGGAAGATACCGAGAACGCACTGACGCGTTACGCCAAGCAGCAGGCCCGCCTGGCGATCGTCGCCGAGCAGGCCGAGGCCGCAGGGCGTGCCGAGGAACTGGCGCAGATCCGCTTCCGCGAAGGGTCGGAAGACTTCCTGACCCTGCTGGATGCACAGCGCACGCAGCTTGCCGCGGACGACGCGCTGGCCGAGGCCGAATCCACGGTCAACGTCAGCGTGGTCGGTGTATACAAGGCCCTGGGTGGCTGGGGCCAGCAGCAGGATGCAGCCAATACGCCGGTGGCGGTCACCCAGCGCTGACCGCAGCGCCGGTGACGACCCCGCTATCGCACCGCCCTGGCGGCGGTGTGATGCCGCTGGACGGCCCCCGGCCGTCCAGCGGACAGGCGTTTATCTGCCTGCGGCAGCAGCCGGTGCGGCGAAACGCAGCTCGGCCTGGACCGGATAGTGGTCCGACGGCAGTACGCCACCGGGTTTCTGGTCCAGCGTGCTGAAGCGGTCCACGCTGAAGCCGCGCACCAGGATCCAGTCCAGTTCCACCGTGGGCTTTCCGGTGAAATCGTGGAAGGTCAGGCGCGGGCCGTCGACCCTGCCGGCCAGCGTGCGTGCATCGCCCAGCGCGGCGGTGAATGCCTTGTAGGTGTCACTGCCGGGCTCACTGTTGAAATCGCCGGTGACCACCACCGGGATGTCCTTGGGCAGCGCCGCCAGGCGCGAGACGATCAACTTCGCACCGAGCACGCGACGCGGCTCATCCTCATCGCGGTAGGGCAGGTGCGTGTTGAACAGATAGAAGCGCTGGCCGTCGGCCTGCCGCTGCAACAGCGCCCAGGTCACCATGCGCGGGAACAGGTTGCCCCAGGTGATGCTGCCCGGTACGTCGGGCGTATCGGACAACCAGAAGTCCCCCGATTCCAGCACTTTCAGACGCGCCGTGTCGTACAGCACGCCCATGTGTTCGTCGCCGTGGCCGCCGCGGCGGTCCTTGCCGAACAGCGCATAGCCGGACAGGTGCTCAACCAGGTAGTCACCCTGTTTCTGCACCAGTTCCTGCGTGCCGATCACCTCGGGCTTCTGCTCACGGATCAGCGTGACCATCGCATCGCGGCGGTCTTCCCAGCGCTTGCCGGGGTCGGTGTCGGCCGGCGTGCGGACGTTGAAGGACATCACCTTCAGCGCAGCCGGTGCCTGCGCCCAGGCGGTACCCAGCGGGGCCGCGAACATCATCAGGGCCAGCAGCGCGGGCCGATGGAAACGAGACAGCATGTGGAATCCCTCCATTCCATGAAAACGTTCCCAGAGGGTCGCATGGAAGGGTGGGGCAAGGCTATGCGCGACATGGCGGTTGAACGGGGAGCGGGCCGGTTCCACGGCCCGTCCCCCTACCGGAAGACGCGACTCAGTCGGCCGGCAGATACCACTGGCCGTTGTGGTCGATGTAGTACACCGACGTCCACACGCTGCCGTCGTCCTCGATATGCGTGACGGTGCAGCGTTGATGGGCGTAGGGGCCATTGGACAGGCGAACGCAATCGGTGGTGGACGTCCCAGGTCCCGCCGCGTCGGCCGTCACGGCCGCCCCGATGCCACCCAACGCCATGACCAGTGCGGCCGTCGTGGCCAAATGCAGTTTCATCAGCATGATCCTTGCTCTCTGCAGTCGCGCACATGCGCGCTGGATATCTATCACGGGGGCACCAGGCTTGTACACGCTGCGGCACTCCGCTTGAATGGCGCTATGCCTCGCTGGAGATCGCCGTGACCCGTTCGCCTGTTGCCGTGCCGCCCGCCGGCCACTCCGATGTGTCCCTGCGCTGGTTGCGACCCGAAGACGCGCACGCGTGGTACGCGGTGCTGCGGCTGCCGGAGGTGACCGCCCAGACCAGCTGGTCGCTGGCCTCCGCCGAGGATCTGAAGCCGATCCTCGCTGCCTGCGGCCAGGATGCGATCGCCTCCCAGGTGCGGCTGGCCATCGTCGACACCGAGGGTGTGCTGGCGGGCAGCATCGGTTTCCACAGCATCAACAGTCAGCATGGCACGGCCGAGATCGCCTACGAACTGGCACCGCACTACTGGCAACGGGGCATCGCCAGTGCCGTGTGCACTGAAGTGGTCGCATGGGCCTGGCAACGCTTCGGCTGGCAGCGGATCCAGGCGTCGGTGCTGGATACCAATGCCGCCTCGGCAGGCGTGCTGCGCCGGTGTGGCTTCGACCTGGAAGGCCGCCTGCGCCGTTACCGCCGGGTGGCCGGCGTGTCGCGTGATTTCGACGTCTACTCCCGCCTCGCGGAGCCTTCCGCCGATGTGATCAGTTCGACAGCAGGATGATCCCGATCGTGAGGTTGATCAGCGCGCCCAGCACCAGCACCCACGCCGTGGAGAGGATCGTGTTGAGCCAGGAACGCTGCAGTGCGACCTTCAACCAGCGGGCCTGCACCGCGGCGTACCAGAGCGCGGCGATCACGCCGACGGTGATGCCGAGTACGGTCGACAGCTCGCCTGGCAGCCGCACGAACACCATGCTGGTGGACAGCGTCACCGCGAAGGGTGCGGTCAGGTAGCACTGCATGAAAAACGGCCGGCGCAGCGACTCGCGGGTCAGCGCCACGTGTTTGCGCCGCAGCAGGTGCGTGGTGGTCACCAGGGGCCAGATCGCGAAGGTGATCGAGCGGTACAGCAGCAGGCTTTCCTCATTGCCGAAGACCGAGCGCGACAGTGCCCCGGTGCCGACGATCTGCTGGTGCAGCATCAGCTCGACGCCGTGTGCCACCAGTACCGCCAGCATCAGGAACATCGGCGGACTGATCGCATCGTCGAACTGATGCTCCAGTTTTTCCTTCAGTTCGGTATCCACGTACTGCGCCATCCGCCGCGGATGCACGATCACCCGATACAGCGTGCGCGGGAAGAACAGGAACCAGGTACACAGCTCGTAGAGAAACTCTTCCAGCGACCGCAGCAGTTTGAGGAAGTCCATCCCGGGGTCCTTGCGAGGAGGCAGCCGACAACGCCGAGGATACCGGGGGAAGGGATCAGCAGATGGCGACCGTCAGGCTGTGCGGCGCTTTTTCGCCACGGCGCGCCTGCGCGCGCATCTGGTGGACCTGCACGACACGGGTGCCGGTGGTCGGCAGGGTGCCGCTCCAGCGCCGCTTCTCATCGTTGCTGCCCAGCGCCTCCCCCTGCGCAGGGGCGTGTGGTGCCGAGCATGATCGCGCGTCGAGCAAGGGATCGTGGATGCCCGCTGGCTTGCCGCCTCTCCGGGCGATGAACGCAGGGTGCGCTTCCGGCGCTGCGGCGGGTTACCGGCTACCATGCGCGCATGAGCATCCCCGTACCGGACAGCAGCGTGCCAAGACTGCTGGGTTTCGACGTCCCGACACTGCAGACCCGTGTCGATCATGGTGTGGACGAAGCCATCGCGGCGATGCTCGATGTCATTCCCGATGCCCGCTGGCTGAAACTGTTCGGCGAGCGCGTCGCCGCGCTGAAGGGCGAACTCGGCCTGGCCGCCGTGGAACTGGACGGCACGTCGATCCTGTTTTTCGGCTCCATCGCCGACAGCCGCCGCCTGGCGTCCGCCGTGTCGGCACTGATCAATGCGATCAACCTGGAAGTGGCCGGGCACAACGCGCCGTTCCAGCCGCCAGCGCGGTAGGCGGTCAGGAATCGATGCGGGAGGGGCGCAGCCGCAGGGTAGTGCTCGTCCCGGCTGATCCGGTGGCCGGGCAGGGGGACGGGCAGCTGCCGCGGATTTCGGTCACCCACATCACCATCATCCCGACGATACGGTTGGCATCGGCCGGCCACCGCGCGACCAGCCGATCGTGGATCTGGTCGTAGACCGCCCAACGCTCGGCGGCCGAGCGGCCGCCTGTCCAGCACTGTTCCAGCTCGGCGTGTGCCTGCCGAAACGCCTCTTTCTGTCCGTCCATAGCCATCCCCGACACCGTGCGGACCGGACAGGCGTGCCTGCCCGGGTGAGCCCCCTGCCATCCAACAAACGCGAAGGGGCGAGCCGGGCGGCCACGTCCGGGCGGCGCACCCACGGCCCTCCGCAGCCTGAACACCCGAGTTGTAGAGCGTCCTTAACAAAACAGGACATCCTGTATAGTTACGACCCCGCCCGATCCGTTTGCCGCCCCCATGACCCCGACCAAGACCCAGCGCTGGAGCCTGCTGCTCACCGTGGCCGCCGGCCTGCTGCTGATCACGCTGGACAATTCGGTGTTGTACACCGCCTTGCCGACCCTGACCGCCGAGCTCGGCGCCACGCCGCTGCAGGGCCTGTGGATCATCAACGCCTACCCGCTGGTGATGGCGGGCCTGCTGCTGGGGGCGGGCACCCTGGGAGACCGCCTGGGTCATCGCCGGATGTTCCTGATCGGCCTGGTGATCTTCGGTATCGCCTCGCTGCTCGCCGCGTTTGCCCCGGATGCCAACCTGCTGATCGGGGCCCGCGCGCTGCTCGCGGTGGGCGCTGCGGCGATGATGCCGGCCACCCTGGCGCTGATCAGCCTGACCTTCGACGACGAGCGCGAGCGCAACCTGGCGATCGCGGTCTGGGGCTGCATCTCCATCATCGGTAGTGCCATCGGCCCGATCGTCGGGGGCGTGCTGCTGGCGCATTTCTGGTGGGGCTCGGTGTTCCTGATCAACGTGCCGATCGTGCTGCTGGCCCTGGTCGGCGCGGTGCTGTTCGCGCCGCACGGCACGCCTGATGCGAGCAGGCCGTGGGACATGATCTCCTCGCTGCTCAGCCTGGTGGCCCTGTCCGGCCTGGTGGTGGTGATCAAGGAAATCGCGCATGCACCGCCGAACTGGCCGCTGGCCGGTGGGGCCGCGCTGATCTTCGTTGTCGGCCTGGTGCTGTTCCTGCGTCGCCAGCGTCGCCTGCCGTACCCGATGCTGGACGTGGCCATCTTCCGCAACGCGCCGTTCCTGGCCGGCGTGCTCTCGGCCGCGTTCGCGATGTTCGCCATCGCGGGCCTGCAGCTGCTGACCACCCAGCGTTTCCAGCTGGTGGCCGATTACACGCCGCTGCAGGCCGGGCTGCTGGTCTCGGTGGTCGCGCTCGGCTGCCTGCCCAGCGCAATGTTCGGCGGTGCGTTCCTGCACCGCGTCGGGCTGCTGCCCTTGATCACCGGCGGCCTCGGCGTCGGCACCGCGGGCGTGCTGCTGGTGGCGACGACCTTCGGCAGCGACGTGAGCTGGACCGTTGCCGGGCTGCTGCTCACCGGGCTGGGCATGGGCGCGACCATTTCCGTCGCCTCCACCGCGATCATCGGCAACGTGCCGCCGCACCGTGCCGGCATGGCGTCGTCGGTGGAGGAGGTCTCCTATGAGTTCGGCAGCCTGTTCGCGGTTTCGCTGCTGGGCAGCCTGATCGCCGCGCTGTACTCGGTCACCGTGTCGCTGCCGGACGGCGTGGATGCCGGTGCCGGCGAGAGCATCCAGCAGGCGTTCGCGCTGGCGGCCCAGCCGGGCGCTGACGCGGGGTGGCTCGCTGCCGCCGCCAGCGCCTACGATGCCAGCTATGTTTGGGTACTGTATGTGATTGCCGCCGTGCTGCTGGTCGGTACGATCATCACTGGCGTGCTGCTGCGCCGCCATGGCCCCGGCACGGCCACCACCGTGTCCCACGCCCACTGAGCCCATGCGCCCGAGCAACCGAACCAATATCCTCGATGCCGCCGTCCGCGTGATCGAACGCGACGGCATCACCGCGCTCACCTTCGAAGCGGTCGCCACCGAATCCGGCATCGCCCGGGGCGGGTTGCTGTACCACTTCCCCTCGCGTGATGCGCTGCTGCAGGGCATCCACCAGCACCTGGCCAGCGTGTGGGAGGCAAGCATGATCGATGCGGCCGGCAAGCCGGCCGAGGCCACGGCGGCGACCGAACGCTACCAGGCCTACGCACTCACCTGTGCCCAGACCGCGAGCCGGGCCGAGCTGCAGCTGATGTTCGATGCAGCCGCCACCGACGAGAACATGCAGCCCTGGACCACGGTGGTGGAGCGCTGGTCGCCGCCGACGCCGCAGGACCTGAGCGACCCGGCCGCGCTGGACCTGTTCATCGCCAAGCTCGCCGCCGACGGCATGTGGGTGTTCGAAGCGCTGTCGCGCTCGCGGCTGGCGCCGGAGGTGCGGCAGGCCATCGCCGACCGGCTGGCGCAGACGATCGCGGCGGCCTCGACGACAGCGTGATGCGCGCCATGCGGGTAACCTTGGCGGCTCACTTCTTGAACGACGGGTCCGCCTGATGGATTACCAGCTTGTGATCAAGTTCTGGCGCAAGTCGCTGGACGATGAGGCCTTCCTGGCGACGCTGGAGGCCGAGCTGACCGCCGCGCTCGGCAAGACCGCGACGCTGGATGGCTATGACGTCAGCGCGAAAGAGATCAACCTTTTCATGTTCACTGCGGATCCGCGCCCGACGTTCCGGAAGACCAAGGACGTGCTGGAGACGATGGGGGTGATGCACAGCGTATCCGCGGCGTATCGGCTGGTGGGCGGCGCGCAGTTCACCTCGGTGTGGCCGCTGCGGATGGCGCGGAAGTTCACGTTGCCGTGAGGGGTTTCTGTCGCTCTTGGCATTCGCGTCAATCCGGTTGATTCGATTCCGGTTCTCTGGCGATCATGCTCGCTGGTTTCCATCTCTGGATCGCTCCATGCGCCTGTTCGTGCTGCCCCTGTTGCTGCTTGCCGTCTCCGCGGCGCCATCGCTGGCCGCCGCGCCGGCACCGTCCGCGCCCAGCGCGCCGCTGGTGATCGGCGAAACGTTCACGGTGCAGTCGAAGGTGCTGGGTGAGACGCGGCGCATCAACGTATACCGTCCACGCCCATGGGGACTGGATCCGAAGGCGCCACTGCCGGTGATCTACATGCCCGACGGCGGTATCGACGAGGATTTCCTGCACGTGGCAGGCCTGGTGCAGGTGTTGTCCGGCAATGGCAGCATCCGTCCCTTCCTGCTGGTCGGCATCGAGAACACCGAGCGTCGCCGTGACATGACCGGCCCCAGTAGCGATCCCGAGGACAGGAAAATCGCCCCGCGCATCGGTGGGTCGGCTGCGTACCGCGCGTTCCTGCGCGATGAGCTGATGCCGGAAGTGCGCCAGCGCTATGCGACCACCGACGAGCGGGCGCTGATCGGAGAATCGCTGGCGGGCTTGTTCGTGGTCGAGACGCTGCTGCAGGAACCTACGCTGTTCAACACGTACATCGCGCTTGATCCCAGCCTGTGGTGGAACCGGGGGCAGGTGCTGGCTGATGCACCGAAGCGACTGGCGGCGGCCCGCCAAGCGCAGCCGCGGGTGTTCCTGGCCAGCAGCGGTCAGCCGCAACTGGCGGCCACTACGCTGCAGTTCTCGGCGCTGCTGCAGCAGGCGTCGCCCTCGCTGTTGGTGAAGTACCAGCCGATGCCGGACGAGACCCACGCCACGATCTATCACCCGGCTGCCCTGCAGGCATTGCGTACGATGTTTCCGGCGCCAGCGCCTGCCGCGCCCTGAGCAGCGCTTAGTGACGGACAACAAAAAAGCCGGAACCCCTTGTTTGACGGGAGGTTCCGGCTTTCTGTGGTCCTTGTGGGACCGTCTAATGGTGGAGGTGGGCTCTACCTTACTCGGCACGCGAAGCCTTATGCGGCAAGGGGTGGACCGCTGGAGGCCGGGTCTGTACCCCCAGCCGTACCCCCAGTTTCGTTGCCATGATCCCGCTCCGAAACCCGCTCCGAAATCCATGCCTCAACCTCTGATTCCACCCACCGAACCGAGCTCCCCAGGGTGACCGGTTTCGGGAAGGATCCGACCGAAATGCGCGAATAGAGGGTCGATTTCGATAGGCCGACTCGGTCTTGTACCTCGCTTCTGCGGAGCAGGCGGCGCGGCGGGAGTGGTTGCACGTTGCTGGTCATCTGGTCTCCTTCGCCGCGGCGCGCGGCTGATTCGTTTCGGTAGGTGGCGGTCACGCGGCGTTGCCAGCGGCCAGGCCGGGCAGCCGCATCTGCACCACGTTGTCGACTACGGCCGGCTCAGGCGCCCGGCGTGCGCGCGCGGGCCGGTTGACTCGCTTCCATTCCGCGATCGCGGCGTCCGGCTCGGCGTGCTTCCGGGTATGCCGGCACCGGCATTCGACGAAGTGACCGCCGCCGGCGGAGAGGGCGCGCAGGTCGTGGATGTGGCGCGCGCTGTGACCGGCGGCGCAGGCCGGCAGCGGCTCGGGGTGGCTGATGTGTCGCTGGGTCATGGTGAGATATCCGGATAGCAGTCCATATAGGCGCCGATCACTTCGGCCGCGACTTGCGGGACGATGGCATTGCCGTAGGCGCGCAGGCGTCCCACGCGGGCGGAAATCCCATGAGCCAGCAGGGGAATGCTGGGTTCAATCCGACGCCCTTTGGCGTCGTGTCCGGTGATCCGTATGGCGGAATGCCAGAAGTCATCGCCACCGCCTGATTCAGCGGCACGCCCGTGTCGTGCGCCCGCGGCGGTCGATAGCCGCGGCGCGCATCTGCTGCTGTCGGCGTCGGCCACAGCAGTGCCTTCCGTGCGATCCAGAACACCTGTCGTGGCAGCAGGTCCAGCCTGCTCGCGCCATCCTTCCGCGGCGCGAAGGACATGCCCAAGCTGTCCTTGTGGTCCCGGGTGGTCGGTGTGGGCCAGAACCCAGAGGCGGTCGCGCCGGTGAGGGGCGTTGACGGCACAAGCCGGGACAACGACCGCCCGGCCGGCGTAGTCGATGCCTTCCAAGTCATCCAGCACTCCGTCGAGCCATGCCTTGCCAACCGCTGCCGCAACCTGCTCTCCCAAGAACGCAGCGGGCCGGCGGGCACGGATGAGCCCGAAAAAGTGGGGCCACAGGTGCCGATCGTCATCCTGGCCTTTTCCCTTGCCGGCGACCGAGAACGGCTGGCAGGGCGTGCTTCCGGTCCAGAGTTCTCGATCGTCGGGCCACCCAGCAAGTCTGGCTGCGAGGGGCCATCCTCCGATGCCGGCGAAGAAGTGGCACTGCCGGTATCCGGCGAGGTCATCGGGTTGAACATCGGTAATGCTCCTAGTGTCGACGTGGCCTGCGGGGATCAGCCCCGCGGCAATCAGGTTGCTAAGCCACTGGGCGGCGTAAGGTTCGAACTCGTTGTAGTAGTTCACCGGTCCTCCCGCAGCCTGGTGCGCAGGTCACGCGGCGGCTTGACGGTGGCCAGGGTCGCGCGTTGGACATAGCGCCGGTGACTGAGCGTGGCAGAATGCTCGGCTCCAGATAGGGAGATCGGCAAATGGAGTGGATCGATGGAGTTAGTCAGTGCTGGTGGCTGAGCAAAACTTGCGCTATAGACTGGGATGCATGGTCCAGTATCGGCACCATGCTTGGCGTTCTTACGGCCTTGCTGGGCCCAGCAGTCAGGCGATTCTTCGCCAGTCGACGAGTGAGCGCCATATTTGCGGCCGCCTACGCCCCGGATCTCTCCGACTCGGTGTATCGGATCAAGGAATTCAGAAAGGCTTATTCCTTCTCTGACAACGGCGGGGAGGGAGGAGCTGCTCGCATTGCTTTGAAAGACGACAAGGAGCTGCAGACCGCAGCGCTTGCACTGGCTAGCGATCTCGGTCGGCTGACTAGCGCTGAGGTAGATTTGAGCAAGTTCCCTGATGTCAATACGGTTCTTGCTGCCGATGTATCTAGATCTGTTTTCTTTGCGCGCGAGATATCTAGGCTGGCCGGCCTTATCGAATTGGTTAATGATCAAGTGACTGTCGATGATTGGAATAAGTTCTGCGACGCTTTCGAGAGAAACCTGGATGACGGACTTGCAGTAATCGAGCACGCGGCCAAGGCGACTCGGAACGCACTTGTACGGATGTCCATCCTCAAGTCTTTCCGTTAGTACAAAAATCCCACGGTCGATGAGGCGGCACTGGGACTTTAATTCCGATGTCTGATCCAACGGCTGGCGCAGCGGGTGATGCTGGACGAGCGCGCAAGCGAAGTTCGCAATGAGGCGCGTGTTGATGGACCCGGCGAAATCATGCCGACGCAGCTCAGTGGCAAAGAAGACTGCGAAGAAGCGGCGACCGCCTTCGCTGGCATCGAGCGCGCCGGACGGCACGTGAGGCATCTCAGTCGGGCTCATCCTCAGAATTCCGTGGCGGCGAAGAGGGAGGGCGCGACGGTGGCCTCGCCGTTGGCGATCGCGCGCTCCAGCGCCGTGCGGAAGGTGGCCTGCTCGGTGGGCAGCTCGTCCTCATCGGTGTACGTGTAGGTCATGTCATCCAGCTCGGCGTCGGTGAGGAGGCGCGGGTACTGGCCGTCCGCCGTCGCCTCGTCCTCGTCGAGTCCGGTGTCGTGGCTGTAGGCGGCCAGGATGGCCGCAGCATCACCGGCGCCTGCGTACCACTCGCAATCGCTGACTTCCCAGATGCGGATCTCGGCGGCGCTGGCGGTGTCGTTGTGCGCGTCGGTCGTCATGGCTGGCTTCCCTTCTCGTGGTCTCTGATGCGGTCGATGAGGTAGGTGGCTTCCTTTCGCCATTTGTCGCGGTCGAAAGGGTTGAGGTGCTTGGCGAGGTAGTGGAGCTTTTCGAGCGGCTCGATCACCCAGGTGATGCGGAAGGGCATGGCAGAGCGGTGATCGCGGAGCGGGGCATGCGGCCGGCAGTCCGGCCCTGCGAGCCATTCGACTTCGTCGCAGTCCAGGCATCGGCCGTCACCGTTGCTTCCGGGCGGCCACCGGTGCTCCTGCCTTCCGACCGGCGGGTGCAGGTAGAGCGCGCGGATCACCAGGTTGCGGCGGCTCGGGTGCGTCACGTCGCCCGGCTCGGCCTCTTCCCATGGATCGTTGGTGCCGCGGCGCCGGCACTCGTAGCGAACTGGCTTCTACATGCCATACAGCTGCTCCATGAGGGCCTTCGCCCAGGCTGCGGCGACTTCAGCCGGCACGGGCACACCAGCGGCGCCTGCGCGGCGCATGGCGCGCACGGTGGAGGCCACGGTCGGATCAGCCATCGCGGCCGCGCCTCCACGCCTCGGGCACCTGGGTGGCGCAGAGCAGGGCGCCCATGAGCAGGTAGACGCCGGTGTCTTCGATGCCGGCCCAGGCCATGGCGAAGGCGACGGCCGCGAGCAGGGCGCCCAGCAGCACCAGCCCGCCGGCGCGCCAGTGGCGGATCAGCCCGCGCATCGAATTTGCTCCATCAGTGCGGCGAAGTGCTCGTCGTGGCGGCGCTGCAGCCAGGCGGCCGCCACCAGCGCGCCGGCGGCGAAGCCGACAATCAGGCCGAAGGCGAAGTCGACGCCGCTCATGCGGCCCCCGGCGTGTGGTTGCGGGCGCCGTGCGCCAGGTCGCGGGTCATGTCGGCGACGGCGCGGGCAGCGCTCTTGTGGCCGTCCAGCACCTCGCGGCGGGCGAGGGCGGCAGCGCGGGCGATGTGGTGCGGCCGGTAGCCCATGCGGCGCGCCGCGATCGCCACGGCCAGGCCGGCGCCGTTGGCGCGCTGGGCGGTGTTGGTGGGGAACGAGAGGATGACGGCGCTCATGCCTGCGCCTCGACCAGGTCGGCGTTGCCGAGCTGCAGGGGGCCGATGCGCATGCCGGTGCGGATGTGGTTGGCGCGCAGTTCGAGCGCGGCGCTGGAGCCCTTCATGGCGAGCTCGGCCCATTCGACAGGCGAGAGGTTGATCTCGACGGTGCCGAAGGAGATGGCGACGGTATCGGTGGCGTGCACGGCTTTGACCGTGACGGGACCGGAAGCGGTGAAGGCAGCGAAGGCCATGAGGGTTCTCCGAGGGGTGTTCGCGTTTGGGGCGGCCGCAGCTATGCTTCGGCCATGGGATGGACGAATTGGCTGACGCTAGGGATTGCGGTGCTGGGCGCTACGCTCGGCGTGTTTAATGCCGTCTGGCTGATCCGGAAGGACACGGTTCGGCTCAAGATCCGGTACACGACGATGTACGTCATCCAGCGGGACGAGTGGATCGGCGGAATAGAGGCGGTCAACACCGGCTACATTGCCGTGACGATCCGCGAGGTCGCCTTTAAGAGAGGACGTCGCGCTCGTGAGAAGCTCGTCATCACTGAGGACTACCTGCGAAGCACCAGGCTCCCCCACAGGCTTGAGCCCCGAACCTCCATGACCATGTCGCACAGCCCGGACGTGCTCAGGCAACTTGAGGCCGAGGGGTACACCCACGGCTTGGTCACGACCGTCTGCGGTGTGACTGCAGTTGTGCGACTCCGCACACGGAAAAAATAGCGTCACCGTCGTGTCGCGGTTGAGCCGCAGCAGCACCCACACGTTTAGCGCAACGCTTAGAAGGGCGAGGCCGAGTGCTGCGTACTGGAAAGATGCAGGCGACACGTTGAGCTCCGTGCCCCGGCCCGGATGGGCTGTTACTGGGGCGACGAAGTAAAATTACCTGCGGGTATGTCTTGTGTCAATACCCGTGGGTAAGACAATCCTCGGGCACGGGTAATGGAAGGCCATGGCGGCGACGAGCCCTATCCTGCGGTCTGCTCTGCCGTTGGATTTACCGCGACGCTGCTTGCTGCTAGCGTTTCTCGAAACAACACATGGAGGTGGTCACATGAGTGGGTTCGAAATGGGGTACGGATTAGCGATGCTGTTGATCTTTGGGCTCGGAGCGGTACTGACCATCCTCTGGATCTTTGTTCCGTTCGCCGTCTTCGGCATCAAGCCACTGCTCAACGATCTGATCCGCGAGGTAAGAACAAACAACCAGCTCAGCGCAGAGATACTGGCCGAGCAACGCGCTGCCGCCCAGGCGCGTATCATCCAAGAAGAGCGCCCCCTGTAGGGGCGCGATGGAGGAGGGCTTGGCTGCCCTGTCAGGTCACCAGTTGTCGCCGGCCTTCTGGGTCACGAGCGACGCATTGATCTGATCCCCAAACATCAACAGCTTCGGGCGGATCTTGTCCATGTCCTTCGCGCTCCGAACCGGGCCGTCGAACTCTGGTTGCCGTATGCCTGCGTTAATCTTTGCCGGCCAGTGCAGCCGAATGTTGCTGAAGGTCAGCCTGAAACGCTCGTCCTTCGCCTCAAGCCGCATGGTGAAGGGAACCGTCCAATCCGGCTTTCCAAGGCATTCCCACGCGCTCGCGCAGGGATAGTTGATGTTGCCATTGCCGATGATGGTCCCGTCATCCTTGCTCTCGTACTCGATGACTGCCTTGGCCGACTTGAAGTTCTCGGCAATCCACTGTCGCCCTGCGGTATAGATCGCAGCCTTGTCGTGGCCTGGCGCATCGAACACCTGCACCAACGTGCGCTGCTCTTCAGTTAGGTCGGCGGCGGCTGCCACCATTGGCAGCAAACCCGCCACAGCCAGCATCCCCAGTCGTACCACGATACTCATCAACTTCCCCTGTCAAAAACGCCTGAAACCGGCGTGTACGAGTGCGCGACCCTGGATGGAAAGCTCGTCCGGCTCGCACCGCCATTCTTTGAAGTCCGGATTGGCGCTGACGACGTACATGCCATCGACGCGCTTCTGCAGCATCTTGATCTGGGTCTCGCCGTCATAGCTGATCAGGTAGTAGTCGTCGCCATCGAAATAGTCGACCGCCGTATCGATCCACACAATGTCGCCGTCCTCGATCTTTGGCCTCATAGAAGGGCCACGCCCCGTGATGATCTGAATCTGCCCTGGTCGGGGCAGGAAGCCCAGCTTGCGCCGCACCTCCCACTCAGCAACCTCCATCACTTGCATCACTTCAGGGAAATCCTGATTCACCACGCCTACCCCCATTCCGGCTGCTCCTTCGAGCAGATGGAAGCGAACGTAACCGGCTGGGGTCTCAGTCGCTAAGACGGGTGAGACGGAACGACCGTCACCGAAGTGATCAGGGAATGCGTGGGCAAGCGTTGCCAAGGTGTCCTCGCCAATGCGCTTGCGCCCGGCCTTGCCAGGTTCGTAGAGCATCCGTGATACGTAGCTGGCGTCTTTGCCGATTTTTGCGGCAATTGCCGCAACACCGCCGCGGCCCAGGTCGTCAGCCAATGCCTTTAGTTGGGCCCGGCGCTGTTCGTATTTATCCATCCGTGTATTCCACGATTCCATTACCTGCAAGTAAATTGCCTACAGGTATTGATTGATGCCTTACCTGCGGGTATTGTTTGGGTCATGGAGACCCTACGCACCTACCTTTCCACGTTGAGCCCGCCGCAGCAGGCGCAGTACGCGGCGCGCGCTCGCACTTCCATTGGCTACTTGCGCAAGGCGCTCAGCAAAGGACAGCGGTTCGACGGCGGGCTGGTCCGCCTGCTGCATGTCGAGAGCGGCGGCGCTGTATCTCTGCATGAGCTGAGGCCGGACATCTGGCCCGAGCCGGAAGAGGTGGTGCAGACGCTGCGCGAAGCGGTTGGGACGCTCGTCGACGCACGGATGAGCAAGCGCGCGCTGCGGGCCAAGTTCGGGTTCAAGACCGATGCGCACCTGGCGAAGCTGCTGAGGTTGCCGGTGGAGCAAGTCGAGGCCTGGCCGGAAGAGCAGGGCGTCCCGGCGCTGCCGCAGGTGCTGAGGCTGCTGGGCGTGCAGGAAGCGCCGCCGGCCGCCGAGGCCGCACCGAGCGACCCGGACGCTGACCGAATCATCAACGTGGAGGCGGCATGACAGCCCGTAACTGCCCAGCGTCAGACGGGCATCTGGTAGCGCTCCCCGGTGTCGACTTCGAGCGTGCACGTGGGACAGCGGGCGTGAACGCTGCCCCATATTTCGTGCCTCTGCAGAACGACCTTCTTCCCTCCGTCGAAGCACGGCTGGCAGAGGTAGTGCACCGGCTCCGACAAAGCTGGCTCGATGGTCCCGCTCGGCAATGGGGCGACATTCACTCGATAAGCGAAGGCGCCACGAGTGACTTCGATCAACGAGTAGCGACCACGCTCCGCGAGGGATTCCTCCAGTTTTCGCAACTTCTCTGCAGTCTCGAATTTCTCGCGCTGCAGCTCGAAAAGAACTGTGTTCTGAGCCAGCAGGGCACTTTGGGCGCCGATCAACGCCTCGTTGAGCTTCGCGAGCTCCGACGCCGCCTTGTTGAAGTCGCGGACCTCGATCGCTGCTGCGAGTCCCTTGCGGATCAAGTCGATAGCGGTGAAAGCCGTACCGATTGAGGCCATGTCCATGTCGCCCTCCTTGCGGGCTGTGTTGTTCGCACTTCCAGCGTAACGCAAGGAGGGCGGCGCCCTCGATCCCTGAGTTGATGTTGTCCATGGCGCCAATCGTGCGCCGCCCGGGCCCGGCCCGAAACCTTGAAACACCCGAACACCCAAGGTGAACCCATGACCTGCCGTACCTCCGCCCTCAACTGGATCGACGTCCTCTACAACTCCGTGCGCCGTACGCCCGGCGGCGTGGCTGACGCGGCCGCGTTCCTGGCCGATCGCCGCGGCAAGACCATGCACCCGGAGACGCTGCGCGCAAAGCTGCGCGGCTTGGAGGGGGAGTCGGTGTCTATCGAAATCGCCGAACTGCTGACCGAGTGGATGCAGGAGAAGGCCGGCGGAAGCGAGTACGCACTGGAATGGATGCAGGCGCTGGCCGGCCGCTTCGGCATGGCGGTGGACGTGGTGCCACCTCCGCCGGAGGGCGGCTGGTCCGACGAGATCGGCGCGCTGCAGCTGAAGCTGCTGGACATCACCACCCGCGTTGGCCGCCTGACTGGCACGGCCGTAGAGGCAATGCAGGACCGCTGCATCGACAGCGACGAGGCCGAGCTGATGGTCAGCGAAGCCCGCGCGCTTCGGACGATGGCGCACCGCCTGGAGCGAAACGTGGCGCGCGCTGCATCGAAGGGCAAGCAATCCAAGAGGGCGACCCGATGAGCCATCTGGCTCGTTCAACCGATATCAGCACCAGTCATGAGGCCGGGAGCTACGTGGCCGCCAGCGGCATCCAGCGTGACCAGCAGTCCAAGGCTGCCGCCGCCGTGAAGCAGCACCCGGGACTGACCAGCATGAAGCTGGCCGACGTGACCGGCCTGGATCGCTACATGCTCGCGCGCCGCCTGCCTGAGCTGCTGAAGACCAAGCAGGTATGGCGCGGCCCAGCGATGCCGTGCCCGGTTAGCGGCCGCAGCGCGTGCACCTGGTGGCCTGTTGCCCCAGGCGACAACTACACCCTGGCGGTCTGAACCATGTCCACGATCATCATGAGCCAGTGCTGGCCGCTGCAGAGCCTGAGCGTTACGCAGAAGGCTGTGCTCATCTCCCTGGCCGATCAGGCCAACGACGACGGCGTGTGCTGGCCGGCCGTCGGAACCATAGCCAAGCGCTGCTGCATGTCGGCGCGCGCTGTTCGCGATGCAATGGATCACCTCGAGCTGGTGGGCCTGCTGTCGCGCGAGCGACGCTTCAACAGCAGCAGCGTCTATTCGGTCACTCCGGCGAAGTTCGACGCGTCCGCTGCCCCTTCGAAGAGCAGGCGAAAGGCCGGAAAAGCGGGGGATGCACCGGGCGCAGGTGCTGCGCCCCATGCAGGGGGTGCGCCCGGTGCAGTAGGGGGTGCGCCCGGTGCAGGGGGTGAGGCAGGGGGCGCAGGTCTGGAGGTGCGCCCCCTGCCGCCTAACCGTCATATAACCCCCACTGAACCGTCAGAAGAACCGCAAGTTCCGGCGCTGGCCGCGCCGCTGTCGAAGGCGGCCCTTGAAGCGCAGATGCAGGAAGCCTGCAAGCAGACGTGGGCTGCCTACCGCTCGGCCTACCGTCTGCGGCACGGCGTGGACCCGGTGCGCAACGCCAAGGTGAACACCAACGTGCGGGACCTGGTGAAGCGGCTGGGCCGGGACGAGGCGCCGCAGGTGGCTGGCTGGTTCCTGAGCGTCAACGAGCAGTACGCCGTGAAGCGTATGCACGACCTGGGCGTGCTGCTGGCCGGAGCCGAGGCATACCGCACGCAGTGGGCCACCGGCCGGCAGGTCACGACGACCAGCGCCCAGCACACGGACCAGACCCAATCGAATCTGAGCACCGCGGACGAAGCCAAGGCGCTGTTGCGCAAGGGGAGGGCGGGCAATGCTGGCTGATCACGAACAGGACAGGCTCGTCGAGCTGCTGGTGGTAACGGCTGAGGTGATCGGCGACCAGCTGCGTCCAACCACCGCTGCGTACATGGTTCGGGACTTGTCCTGCTACCCGCTGGCGCAGCTGGAGCGCGCGCTGGAAGGCTGCCGCCGCGAGCTGAAGGGCCGCCTGTCCCTCGCCGCAGTGCTGGAACGCATCGACGACGGCCACCCGGCACCGAACGAAGCGTGGGCGGTGGCCATCCAGGCAGCGGACGAGCGCAACACCGTGGTCTGGACCACGCTCACCCAGCAGGCATGGAACACGGCGCTGCCGCTGGTCCAGGCGGGCGACAAGATCGCCGCGCGCCAGGCCTTCTTGGAGACGTACACCCGGCTGGTGAAGGAGGCGCGCGCTGCACGCCTGCCGGCCAGCTACGCCCCGTCGCTGGGGTTCGACCTCACCAGCCGCAATGCGGCGCTCACAGATGCGGTGAGCAAGGGGTTGCTGGCGCACGACCAGGTGAGCGACCACCTGCAGCTGACCGCGGCGACGCCGGCCTTCAATCCAGTGGCCCTGTTGGCTGGGAAGGTCGAGGCCTCCCCGGGCGCCAACGCGAAGATCCGCGCGCGCCTGGAGGAACTGGCACGGGAGCTCGCCGCCTGATGCGCTCGGACAACAACCAGCTGGACATCTTCAAACACGACCCGCGTCTGCAGGGGCCCGCGCTGAGGAAGCTGGCCGGGGCATACCGGGCTGCTGCTGAAACGGCGCTGCGGGATGTGCAGTTCACCGCCAGCGAGCGCCAATCGCGGCACGACTACTACCTGGCCGAGGCAAAGCGCCTGGAGGCCGAAGCCCGCAGTTCCACACGAGCGCCGCGCCGCCGCCGCGCCGCCGCACAGACAGGAGCAACCACACGATGAGCGCTGTAGAACAATCCCGGCCGATCGAGCGCCTACCGACGCGCACTGGCTCCGTCGCACCCGGCAGCCACGGGCATTGGCTGTGGACCGGGCAGTACCGCGACTGCCGGTGTGTCGGCGGCGAGATGCGCCTCAAGCCGGTCTATCGCTGGATTCCGAACTGCTGGTGTGCCCAATGCCTGCCTTTCGTGAAACGCGCGCTGTGGGGCGTCTTCGAAATGATCCTGTGCCCCATCTGCGGCAACAGACGCTGCCCGCGTGCCAACGACCATCGCAACCCTTGCACCGGTTCAAACGAACCCGGCCAGGTCGGGAGCCGCTACTAATGGACTTCACCGCTTTCAGCGCCCGCAGCACGTACGCGGCCCAGATCAACGCGGGTTACTCGGCCCGATTGAACGGCGACGGGCTGAGCACCAACCCGCACCTGGTGTGGCACGACCAGCCGACCGACAGCCAGTTCAAGAAGGTCGCCCATACGACCCCGAAGTCGGATGCGTGGCAGCACGGCTGGCGCGCCGCAGACCGCGACGAGAAGCGCAGGGGAGGCCCGCGCTGATGTCTGCCAAGAAGATGCTCGCCCAGTTCACGACTGACCAGCTGTTGGAAGAGGTCGTACGCCGACGAAACGAACGCAAGGACGTGGGCGACGTTCAGCCTTGCGATGAGTGCCAGCACTTCAAGACCTGGACCGAGAGCGATGACCCGCCGAAGGCTTACAACCCTTGCGGGTTGGGCCGGCGCATGAGCTTCCACATGCCCGGCGACGGCGAGGACATCCACAGCGGCATCGGCTTCTATCGCAGGGTGTGTGTGTCGCGTCTTCCGATCGAAGGCGCGCGCTGATGTGGTCCAGCGCGCCGCCGCCGACTGCTGCCGAGGGCGCCCGGATCGAGGCGGCCAAGGTCGGCCCTTGCATGGCGTGCCTCTCGCTGGCCGCCCAAGGCCTGCTCGCGCCCCACCAGGCGGTGTACGGCTGCGACTACAACCACGCCAAGAGCGGGAACAAGCGCCGCGGGCACGCTTTCGGGTACGCCCTGTGCGTGTGGCACCACCGCCGTCACCCGATGCAGGGAAAGACGTTCGGCGAGATGCGCGAGATCTACGGCCCGAGCCTGATGGACGGCTCGCGGACCTTCCACGAGACCTACGGGACCGACGACGAGCTGATCGAGCAGCAGACGGTGGTCAACCAACTGAGGGAAGCAGCATGAATGATCAGTATGGGCAGCGATCCAAGGACCTGCGGGCAGTTTTCGCCTCGTGCCAAGGTGAGGCATTGGGCATGCAGGCGCTGTACGAGCGCATGGGTGCGGCCGAAGTCGGCAACGCCAAGGAGCGCAAGAACATCCGCGACACGCTGCCATGGCTGGTTCGCTGTGGGTTCCTGCTCAAGGTTGGGCGCGGGAAGGAGGCCACCTTCCAGGCCAGCGGCGTGCCACTCAAGGTGCGTCGGAAGTTGACAGAGGCCGAGCTGAAGGAGCGTAAGCGTGCGCGAAATGCCCGGCGCCTCCCGTTGCAGCGTGTGATCAGGTCGATCGCTGTCCGAGATCAGGAGCCGAGCGCTTCGAAGAGCTCGCCTCCGAGGTGGCCGGCACCGGTCGAGACCGTGGAGCAGTTCCTGGCACGTGGCGGCCGGGTGCAGCGCCTGACGGCGCACTGGGAGCAGATGGAGCGGGCGGCATGAGCAGCCCGAAGCTCCAAGCACTGATGCTGGACCTTCTGGCGGAGGGCCGAATCAGCATCAACGAAGCTAGATCGATCAACTTGGAGATCGAAGCGGCGAGCACACCACCGGAGGGCTACGTGCTGGTGCCGGTGGAGCCGACGGAAAAGATGGCAGCTGTTGCACAGCAGTTTGTGTACTCGGGTTTTGACTGGCCCAAAGCGGTGTATCGAGCAATGGTCGCCGTGCGCCCGGAGGTGTCGGGTGGCTGAGCGCGCGCTGGAGCTGGTGCTGCCCTGGCCGAGCAAGGACCTGTCGCCGAACGCGCGGGTTCACTGGCGGGTGAAGGCCAAGGCCACAAAGGCGGCACGTCAGGCTGCCGTGGTGCTCGCCTTCGAGGCCGGCCTGCGGGACGCCTGGCTGCCGGAGGGGCGTCTGGACCTGTGGTTCGACTTCTACCAGGCGCCGGGCAAGAAGCTGCCGGACGACGACAACATGCTCGGGCGCTGCAAGGCGTACCGGGACGGGATCGCCCAGGTTCTGGGCATCGACGACAAGCGGTTCAAGAGCCACCCGGACGTGAAGAGCGAGCGCCGCCCGGGCGGGCAGGTAGTGGTGCGCATCACCGGTGCGGGACAAACCAACGATCAACTGGGGAAAGAAGATGGCAAACGTCCGTGAGCTGATGGCCCGTCTGGGTCCGTCCACCGTCAAGTTCGACACCGGCCGCGGCGGGACGCCCGACCTCACCAACCAGGACATTGCGGCTGCGCTGGGCATGGTGCCTGCCGGGCTGGGCCGGGAGCTGCTGGAGGCCTGCTGGTGGCCGGACGGCGCGGCGTTGCGCCGGCACAAGCTGCGGGACGCGGTGATCGCGCTCGTGACCCCCGAGCTACGCCGGCAGCAGCGCCGACTGGCTGACGCGCGCACGGAGCTGGGGCTGGCCGAGGTGTGCATGGGCTGGGCCGGTGCAGTGACGGCCGAGCAGCGGGCCGAGCGCGACCGGGCGGCGCACCGGCTGGGCCAGATCAAGGCACAGTGCTGGCCCATCAGCACGCTGGAGTCGCTGCCGAGCCTGGCCGGCGCCGTGATCAATGAGATTGCGGCCAGGCCGCACTGTAATGGCTGCGAGGGCCGCGGCGAAACGGTTTCCGGAGATCTTAGAGTAGTCTGCAAGGTGTGTGGCGGGTCAGGCTTGGGGGCGGTGAGCGACCGCCGTCGAGCGGCTGCCATTGGCCGGGACGAGGCCGCATACCGCAGGACGTGGAAGCCGGTGTACGAGTGGTTGCTCGGCAAAATGGTGGAGGCAGAGCAAGAGGCGGCTTGGTACATGCGCTCTTCATTGGGCCACGCAGCTTGAGCCAGGCTGGCACACTGCTGAGTGGTAAGGACTGACTTATCAGCCTTAAGATTCACATGGCTGTGCCGATAGACGTCGCCTACAGGGAGAGAAAATGAAGAAAATCAGGATGGTTGCAGCGGCGTTGCTACTTGTCAGCGCCTCGGCGCATGCAGAGGTGAGCGTGAGCACCTACAAGCAGGCTGTTGCCGCGGGCGGTGCCGTCAAGAGCACGGCTGAGACTTATGCCATCGGTGTGGCGCGAGGCATCTTCTGGTCGAACGCCGCAATCACCCACGACACGGGTACACCTATGTTCTGCATGCCTCCGAAGCTGGGAACGGACCAGGATATGGTGTTGAGCATTACCAATCGGTACATCAAGGAGCACGTGGGTAAAGGCGTGGTCGACAACGACACTTCAATCGAGTTGATTGTTCTCCTGGCACTGAAGGACACGTTTCCCTGCCCGTGACCCTTGGTTGGTCAAGAATGGATTGCGGAGGTGACACCTCCGCACTTTTACAAGTAGATTCCTACCATCGCACGCGACTATGCCCGGCCACTGAGCCGGGCTTATTCTTTGCCCGCTTCCCAGACCGGATCAACCCTTGCGCCCAGCCGGCGGCGGGGCGGGCGCCCTGACAGAGAAAGCTCATGGCTCGCATCACTCCCCAACAAGCAGGCGGCGTGAACGTCGTGGCGTTCCTGGACATGCTGGCTTGGTCCGAGGGCACCCACAACGGCAAGCAGCCCACCAAGGACCACGGCTATGACGTGATCGTGGGAGGCAAGCTGTTCACTGGCTATGCCGACCACCCGCGCGAGCTGGTGCCGCTGCCCAGGCTGGGCATCAAGTCCACGGCCGCCGGTCGCTACCAGTTGCTATCGCGGTACTACGATGCGTACCGCCGCCTGCTGGGTCTGAAGGACTTCTCACCGCTCAGCCAGGATCTGATCGCTATCCAGCAGATCAGGGAGCGGCGTGCCCTGGAGCTGATCAAGTCCGGTCAGGTGGTCAAGGCAATCAGCTTCGTCCGCAACATCTGGGCGAGCCTGCCAGGCGCTGGGTACGGGCAGCACGAGCGGAAGCTGGATGACCTGCTGGCGGCCTACCGCAAAGCAGGTGGCGTGGTCGTGTCATGACCGAGGAAACCGTCCCGTGGTGGATGGCCGGCGGTCTCGCCGCGTTCTGGGTGGCAAGGGAAACTTGGGGGGCGCTGCTCTCCCGCCGCAAAGAGCGGACCGAGACGGACGCCAACGTCGACCTGTTGAACGGCTTGGTGCAGCGCGTGAAGTCGCTGGAGGAATCCCAGGCGGCGACCACGCTGCAGCTGGCCGAAGAAATCAGGCTGCGCATGACCGCGCAGGAAGAAGCCCACCGACTGAGGCTGCGGGTTATGTCGTTGGAGTCGGCCATGCGCCAGGTAGGCGCGGTGATCCCGCCGGAGATGCCCTGATGATCCGTCTCTATGCCCTGCTCGCTGCCGTGGCGATAGCCTTGTCCTTCTGGGCGGGCTGGTCCTGGCGCGGCGACCGCGCGAACGTGGCCGAATCTGACCAGCGGGCGAAAGGCGCAGAGGCGGTCGTCGATCAAGTGAACGAAGCTCGGGCAATCGAGCATAGCCAGGCCGACACCATGGCCGCTATCGGAGCGAAGCATGAAGATGACCGCGCTGCGGCCCCGGCCGTCGCTGATGCTGTTGTGGCTGACCTGCGCTCTGGTGCTCTCCGCCTGCGCAACGACCTCGCCGCGTGCCACACCGGCCTCCTGTCCCAAGCCGCAGCCGGCACCCTCGAACGTGATGCGGCCACCCAGCGCCGAGAAGAGTTTGCGGGCCGAGTTGTTCGAATCGGTCGAGACGCCGACGACCAGCTCCGCGCCTGCCAAGCCGTGATCCAGGCGGACCGGTAGTGCCTGCGCGTGCCCCCAAGCATCGGCCGCACAAGGCCGATGCCGTCGCGCACGTCCCGGCCGAGGCCGCTCGCCTCACCACCGCGCAGCGCGGCTACGGCAGTCGATGGCAGAAGGCCCGCGAGACGTTCCTCAAGCGCGCACCGCTATGTGCGGAGTGCCAGCGGCACGGCCGCGTGACCTTGGCTCGCATCGTTGACCACGTGATACCGCATCGACGTGACCAGTATCTGTTCTGGGACACGTCGAACTGGCAGCCCCTCTGCAAGCGCTGTCACGACGTGAAGACAGCAGGCGAGGACGGCGGCTTCGGCAACCAGCCTCGCCGGGCACGGCCGACCAGCGGACGAACCTGAACGAAAATCCGCACCCACGCCGCCGGGGAAACCCGGAGGGGGAGGGGCGGGTCGAAAGTTCAGGTCGTCCGCGCTCCTGACCGTGCGCCTAGGCGTTTATATGCACCGTCAGTTGAGAAAAACCATTTTTTCGCGGTCAACCGGCCGCCCTCGGAACGAACATGGCGAACCCCCGCAAACCGACATCGCTGAAAGTGGTGGCCGGCACGGATCGCCCTGACCGTGCACCGCCGCCGGCCGCCGAGCTGCCGCTGGTGTCCGACGTGCCGGCGGCGCCGGACTGGCTGCCGAATGCCCACGCCATCAAGGAATGGGACCGTCTGGCGCCGATCCTGCACGCGAACAAGCTGCTGACGGAGGCCGGCCTGTCCGCCTTCGGTCAGCTGTGCGCGCTGCATGGAAATACCGTGCAGCTCTACGCCGCCGGCCTCGCCCCGGTGGCGTCGATGGTGTCGCAGCTGCGCGGCCTGATGAACGACTTCGGGCTCACGCCAGTTGCCCAGGGCAAGGTCCGGCCGGCCGGCGATGTCGAGAAGACCGGGAACGCCTTCGCCAACAACGGTGCGAAGCGGAAGACCCGTGCGTGATTACGTTGGTATCGCCACGGCATATGCCGAAGAGGCGGTAGCCGACAAGAAGGGCAAGAAGTTCGGTAAGTGGATTCGGCTGGCGGGCAAGCGGTTCCTCGCGGACCTCAAGCGCGCCAAGCGGAAGCGCCCGCCGTTCCTGTTCGATGAGTGGCACGCATGCGACCCATGCGACTTCATCGAGAAGCTGCCGCACGTTGAAGGGAAGTGGGCACGGCCGGAGATCGAGCTGCACCGGTCGCACGTGTTTTTCGTGGTGCAACTGTTCGGCTTTCGCAACCTCGATGGAAGCCGGCGCTTCACTTCGGCGCTGTTCGCGGTGGCTCGCAAGAACGCCAAGTCCACCTTGGCTGCGGCGATCCTGCTGTACTGCCAGTGCTGTGAAGAGGAAGAGGGCGCCCAGATCATCTCGGCGGCCACGACCGGCAGCCAGGCGCGGATCATCTTCAACGTCGCCAAGCGGATGACGGAGAAGACGCCCGACCTGCAGGAGGCATTCGGGCTTGCGTGCTGGGCCAACGCGATCAGTCGCGTGGAGACGGGCGCAACCTTCAAGCCCATCAACTCCAAGGCCAGCACGCAGGACGGCCTGAACCCGTCGCATGTGGGCCTGGACGAGATCCACGCTCACAAGTCGGCGGACCTGTTGAACGTGCTGACGTCGGCGGCAGGTGCACGCAGCAACCCGCTGTGGCTGTACACCACGACCGAGGGATACACCAATCCGGGGCCGTGGGGGGAAATCAGGCAGTTCGCCAAGCAGGTGCTGCAGGGCATCCTGGGCGATTCGGCTGACCACTTCCTGGTGGTGTTCTTCGCCGTCGACGATGACGACGACGAGTTCGACGAATCGGCTTGGCCCAAGGCCAATCCGCTGATGGACGCCAACCCACACCTGTTGAAGGCCATCCGTAAGGAGGCTGTCGAGGCGCGGCAGATGCCCTCGAAGCTGGCCGAATTCAAGATCAAGCGGCTCAACCGGCCGGCTTCCTCGGCTACCGGCTGGGTGGACCTGACGAAGTGGCAGAAGTGCGGCGGCACCGTCGATCTGGACTGGCTCGCGGGGCAGCCGTGCTGGGGCGCATTCGATCTGGCGAGCACGCTGGATATGACGTCTTGGCGCCTGGTGTGGAAGGTCGACGGCGTCTATTACACCTGGGGCCGTCGATTCGTTCCGGCGGACGCGGTGCGGGCACGCACGGAGCGCGGCGTGGTTCCGTATGCGGGTTGGGTGGCGGCTGGCTTGATTGAGGCCACCGAAGGAGAGGTCACCGACTACAGCGTGGTGGAGGCGAGGATCCGCGAGGACATCGCCCGCTTCGGTCCCCAGGCGATCGGCTACGACCGCTGGAACGCAGCTGAAATTGCGCAGCGCCTCTTGGCCGATGGGCACCCGCTGGTCGAGTTCAACCAGACCACGAAGAACTATCACCCCGCGATGAAGGAGCTCGAGCAGGCCTACATCGGTAGGAAGATCCAACACGGAAACGACCCGGTCCTGAACTGGTGCGCGTCCAACCTCATCGCATTGAAAGATGGAAACCTGAACATGAAGCCCGACAAGAAGCGGTCGCCGGACAAGATCGATGACATGGCTTCCCTGCTGATGGCCGTGGGGCTGGCTCACGCAGTTGATCTCGTCGAGCCGGGCGTCGATGAGTATCTGGAAAACGGATTCTTCGGGACGGTGGGCTGACCATGGCCGTGCGCTGGTACAACCCGCTCACTTGGCGCTTCTTCGGCTACACCGATCCACAGACCGGCGACTACCGGGAAGTGGACATGGCAGTCGGCGGAAGGAAAACGAAGGCCGGGGTCCGCATTACAGCGAAGACCGCGATCACGGTCCCGATCGTCTGGACGTGCGTCAAGATTCTGTCCGAGTCGGCAGCGGGGCTGCCGCTCAAGCTCTACCAGGACGTAGGCGGAAAGCGCACGCTCGTGCGCGGTGACAGCGCCGCGAACAAGCGCGCCCTTCGCCTTCTCGGTAAGCCGAACCCCTACATCACACGGCTCAATCTGCTGAAGGCCGTGGTCGTCAACATGGCGCTTCGCGGGAACGCGTACGTGATCATCGAGCGGAATCGGCAAGGCGAAATGATCGGGTTGATCCCGGTCTGCGCCGACGACGTATCCATCGACACGGACGACGATCTGCTCTACATCGTCGAGCTGAAAGGTCAGCGCATTCCTGTATCGCCGGAGAACATGCTGCACTTCAAGCTGTTCAGTACAGACGGAATCACCGGTCTGTCGCCATTGGAGTACCAGGCCGAGGCGATGGGCCTGGCCAAGGCCGGCCAGGACTGGTCGGCTCGATTCATGCGCAAGGGCGGGTTCACCGGCGGATACGTGGTCTACGACCAGTTCCTGACCAAGGAACAGCAGGGTCAGATCATGGAAAAGTTCCCCGATGTCCGAAAGGGCGACGTGGACGATATCGGCAAGATCGCGGTGCTGCAGGGTGGGCCGAAGCTGATCCCGGCCGGGCTCAGCCAGAAGGACAGCCAGTTCATTGAGTCGCAGCAGTTCCAGGAAGAGGCGCTCGCTGGCGTATGGGGCGTGCCGCTGTACTTGGCCAACCGCGCCGGCCGCACGTCGATCATGGGCTCCAACCTCGAACAGCAGAACAGTGGCTTCGTGACCTATGGGCTCAAGCCCTACCTCGACGCGATCGAGGATGAGTGGAACGACAAAATTCACCGCGGCACCGAGGTCTTCGTCGAGTTCGTAGTGGAGGGTCTGCTGCGCGGCGATAGCGCTGCTCGCTCGACTTATTACAAGGCCGCCCTTGGCGGATCCGGCGGCTCGGGCTGGATGTCGATCAACGATGTCCGATTGAAAGAGAACCTTCCGCGCCTTGAGGGCGCGCAGTACGACGCCATCACTCAATGGGAGTCCCAAGGCAATGACCGTCCGCAGAATTGAATGCCCCTTCGAAGTGAAGGAAGCCGACGAGGCCGGGAACTTCGAGGGTTACGCATCCGTTTACAACAACGTCGATCTCGGCCACGACGTGATTCTTCCTGGTGCGTTCATTCGCGTGAAGACAACGCGCGGCGGGCGACTGAAGCTGGCGCTGTACCACGACCTGACCAAGCTCATCGGTACTGCCGAGTATCGCGACGACGATCACGGGCTATGGGTTAAGGGAAAGATCAACCTCAATGTCAGCTATGCGCGTGATGCGTACGAGCTGATGAAGGGGGACGCACCCCTTGACTCGATGTCCATCGGGTTCAACACGATCGAGGACGCCCAAGAAACGCGCGATGGGCGCCGCGTGAGGGTGATCAAGAAGGCAGAGCTATGGGAGGCGTCAATCGTCCCCTTCGGCATGAATCCTGAGGCCGAGATCCTGAGCGTCAAGTCTTCGGTCCGGCAGTTCGAGAAGGGCCTGCGTGAACGCATGGGCCTCTCACAGAAGGAGGCGGCCGCCGTCGCCTCGCTCGGCTTCCCTGCAATCCACCGAGACGGTGCGGATGCGGCCACGGCGACCGTGGACGAGCTGAAGAAACTCGGTAATTCCATCCAATCCATTTTCGGAGCAACACCATGAGCGAAGACATCACCAAGGTCCGCGAGTCGCTGGAAACCCAGCTCAAGGACGGTTTCACCGGCCTGCAGAAGAAGTACGACGCCGTCATCGACGACATCCAGAAAGGCAATGCCATTCCGAAGGATGTGAAGGACGCGATCGAGAACAACAAGGGCGAGCTGCAGCGCGTCATCGACAAGGTGCAGGAGCTGGAAGAGAAGGGCGTCAAGGTCCGCGGCCAGCCGGGTGAGGGCAAGTCCTTCATCGACCTGGTGAAGGGCCACGACGAGTACAAGGGCCTGCAGCAGAAGACCGTGCAGCGCGCCGAGATCGAGATCACCAAGGGCGACCTGGCCTCGATGAAGGAAACGAAGGTCACCAGCGCAGGCATCGTGGCGCCGAACTATGACCCGACCATCCAGCCGGGCATCCGTCAGGAGCTGCGCATCCGCGATCTTCTGACTTCCATCCCCGTTTCCGGCCAGCAGTACACCTTCTTCCGCGAGCTGCTGCATACCCGCGGGGCGGCGCCGGTGGCGGAAGGTGGCACCAAGCCGACCAGCAACGTGACCTTCGAGCCGGTCACTGATCGCGTTAAGAAGATCGCCGTCTGGATGCCGGTGACCGACGAGGCGCTGGACGACGTGCCGCAGCTGCTGGGCTACATCCGGGAACTGCTCCGCTACGACCTGAAGCTGGAGGAGGAGGCCCAGATTCTGAAGGGTGATGGCACCGGCGAGAACCTCAACGGTCTTATGACCCAGGCGACCGCGTACAGCGCCGCGCTGACGAAGGCCGGCGACTCTCCGATCGACATCGTCCGCCGCGCGATCTACCAGGTGCGCAAGCAGTCCAAGCTCTCGGCAGATGGCGTGGTCATGACCGAGCTCGACTGGATGAACATCGAGCTGCAGAAGGATGCGCAGAACCGTTACCTGTTCGCCAACCTCCAGGGTCTGGTCACCCCGGTCCTGTGGGGCCGCCCGGTCATCACCTCCGACAGCATGGACGAGGGCGACGCGGACACCGGTGGCGAGTTCCTCGTCGCAAACTTCGCGCGGGCGGCCACGCTGTTCGACCGCATGTCCTTCCTGTTCAAGATGGGCCTGATCAACGACATGTTCATCAAGAACGAACGTGCGCTGCTGGTCGAAGAGCGCTTGGGCCTGGGCGTTCGTCGCCGGGAAGCTCTCGTCAAGGGTCAGTTCCCGACCGCTTGATCCGCCGGCGCGTCACAACCTTAGGGGCCAGCGAAATGCTGGCCCCCTCAACTTGCTGGAGACGGCATGAAGATCAAGACGAAGTGGGGCTTCATCGGCAATGCCGTGAAGCTCAACGCTGATAGCAACGTGGTGAAGGCCGGTCAGACGTTCGATGCGGACGACGAGTACGCCCACACCCTCATTGGGAAGGGCCTGGCCGTGGCGCTGGATGAAGAAGCGGGTGCCAAGGGCAACAAGGAAGCCAAGCCCAGTGCGCCGCAGAAGGCGAATGCCGAAGGCGACAAGCAGGCCAAGCCCAAGGGCAGCAAGGAAGCCAAGCCGGTTGCCGCTGCCGACCCGCAGGATAAGGCAGGCGAGGCCGCGTAATGGCGATCACCCTCGACCTCGACCTCGTTCGCCAGCAGTGCCGTGTCATCGACGAAGTGAGCGACCTGATGCTCCAGTCGTACGTCGACGCGGCCATGGCCCACGTGCAGGTGCACTGTGATCGGGTGCTGGTCGAGGGTGATCCAGTGGACGAGGGCGAGATGAACTTCACGCCCGATGTCCGGCAAGCAGTCTTGGTACTGGTCGCCCATTGGGTGTCAGTCAGGGAGGCGGTCACCGTAGGGGACAGCGCTGCACGGGTGCCCCTCGGCTTCGACAGCTTGCTGTGGTATCGGAAGCGGTTCTGATGGCTTGCTTCGGCTGTGCGCAGCGCAGGGCCTGGCTGTTGAAATGGATGGAAATTGCCCATGAACGAGCAAAACGAGCTGTCGGAAGCGCTGAAGGCGTCGGCCACAGCACAGATGGCGCAGGCGGAAGCGATGATGGCGCTGGCGCAAGCAGTGGCGGAGAACGCAGAAGCAACCAACCGGCTGATGGACTACGTGTGCCAGAGCGAGGACATGGAGACTGATCCCGAGGGCGGCACCTACATGAGCGGGAAGCTGCGGTGATCGCCGCCGGACGCCTTCGCCACCGGGTGCTGATCCAGAACGCGGTGGAGAGCCAAGATCCCATATCGGGCGCACCCATCCGGACGTGGGCCGACCTGGCCACCGTCTTCGCCGAAGTCGTGCCGTCGTCCGTCCGCGAGTTCGTGGCCGCCCAGGCGATCGATAGCGAGGTGACCACTCGCATCACCATCCGGCACCGTGCCGGGGTGACCGCCAAGAGCCGCATCATCCACCGGGGTCAGATCTACAACGTGCACGGCGTGCTGGCCGATCCGGTCAGCGGGCTGGAATACATGACGCTGCCGTGCAGCGAGGGCGTCAACGATGGCTGACAACATCCGGTTCGACGTCAGCGGCCTGGACGGCGTGAAGGCAAAGATGGCCCAGCTGAAGAACGAGGCCAATGCCAAGGGCGGTCGCGCTGCGCTGCGCAAGGCGACCGCCGTGCTCCGCGCTCAGGCACAGAGCAACGCTCGCCGCCTGGACGACTACGAGACCGGCGAGGCCATCTGGAAGAACATCGATCTCCGCTGGGACGGCAGGGCGTTCAAGCGTGACGGGCAGCTGGCATTCCGATTGGGGGTGCTCGGCGGGGCAAAGCAGTACGGCAGAACCCGCGAGAATCGCCGTAAGCGCCGCACGGGACAGACCTATGCCACGGATGGCAGCTCCAGCAATCCCGGTGGCGACACCTGGTACTGGCGCCACGTCGAGCTGGGCACGGCCAAGGTGGCGGCTCGGCCGTTCCTGCGGCCGGTGGCCGAGCAGGCCGGGCAGAAGGCGGTGGACACCTTCGCGCTCGAATTCAACCGCGCGCTCGATCGCGCACTTGCCAAGCAGGCGAAGGGAGCAAAGAAGTGATCGCCCCCATCTTCCAGGCCTGCACCGCCAGCGCGGCGGTGTTGGCTCTGTTCGGCGCCAATCCCACACGGGTCTATCCCTTCGGACTGGTCGAGAAGCCGCCGGCGCGCCCCTATGTGGTCTGGCAGACCATCGGCGGGGAGCCGGCTCAGTACCTGGGCGACCGTCCTGACGTGGACGGCTACTCACTTCAGATCGACGTCTACAGCGACGACCCCGTCTCGCTGCTGGCGGCGGCGCGGGCGATCCGCGACGCGATTGAGGGGAAGGCCTATGTCACCCGCTGGGGCGACCAGGTGAAAGACCCCGAAACCAAGCTGTACCGCTACTCGTTCGACGTGGACTGGCTCGTGCCGCGCTGAAGACGTTCGTCCGTTTCACCCACCCACACCCCGCACTGCGGGGTTTTTTTATGCCCGCAGGGAGACATTCATGAGCATGCTGACGCAAGGCACCCAGCTGTACGGCCTGATCAATGGCCAAATCCGCGAGATCGAGTGCATCACCAACTTCAACCCGGGCGCGAACCCCGCGGACCAGATCGAAGACACCTGCCTGTCCGAGACCAACAGCCGCACGTACAAGAAGGGCCTGCGCACGCCCGGCCAGGCATCGGTCACGATCAACGCCGATCCGCGCAACGAGAGCCACTACCTGATGTGGGAGCTGGGTGAGGCAGCTTCGGATGAGCTGATCCAGTGGGCGATCGGCTGGTCTGACGGCGTGGACATCGCTCCGACCCTCACCGTGGGCGGCTCCATCAGCGGCATCAACGTCACCAGCGGCGGCACTGGGTACACCAGCGCACCCACCGTGACCCTGACGGGCGGCGGCGGCACCGGCGCCACGGCGACCGCGATCGTGGACGATGGCTCGGTGATCGGGGTGACCGTCACCAATCCGGGCACCGGCTACACGAGTGTGCCGACTGTGGCCTTCAGCGGCGGTGCCGGCACCGGTGCGGCTGCCACGGCCGAGCGCAACAGCGAGCCGCAGATGGTGCTGCGCGCGGGGCGGACCTGGTACACGTTCCTCGGCTATGTCGCCGACTTCCCCTTCGACTTCCAGGCAAACGCTGTGGTTTCCACGGCTGCGAGCCTGCAGCGATCTGGCGCGGGTGTCTGGGTCCGTAAGGTGGTGGCCCCGTGACCGCTGCGAAGACTCAGAGCCGGAAGCGGGCGGCGCCACCTGCGTCCGTCCCGAAGAGCAAGGCTGTAGACCTGTCGATCGCTGGCCTGCTGAAGGCCGGCGCCTTCACCGGCCGCCCGGTCGAGAAGGAGATCAGCTGGCGCCAGGGCGAGCAAGAGTTCACCGCCACGGTGTTCGTGCGGCCGCTGGGCTTCCAGTCCGCCATCTCCGACGTGCTCGCCGCAGGCGGGCGCCAGGACAGCGTGGCCGGCCGTATCGCGGCCTCCATCTGCGATGAGCAGGGAAAGCCCGTCTTCACCGTAGGTGACATCACCGGTGCGTCGGATGCGGACCGCGGTGCGCTGGACGGCGCCCTGACCTTGGCGCTGCTGAGTGCCATCGGCGAGGTGAACTCGCTGGGAAAAGCTACGAGCTAACACCGGAAGACGAGTTCTGGTGCGAGCTGGTGCTTAACGGCATCGGCGGCGAAACCATTGCTGTGGCGAAGGAACGCCTCAGCGCTCGCGAGGTGAGGCTCTGGGCTGCATACCGGGAACGCCACGGAGGCCTGAACCCGATGATGCGCGCCGACTGGAACGCTGGCCTGCTGGCCAGCCTGTTCGCCAACAGCAAGCGCAAGCCGTCAGCCCCGGCATTCCAAGTAACTGACTTCCTTCGATACCAGAAAGCGGAGCCGATCGGCCTTGAAGAGGCGATGGCGAGCTGGGGATAACTGCACATGTCACGACGTTCTCTCGGCACGCTGACCATCGACGTCATTGCCGAGATCGGCGGCTTTGCGTCTGGCCTGGACAAGTCCGAACGCCAGACGCAGAAATGGCGCAAGAACATCGAGAAAGAAGCGAAGATGGCTGGCGTTGCGCTCGGTGCCGCTATCGCCGGCGCGGTGGTGCTGATCGCCCGAAACACAGTCGCAGCGGAACGGGAGATCGCCCAGCTCGACGCGATCATTCGTTCGACCGGCGGTGCCGCAGGCTACACACGGCAGCAGCTGTTGGACATGGCCGACACCTTGTCCGCCAAGTCCACCTTCAGCGGTGGCGAGATCGTGGAAGCCCAGACCCGTCTGCTTTCGTACTCGGGCATCTTGGGGACCAATATCCCCCGCGCCATGCAGGCCATCATCGATCAGTCGGCGCGCCTGGGCATCAGCGTTAGCCAGTCCGCCGAGACGATTGGTCGCGCACTGGAATCGCCGAGCAAGGCCGCGGCAGCGCTCGCCCAGCAGGGCTTCGGCGCGGCATTCACCAAGGAAGTGCGCGGCACCATCGATGAGCTGGTGAAGGCCGGCAAAGAGGGTGAAGCCCAGATAATGATTCTGGAGATCCTGGAGGAATCGTACGGCGGCGCGGCGGAGGCCGCCCGGGATACCTTCGGTGGCGCGTTGGCAGCGCTGATGAACACCATCAACGACCTGACCACTGGCGGCGATGGAAGCCTGGCTGGTGCTACGGAGGCGGTGAATACGCTGATTGCCACGTTGAATGATCCCCAGGTGCGCGAGGGCTTCAACAACGTCATCTCTGGTGCTATTGAGGCAATCGGGGTGTTGGCAAAGTTCACGGCCTCATTCGCCGGCGCCACGGGATTCGTCGCAGAGGAGCTGTCTGCGCGGCTGAACGGGCCCGATGCGTTCGATACGGTCCGCGTGGAGGACCGCATCAAGCGTCTGAATGACACGGTGGACGCGGTCAAGAAGGCTCGCGGCACGCTCGGGCTATCGATGCTGAACGCCAAAGAGCTGATTCCGTCCGACCTGCTGAGCATGCCGGATACCGTGATCAAGCGGCTGCAGGGTGAGATTGCACAGGAGCAGGCGAAGCTCGCATTTGCCCAGGACATGGCCGCTCAGGCGGCAAGGGCAAAGCAGGCGATGGATCCGGTGTCGGCGACCGGAGTTACTGGCGATCCCGCAGGGCGAGCGGCTGCCGCTGCTGCCGCGGCCGATGCCGAGAATTCGAAGAAGCGGGCAGCCTCGCAGCAGCAGCTGATGCGTGCCTACGAAGCATCGGGCCTCCAGTACCAGCGCCAGATAGCGCTGTTCGACGCGAGCGCAGACAGGTCCGAGAAGGCCACGGAGCTGCAGCAGCTTAATTTCGAGCTCGCGACTGGTTCTCTACGTGGTCTCAATGCCCAGCAGCAGGAGACCCTGAGGGGCTGGGCGATGGAGATCGACCGGCTCAACGGTGTGAAAGACGCCAATGAGAGGGCCGCGAAGGCGACGGACGAATTCGCAAAGCTGCGTAAGGAGCTGAACCGAGAGGACAGCCTGGGCGTCGACCTGGCGCGCGAGCGGCTGAAGGTGATTCAGGCGGCGGCCGCAGCCGGCGCGGCGAATGATTCGGACTACGCGGCGACCGCTCGGCGCGCGCTGGACCAGGTTGGTGGAACGGGTGCAGACGGCTTCACTGGGCCGGATGCGCTGTATGGCGGCGCGGCCGGAGAGTTCTCCAAGATCGATAAGGCCATGGAACAGGAGAACGCGAGGTATGAAGCTCAGCTCGAAGCGCTGAACGACTACCGGCAGGCGCGTGCGGATCTCGAAAGCGAGTGGGATGCTCAGGAAGAGCAGATGAGGGCCGAGCACCAGAAACGCCTCCAGTCCTTGGAGGACTCCCGCTGGCAGGTCACGTTGACCGCTGCACAGCAGGGTCTGGGCAGCGTCACAGACATCATGCGCAACAGCTTCGGCGAGCAGTCTGCCCTGTACAGGGTCGCCTTCGTGGCGCAGAAGGCGGCCGCGATCGCACAGGCGACATTGGCGATCCAGGCAGGCATGGCGGAGGCGGCGAAGAATCCGTGGCCGGCCAATCTGGCCGCGATCGCGTCGGTCGCCGCCGCCACTGCCGGGATCATCTCCAGCATCTCCGCGGTCGGCATGGCGCACGACGGCATCGACAGCGTCCCCGAGACCGGCACATGGTTGCTGCAGAAGGGCGAGCGGGTCACGACCGCAGCGACCAGCGCGAAGCTGGATGCGACCCTGGAGCGGGTTGCCCGCGATACCAGCACCGGCGGCGGTGGTGGCGACACCAACGAGTTCAACTTCAACGTCAACGGATCGCTCAGTGAGCGGGAGCGGCTGATGATGGAGCAGACGGTGGTCAGGGCGGTGACCATGGCGCGGAAAGACCGCGTAGCCGATACCACGTCTGGCACTGGGCCGCAGTCCCGGGCCATGCGCTCAAACTGGAACGTCAGAAGGAAGGTCGGGTAATGGCGCTGATCATGCAACCGCAGTGGCTGCCGGAGCCACTGCGCGACGGCTACGGCCTGCGCCACGTCTCGCCGTTGAAGCGCTCCACGTTCGTCAGTGGTCGATCGATGCCGCGCCGCGCGTACACGGCCACGCCGACAAACGTCGAGGTTCGCTGGCTGTTGAACGACGACCAAGCCGCGCTGTTCGAGAAGTGGTTCCAAGAAGGGCTGAGCGACGGTGTCGCGTGGTTCGCCTGTCGGCTGCGCAGCCCTCTGGGCATGGACTACTACAAGAGCCGCTTCACCGATATCTACGATGGTCCGACGCTGACCAACAGCAACCTGTGGCTGATCACGGCACCGCTGGAGATCTACAGCCGACCGTTGCTGGCAGACGGCTGGTCCGAGTATCCCGAAGGATTCCTGCAGGCCAACGTCATCGACGTGGCTGCAAACAGGGAGTGGCCCAGGCCATGAGCATTCTTGAACGGCTGTACGCCTCTGGCGGCGCGGAGGTGGAGCACGAAACCCTGGCGATCGCGGTCGGTAGCAAGACCCACTACCTCACCAAGGGCTGGGAGGACATCAGCGCGGTGCTGGAGACAGGCGAGACGGTGATCTTCAAGGCCTGCGGCATTGATGTGGCCAAGCCCTCCCGCACCGCCGATGGAGTCCAAGACCTCCGTTTCGCGCTGACCAACATCGATGGGGTGGTGAGCACCGAGATCCGGGCGGCGCTGGCGGCCCGGCTCGAAATGACCGTCACCCTACGGATTTACCTGAGCAACGACCTGCTGGCGCCGGCCAAGAAGCCGCTGTCGATGGTGATCAAGGGCGGGCAGTGGACCGCAACGGAGGTCCAAGTGACCGCCGGCTTCATGAACATCCTCGACACGGCCTGGCCGCGCGACCGCTTCAACCTCACCAAGCACCCGGGGCTGCGCTACATCACATGAACATCGATCTGGAAAAGTACCTGGACGTGGTCTGGGTCAGCGGCGGCCGCAAGTTCCCGGAGCTGGATTGCTACGGCGTCGTCAACGAGGTGCGGCGTGACCTTGGCCTTGCGCCATGGGACGAGTACCCGGGTGCGACGCGCGCTGACCTGGCTGAACTGGCGAGCGAGGCTGCCCTGCAGCACGCCGGCAGTGACCTCGTGGAAGGCGCGGTTGCGTTCTGCTATCAGGGCAGCGTGGTCACCCACGTGGCGGTGCTCGTGGAGGTCGAGGGCCGCATGTGCGCGCTGGAGTGCAACGACGGCCGCAACGTCACCGTGCTGCCGGTCGCCCGCTTCGAGTGCCGTTTCAATCGGGTGGAGTATTACGCGTGATCCAGATTTTCCCCTCACGCATGCCGGGCGATGCGCTGGAGACCCATCGCCACGGCAGGACCACAATCGATGGGTGGCTGCGCTCCAACGTGCCGAGCTACGCGAGCGAGGGGGCACACCCGATCGAGGTCGAGGTGTGCGGCGCTGCGGTGCCGGCGGAAGCATGGGCTTCTACCTGGATCGAAGCCGACACCGATGTGCGCATGTACCCGATCCCCCACTACGAAGGTGCCGCCGCGGTCGTTTACTGGGTGGTGGTGGCCGTCATGGCCGCCTACGCGATCTACATGGTCGCCACCATGCCCTCGGGCAGCCGGTACGGGCAAGGCGACACGCTCAGCCTGGATACCGCCCGAGCAAACTCCGCGCGCCTTGGCAGCCCCGTACGAGAGGTTCTGGGGCGATGCCGGGTCTGGGCCGATTATCTGGTGCAGCCGGTGTCGCGCTTCGTCGGCGGCAAGACCTATCGGACGCAGATGTTCGTGTGTGTGGGCAAAGGGCGGCATGTAATCCCGCTGGGCTCCGCGCGGCTGGGCAACACCCCGCTCAGTTCCTTCGGCAGCGACGTGGAGATGACCATCTACCCGCCGGGCGCCGACGTGGGCGGCGACGTGCGCTCGGAGAACTGGGTGAACTCGACCGAGGTCGGTGCCACCGCCTCGGGCACGGCCGGCTTGGACCTGAGCGACACGGCGGACGTCGCCACCAGCCTCAATGCTGATTCGGTCACCGTGTCCGGCAACGTGCTGACGCTCAACAACGCGACGGTCACCGACGCGAACGGCAAGGAGCGGCCTGCCACGTCTGTGCCAGCCTCCTGGACGGTTGGCGCCGTGCTGACGTTGAAGGTGGCGGCAACCTTTACCGCGACCACCAGCGGTCTCTATTCCGTCATCGCCGGTGGCGCGGTGGCCGAGCTTGCCCCGTATGTGGGCATGCCGGTGCTGCTGACCTACAACGGCGCCGACTATGGTTTGTTCGTGGCGAGCTATGCACCTGGCACGCCGGCCGTGCCCGGTGTCGGCGGCAGTCCGTCGCGGCTCACTGGTTCGGATGCCGCCACCGGTTTCGACTTCACTGGCACCCCGGTGACCTTCGGCGTTGTCTGGGGCGGCACCAGCTACAGCGTGGCGCTGGTGGCCAACTACATCACCTTGGGCGTGCTGCTCACCGCGATCAACGATCAGCTGGTGGACAGCGGCCTGGTCGCGACGCAGTGGGGCGGGGTGGTCACCATCGCCGAGGCGGCTAGCCCGTACGCCGGCGGAAGCATCAGCTTCACCGGAATGCCGGCGGCGGTGTTCGGCCCCAGCCCGGCGGCCACGGCGGGTGTGGCCACCACTGGCGGCACGCCGGCGACGCTGCCGCGCGTCACCTTGGCCTATGACGGTCCGGGCGGCACTGCTTTCGGTGGCCTGCCGCCGGGCAGTGTCTCGCTGGCGATGTCGCGCGGCCAGAGCGAGTACCGCATCACTGCTGTTTCCGGTCTCACCCTGGTGGTCCAGCGGCTGACCGAGGGCGGCGTCGTCGATACCAGCTGGCCGGGCTGGACCTCACGGACCGCGACCGACTACCGGGCGACCGGTCTGCAGGAGGGCGAAGAATGGCTGGGCCCATTCCTGGTGTGCCCCAACGGGGAGACGACCGATGCTTTCGAGTACGACTTCAACTTCCCGGGCGGCCTGATCTGGTACACCGACAAGGGCAACAAGCGCACCTTCACCGTGACGGTGCGGGTGGCGTGGCGCGTATACGGATCGGGCGATCCCTGGTCGGTGAGGACCCACAGCTACACCGCGACCTCTGAGGATTCGCTGGGATTCACCGAGCGCATCACGCTGGGCACGCCAGGGCAGATCGAAGTGCGCGTGCGTCGGGTGACCGAGCGCGGCGGCAACTCGGCGCGCGATGCTTGCTTCTGGCAGGGCTTGCGCGCGCGACTGCCGCAGCGCCCGACGCGCTACGACGACCTGACGACCATCGGCCTGACGGTGACCACCGGCACCAAGCTGGCGGCGCAGACGGATCGCCGTTTCAACGTCGAGGCGACCCGGCTGTATGACGATGGCACCGCGCGCAGCATCAGCGGCGCGATGATCCACGTGATGCGCTCGCTGGGGCTGCCGGCTGACCAGATCGACACTGATACGCTGGCCCACCTGGAGAACACCTACTGGACGCCGCGCGGTGAGTTCTTCGACTTCAGCGCGGAGAAGTCGGGCACCAGCGCCCTCGACCTGCTGCAGATGGCCGCCCAGGCGGGAATGGGGTACTTCCTGCTGATCGACTCGATGTGCTCGGCCGGCCGGGAGGGAATCAAGGCCTGGCGCGGCGGTATCTCGCCGCAGCGCCAGCTGGAGCCGCTGACCACGGCGTTCACTTCGCCGGGTCCGGATGACTTCGACGGCGTGGACGTGACCTACATCGACGAGGTGTCCTGGGCGGCTGAGACGGTGGAGTGTCGGCTGCCGGGCGGCGACACGCCGTGGAAGGTGGAGACGTTCGAGCTGCAGGGTGTTGGCACGCGCGATCGCGCCTACCGGATCGGCATGCGCCGACTGATGAAGCATCAGGGCCAGCGGCTCACCTACACCACCAAGACGGAGATGATGGGGCTGGTCTACCAGTACGGCGACCGGGTGAAGCTGTTCGACGACATCCCCGGATCCAGCACCGCCAGTGCCATGATCGAATCGGCGCGCCTTGACGGCACGCGGGTGCTGATCGAGGTGGGCGAGTATCTGGACTGGACCTTGGCGGCACCGCGGTGCCTGATTCGGTTCCAAGACGGGACGCTCTCCAGCGTGATCGTGCCTACCCGGGTCGACGACCACCGCCTGACCATCGCCGCCTCGGCGCTGCCGGGTGAGCACGCCTTCAACACCTGGATCATGGACGACCCGACCATCGATCCCCCCGAGCTGATCTTCTGCGACAGCACGCGTGCTGGATATGACGCCGTGCTGGCCGAGCTCACGCCAGGCGAAGACGGCTCTGTCGAGCTGGCCGCCCTGCAGTACGACCCCGCCTTCTACCAATACGACGACGCGACCGCGCCGTAGCACCACCGGAGACGCACCCAGATGACCAAATACAACACCGGCAATCCGGTGGGCTCAAGCTCGCCCCTGGATTTGTACGACAACGCCGAGAACCTTGATGCGGGGATCAACGGCTCAGGGCATACCTGGGTAGACCGAAAGGGGGCAGTGCGAAAGAGCTGGGTGGGAATCGAGTTCGACGTCCAAAAGTTCATTGCCGACGGCAGCACGATCGAGTTCCCCACCTGGGCAGCAGCGGCGGCAGCTGCCGGGGCAGGGCAGATCCCGCTGAACCGGCAGGTGGCTGTGGTCGGAGATACCGGCACCCACGTCGACCCGGTGTCCGGTCAGACCGTACCGAACAGCGGACGCTACGTCATGGGGGTGGCCGGGCTGGAATGGCGCTCCGCTGACGTTCTGACCCAGAAGGCTGACCAGTCGTTGGTCGACAGCATGATCAGGAGCGATGAGAGCTATGACCCGGTGCGCGCAGCAGTGATCTTCGACGACCGTTCCCGCACCTATCTGGAGGTGGATCCGTTTGGCAGGCCCACCCAGTACTCAGCGGAGTTGATCGAAGAGCGAACCGGGCCGATCACAGAGGAGCGGGTTCTGACCGAGATCGGGTATTCCAAGCAGGACGGGTATGACTCCCTCGGGCTGGTGCTGCGCTACGCCGACAACAGCATTGCCCTGGCGCTGGACAACGCCGGCAACCCTGTCACCAAGGTGCCGCGCTTCTCGCAGTTGCCGGCCGCAGCCTACGGGGATTCGACCACTGCCGGCGCGGACCTGGCCACCCCTGCGCAGGAACGCTGGTCGCGCTTGCTCGAGCAGGCCATCGGCCACCAGATCTGGAACTTCGGTGTGAGCGGGGAGCGCAGCGAAGAAATCCAGTTCCGGGCCTCTTCGGTCAGCGCATGGGCGACGGTGACCGGCGGCGTGATTCTCGGGTCCGGGACCACCACGCTGGTCATGGATGCCATCGATCCGCTTCGCGCCAGCAGCTCCGCCCAGCAGGTGATCGCCATCTGCGAGGACGGGCAGCAGATCGTCGGACGTCTCTCCGCCTCGGGAGCAACTCGGCTGTTCGCTCGAAGCATCCCCGGCGCCCCGGTGACCACCGGCAAGGTGCGGCTGGTGAGCACGGCCGGCCGGCAGACGCGGGGGCAGCTGCTGTTCTTGGGCATGGGCGTCAACGATGAGGACGCTGTGGTCGGAGGCACGAAGACGGTCTCGGAGATCAAGGCGTACTACAGGTCAGCGGTGGCGAACCTGTCCCCCGACAGCCCGACGTTCGTCATCTGGGGCCTTCTGGACCGCGGCCCGTCCGAGGCCGCCGGCACGCCGGTCGGGGACTACATCCGGGAGATGGAGCGCTGGCTGGCTGAGGCGTTCGGTTCGAGCTTCTGCCCGGTGCGCCAGTTCCTCGCAAGCCCCTACGCCTTCGATGTCGCCGCCCGCCTAACGCCCGGATTTCTGCCGACGCCTGACGATACTGCGGCGGTCGCTGCGAAGACCGTCCCGCCTTCCTTCCGGGTGGCCGCAAACTCGGTCCACCTCAACGTTCTCGGCCACAAGCTGCAGGCCTGGTACATGCACCAGCATCTCATCGCACGAGGAATCATCTGATGCCCACGCTTCTTCTCACCATTCCCGGTTCGCCGGCGCCTGGCGCCAACCTGCTGCAGTTGCCGACGCCGTCCGTTCCGCAGGCGTCCGATGGTTTCTCCGTCGACCGCGCGGACATCAACGGCGCGCCCACCGATAGCGGCCTCGGCGGTTCGCCGCTGACCTGGCAGGCGAACGCGGGCGCCTTCAAGTCCGAAGGTGGCTATCTGCGGCAGAACAACGCCAATGCGTCTCCGGTAATGGGCGCCGGGCTGCCCGTCGGCAACGGCAACATCCGCGGTACGATCGGGCTGATGGCGCTCGGCGCCCAGAACTTCAACTTCGACTTCCGCAAGAGCGCGATCGACAACGGCGCCGCGGCGTCGCCCTGCTATCGCCTGCGCGTGACCACGGCTGGTGTGGTCGAGCTGCTGCGAAAGCCGCAGGCCTCGGGCAACTACGTCGTGGTGAGCGTCGGCAGTCACGTGATGGCGGCACCGGGCTCGGTCGGCTTGGAGATCGTGGATCGGGCCTTCAAAATTCAGATCGACGGCCAGACGGTGGAGATCTGGAACGAGCCGCAGACCGTGCTCAGCGGCAACTTCTTCGAAATGGTGGTGTCCGCCGGATTCTCGGCCTACATCGACTACGTGCGGTTCGACACACCGATCACCTGATGAGCAACAGCTTCAGGCCACCTGGTCGAGCAGGGTGGCCTGGTTGTTCCTCGGGGTGTTGACTGCCCGGCTGACCCGATAGGCCTCCATCGCCGGTGGCTCGCTGGCCAGCAGCATAGCCATCGCGTCATCGGGCTCGGCCGCCAGCCACTCATCGGCTTGGCCGGCCGTCAGCCACACTGGCATGCGGTCATGGATATCGGCCGACACGCCGCTGCTGTCACCGGTGATCGCGGTGAAGGTGCCCAGGTTGTCGGGGTCGAGCAGGGGGCTGGTGTCTTCCCACAGGCCGGCGGCCAGCAGCGGCCCGGCCGCGTGGATGAACCACGGATCCTTCTTCCCGTCCTCAGCGTTGACCGACCACTCGTAGTACCCGGCCATGGGGATCAGGCACCGGCGCTTCTTGAACGCCGACCGGAAGGCAGGCTTGGTGGCCACGGTCTCGATGCGCGCATTGATCGTGGAGCCCTGCAGCTTCTTGGCCTTGGCCCAGAAGGGGAGCAGGCCCCAGGAAAGCCGGGTGACCTGCAGGCCAGTGCCGCGATCGAGGATCACGGACGCGCGCTGGGTCGGCGCGAGGTTGTAGCTCTCCGGGATCGACATCAGGTCGCCGACCAGCTGGGGGAAGCCCAGGGTATCAGCGTTTCGGATCGGGAGCTGGACGAATCGGCCGCACATGAAGGGGATCCTCTTGACTGTCCCGTATCGATCACGTGAATTGGGTCACGCCCCCTCGTCGCACCGGGCGGTAGGGGGTGATATGCTGGATCCCTCTGCCCATCGGCCGCGCCTCAGTGTCCGCCAGCGCTTCCCCGAAAACCATATTCAACGACACCCTGGCCGATGCGTTCGAAACGCTGAAGACCGGTGCAAGCGATCTGTTGAGTCAGCGCCGCCTCCAAAAGAAGATTGATGATCTGGTATCAGTCGATGCGTCTGGCGCGTGGGAGCTTCGTGGCTACGTGGCTGCGATAGCAAATGAATTTCAGGATGCCGACGATAATTTCGCGCGCGCGTTGAGAATTCTCCCGAACGACCCGAATATTATCGTTCGGTGGCTCGCTATGCTTTGCGTAACTGGACAGGTCGAAAAGGTCAAGGCGAAATTTGGTGAGTATCGACATACCTTAGAGGGAAACCTCTCGGCAATGCGAGCTGTTACGAGCTTGCTTGGTTATGTTGGTCTTCTGCATGACGCTTATGTCCTGCGTGAGGAGCTTTTGTCGATTGGTGGCGAGGTGCCGGAGGACGATTTTCAGGGGGATCTTGGTATTGCTTCCGCTCAAGTCGTGGGTGAGGTGATTCCTTCAGATCTTTTCCAATTTGAGGAGCCGCTGCCTTGCAGCCACTATGCGGTTAATGCTGATGATGCGACTATATTACTGGCCGCGCACGGATTAGAAGGCGACGCATGGTCTGAGCCGGTGGGTTGTGCTATTAAATTCTTGCGCGAAAAGCGCATGAAGGTAATTGCAGTGAAATCATCATTTGTTCCGCACGATAACCTCCCGGCGACGGTTCACGTTCAAATCTTGGTGGCAACGACGCCAAGTGTTTGTGCTGATGCGGAATGGGATTATTACGGTCGTCTTGCAGTGGAGAACTTCGCAGCAGTTAGTTCCGGCGCGGCGAGCCTGGCGTTTCTTCCAACGTTGGCCGAGGCGGCTGATGCCAATATCGCCTGAAAATCTGCGAGATTTTGCGAAGAAGCATGCTTGTTCGCAGTCTGACGAGGTTACGCTGCGCGCGGCGTGCAGTAGGTCCTATTACGCGGCTTTTCATGTTCTCCATCCGTTTGTTGATCAACTGCCAAAGTCGCGAAAATGTCCCGCTAACGCTGTCCACATCTCACACACTGAGATGTTTGAGCGGCTCAGGGAGTGGCGTACGGACTCGCTTGGGGTCGATTTAAGCTGCTTGGTCCCACTGAAAAATCAGATGTTGACAGCATTGGACGCCGCACGTGATGCGAGAGTGCGGGCAGACTACCGAATGAATGATGCGGTCAGTCTCGGAGAGGTGGCCGGTCAAATCGAACGTGTGCGCCGAATCATTGACACTGCGCTCAAAATCAATAACGAAGTCGCCCGCTTGAGTACTAACAGTTCTAATCGCGCCTCTAAGGCTGCTGACGGCCAAAGCTCGTAGAGTTGTAGAGATCCAGTTCGGTGCGGCGACTGGTGCAGTGTAAAAAGTGGGCTCGAGGCAGTTCGTGCACGGACATTGTGCCGTTCGGCGAGAGAAGGTACTGCCGCATCCCTCCACGCCAGCTTGGCCTTGGGTGGGGGCGCCTGAGGTTCGGTCGGCAGGCATCCTGACAGTCTGCGGCGCGCCATCCCGACGCTCAGCGGCGAGATTGACCGGTATCGCGCCATGCGTCGCCCAAGCAATCTTTGTTCGTCGGATCCGGGAGCCGTAGGCAGCTCAGCCCGGGTGCTTGGGCGCCTGAGCATCGCCCCGCCGGCACCTTTGCATCGCGCTGACACGCCGTCGCGGAATCTGAGACCCCGGCCCGTATCCTGCGCGCATGCTTCCTCCCGACTTCCGATGGCGCTCGGTCGCCAGCCGTGCCGATCAACTTCCCGATGCCATCTACTGCGGCATGACCGAGGTGTTGCGCCTGTCGCAGCGGGTGGACGATCAGGTCTGGTGGGTCGAGGTGGACCGTCATCTTGACGAGCACCACCGCGGACGAAGGCTCTGCACCAGCTACGAGCAGGGCGTGATCGGGTCTGAGCTGTGGGCGGTCCGGCATCAACAGCGGATTCGCTTGGAGATCGATCAGCGCGAAGTGGCCCGCTCGGCCCAGCGAAAGAACCGAACCTGGTAGGCAGTCAGCCGGCGTTGCCTCCGTATCGGCGCGTGCGACCGCCGGCGGCGACAGTAGCTGCATGGATCAGAAGATCATCGGCAAGGCGCGCTGGGCGCGCGAGAGGGCGGCTTCGCTATGGCAGCAGGCCGACGACCTGGACAGCAATCACAGCGGCGACTGGCGGGCGAGGGCGACACGCCGGCGCGGCGCCGATCGCCTCCGCGCCGATGCAGCGCGCTTCGACGGCATCGCCAATCGGTTGCAGTATTTCGATGACGATCAGGCGGCCTGATCGACTGACCCCAAACTGACCCCAGCCCACAGGCAAGTCGCTGATTTCCATAGATCGCATGTGATCACGGGCGATCAGCTTAGTCGTTGTTTCTGCTGATCTTCCCCGACCTTGACATGGTAGTGGCCTGGCCCAGAACCTTGAGAGGAAAACTGCGTCCACCTTCAACTTGCGCCGTAAATGGCTCGCAATTCCCGTGCGAGGGTGCCCTCTACTGCATTGATCAGACCCTTTGGAAAAGGCACATAGGCGATACCCGCCAAGTTCGTTGGGACGCTCACGCCATCTTCGTGAAGCAGGATCACACGAGATCGTCCATAGCGGCCGTGGAAGTACCCGATCTCGTGCATCACGTTCTCGCGCGTCCGGGCTTGGCCATCCATGTCCGCATCATCCCCAGTCATCACAATCACTGCACTGTCACATTGGTCTGCGCCCCGCTCAAGCTTTTCCATGATCGTGGCACCGCCATTTGCTTCCTGCGCAAGCTCCAAGGTGGGTATACCCAGATCCCTCTCGATGTAGGCCTGTACTTGACGCCAATCCTGGGCGCGCCCGTGGCTTAGGAAGGTGCGGGGACTGCCCTTTGGTGCAGATGCAGCGGGCATCGTGAGCTCGCAGTTCGCCCGGATCTCGAAGATTTCATCGATTGATCGGACAAGACGCTCAAGCTGGAAGCGTGCGTACTTTCCGGTTGGTTTGCCATCACTGTCCCCGGCCAATGGCAAAACACCGATATCCCGAAAATCGCCAAATAGATCAGGATGGGTGGCCTTGAGCGCTTTCAGCTGCGTCACTGCGCCACTGAAGTAAGGAAAAGCATCTTGATGGGTGTAGGTGGACTTCAGAAACGGGTTAGCGGCATTGCCGCGTTTCCCTTCATCTAGGGCAACGCTCAGGCCCTTCCTGATTCCGGCCAGCTTTGCCATCGCTACGCCAACTCCATCCATCTCCGATCCTTCAGTCGTTTGAGGCGAGTCTAGCGGAAGGATGGACTTCAAGCACAATCAACTTGGGTATAGGTGTCGGTGCGCTGATCAGCTTGCTTGCCGGTTGACTTCCGCGTCAATGCCGGCGGAGCTGTGAATGAGAGGCATCAGCCGGCCTTTTGTGCCGTACCGGCCTTCTGAAGTTGCGGTGGCGGGGGCGGAATCGAACCGTCGACACGGGGATTTTCAATCCCATTATAGGATATGGCGCAACCTCAGCGCGAACGTTAAGGTGAGCCAGTATTACCATGATCGGCCATTAGCTTTATCAAATTTGTTTCAAGGTGATAAGCAAGTTCTGAAAGGATCTGCGCGTTCTTCTGAAGGCGCAGGAGCTCGTCTCTCAGCTCTTGAAGAGAAACGGCACGGAAACTCGCCAGATGCGTACCTTCCCTAGGCTCATCCTGAACTGCTGTCGTGATCTTGACACCGTTTGGTGGGTCTCTATGGTTTGCGCTCGTCGTTAACAGTAGGAAAGCATCCTCGCCCTTAATGCGTCGCGCGGCAAAGTGGGAGAAAGAGTGACGGAGGTGATGATGCATTTCCAATGTGTTCGCGACCGTCACCACTAAAGCGCCGGTATCACTTTTACCGGCCCAATTCTCCCCGGATCTCCTGAGATGCTCAATAACATCTTTGTCACTCAGCTTCGCAACATCCATGGCGGGAGACGAAGAAATTCTACGCATTGCGGCGATTATGCGTCGCGATGTGTAATCGGAAATACAGTAAGCCTGAATGAATCGGCCGATCAACTCATAGTCAGTGGGCGTGAGATATTCTGTCTCATCCTCCAGGCTGATCGCCTTTCGCACCTTGGATGCGAGTCGATCAAAGTCTGCGTCGGAGTTCTCTCTGCTCATTAATCGCTTCCTTTCCCTTGTAGTTGAATAGGTATGCGTAGCGGCTTCGAGAGATTAATGCCCTGCGCGCAGCCGGTCCAGGTAGTCCGCCCATTCCTGCATCATCCGGGTGCGCTCCGCCAGGTGCGTCGTGCGGTTGTAGGCCCGCCCGTTGGGATCCTTCACCGCATGAGCCAACTGGTGTTCGATGATGTCAGGCCGGTAGCCCAGAACCTCGTCCAGCAGCGTGCGCGCGGTTGCCCGGAAGCCGTGGCCGGTGACCGTCTCCTTGTCGAAGCCCATGACGCGCAGCGCCGCCAGTACGGCCACCTCCGACATCGGCCGCTTATCCGTGCGCCCGCCGGCGAAGACGTACTGGCCGTGGCCAGTGATCTGCTGCAGCTCCCTCAGCACCTCTACCGCCTGCCTGGCCAAGGGAACGATGTGCGCCTGGCGCATCTTCATGCGTGCGGCCGGGATGCTCCACACAGCGGCGTCGAGGTCGACCTCCGCCCATTCCGCCTGTCGCAGCTCGCCTGGCCTGACGAACACCATCGGCGCCAGCTTCAGGGCGGCCTGGACCACCGGCGTGCCGTGATAGGCATGCAGGGCACGCAGGAGGCCGCCCAGCCGGACGGGGTCGACGATGGCGGCATGGTTCTTCTCCGGCGCCGGCACCAGCGCTCCGCGCAGGTCTGCGACCGGGTTGCGTTCGGCGCGATCGGTGGCCACGGCGTACCGCATGACCTGCCCACAGTTCTGCATGACCCGGTGGGCGGATTCGAACGCTTCCCGGGCCTCCATCCGTCGGGCCACCTGAAGGAAGTCCGACGCCTTCAGGTCCCGCGCGCGGCGGGCGCCGATGTATGGGAACACGTCCTTCTCGAACCAGGCGATCACCTTCTTGCCATAGGCCGGCACCCAGGGGCGGCCAGCCAGCCACTCCCGGGTGATGACCTCGAAGCTCTCGCCATCGACCGTGGCGCGGGAGGCGGTAGCCGCCTTGCGGTGTTCGCTCGGGTCCACGCCGCTGGCCAGCAGGCGCCGCGCGTCCTCTCGTGCCTCTCTCGCCTTGGCCAGGCTGACGTCGGGGTAGAGGCCCAGCGTCAGCAGCTTCTCCTTGCCGGCGACGCGGTACTTCCAGCGCCAGCTCTTGGCGCCTGCAACAGTGATCAGGAGGAACAGGCCGCCGCCGTCTGCAAGCTTCTGTGGCTTGTCGGCAGGCTTGGCGCGACGAATGGCAGCGTCGGTCAGAGGCATGGGGGTATCGTGTTTTGGGGTAGGGCGGATACCCCTAGATATACCCCCACCGTCTCATAGGCTGCAACGGAACAGGCCGGACAACCCCGGACAAAAAAAAAGCCGGAACCCCTTGTTTGACGGGAGGTTCCGGCTTTCTGTGGTCCTTGTGGGACCGTCTAATGGTGGAGGTGGGCGGAATTGAACCGCCGTCCGAAGGCACTCCATCCCCGGTACTACATGCTTAGCTCACCGTTGGATCTCATCCTGTGGCAGCACGGTGTGCAAAGCGCACCCCAGGACCAGCCTGCTTTAGTTAAGTCGTGACTGACAGGCAGCCATCACAACCGGTTCCGTGATAATGACCCTACATCTACGAGCACGGGCACAAGTAGGTTCGGGGGTTCGCCTAAGGCGGCTGTAGAACTAAACGCTAAAGCTGTTTTTTAGGCAGCGATTGCGAAGTCGTTCGAACCGTAGTTGTCGTCGTTGGCAACTAAAAGTTTGCTGCTGGATTAACGAGGAAAGCTGCCCCCTCGGCATGCACCAAGTAACTTCACAACCCCCGTCGAAACCAATGCACCCCCGGTTTCTTCAAGAACCGCACTTCATCCGGAAAACAGCGCCGGACGTCTACTTGACGGATGGGATGCTACTCCAATCCAGCTGAACAGTCACCTTGCCCGCCAGGTACTTACTTCTGCAGCTGGCGACGGCTGTCGGCCTTGTGTCGGGCCTTTTCCTTCTTCAGACGGTTCTGCTCGTTGCGCACGGTCATCGCCTGCTTCTTGGCCTGCGGTTCGACCCGGGCCATCAGCGATTCCACCTGGGCCACCAGGCGGCGGTGCTCCAGGCTGTCGTAGCTCTGCGTCTCCGAGGCGACGCGCTTGGCGTTGCGGATCAGGTAGGTCAGCACCTTGAGCAGCGCGGCCGGGTCCATGGCACGGGCGAGTTCGTCAAAGATGAACTCCAGCGCCGCCACGTCGGCGCGCAGGGTGGTCAGTTCGTCCGCCGCCAGTGCGGGTGCCGGGGTAGTTTCGAGAGTCACGCGCGGATCCTTTCCGTATCAATGCGGGGATTCTGACAGTTGTGCGGGGTTGGCGGGGAAAGATCGTTGTCCCGCTGGCGTCCGTAGGTCAGGCGGGGCGGGCCCCGGGCGCACGGGCGGACTACAATCCGGCCCCGGAAGAGCGGTTGCAGACAGGGACGAGGCGTTGAAGAAGCAGGTGTGGAGTGCAGCGGCGGTGCTGCTGGTGGCGCTGATCGGAGCCGCCAGCGTGTGGCGGTCGACATCGGGTGCGCAGGCGCCGGGCGGGGCAGGGCAGGCGTCGAAACCTGCAGGACAGGCGGCCCCGCCTTCGGTTGAAGCGGCGCCGCCGCCCTCGACCAGACCGCCCCATCCCTTCCCCGATCTCCCCCGCTCGCGGGACGGCCTGGATATCGCCCAGGACCCCTTCAGCAGCGGTCACCCGGAGGAGCGGCGCTGGCTCGACCAGCACGGCTTCCCCAATGGCGCGCAGTGGACCCGCTATCGGCAGGCCTCCGACGCCGAGCTCGACCAGGCGGCACGGGCAGGCGATACGGTGGCGGCAACGATGCGCGATGCGCGATGCGCGGCGGCTGGGCGTGGACCCGAAGGCCGAAAGCCGTCTGCTGGCCGCCGGCGCGGAAGGCGATCTGTTCGCGTTGAGCCTGCTGTCGTCCTGGAAGGCGGGTACCCATGCGGCAGGGATTCCCGAGGCCTACGCGATATCCCGCGTGGCCGAGATGCGCGGTGATCTCACGACGGCGCTGCACCGGGAGATGATGCTGGGGGCGCGGCTGAGCGGCGAGCAGCGCCTGCTGGCCGAGGCCGAGGCGCTGCATCTGAATCTGCATCTCAACGCGTTGTACCGCCAGAAGCACGGCGTGGACCCGCCGCCGGTGGAGATGCGGCCCTACCTGGCCGATCCGGACGATACTGCGCGCTGAAGGCGCCGCACAGGGCCCTACAGCCGCTTGCGCAGATACAGCCGCTGATGGCCGGGCGGAAACGCCTCCAGTCGGCCGAACACCTCATAGCCCTGCTTGAGGTAGAAGCCCTCGGCCTGCCAGGAGAAGGTATCCAGCGTCACGGCGTGCGCGCCGAGCGTGCGGGCCTGGTGCTCGGCATCGGCCAGCAGGGCCTGGCCCAGGCCTTCGCCGCGACGAGCCTCGTCCACCCACAGCGCATGCACCATCAGCCAGCCCCCGCAGACATCGGCGGCGATCCCGGCCACCACCTGGCCGGCGGCGTCGTGGATCACGCGGTTGACCGGCTGGTCGTCCAGGGCATCGCCGCTGGCGGCCTGGTTGAAGGCCAGCAGACCGGCGAACACCGCGCGGGTGTCCTCGGCGCTGGCCGGCTGGATGCCCGGCGCGGGCACCGTGCGCGTCATCAGGCGTCGCGGTTGTGGCGGCGCATCGTGCGCGACTTCTCGCGCGCCCAGTCGCGGTCCTTCTCGGCGTCGCGCTTGTCGTGGGTCTGCTTGCCCTTTGCCAGCGCGATCTCGAGCTTGATCTTGTTCTTGCTCCAGTACATCGCGGTGGGCACGATCGTGTAGCCGTCGCGCTGGACCTTGCCGATCAGCTTGTCGATCTCGTTGCGATGCAGGAGCAGCTTGCGCTCCCGGCGGTCGTTGGCCACCACGTGGGTGGAGGCCTGGATCAACGGGGTGATCTGCGCACCGATCAGGTAGATCTCGCCATCACGCACGTAGGCGTACGCATCGATGATGTTGCCGCGCCCGGCGCGGATCGACTTGACCTCCCAGCCCTGCAGGGCCAGGCCGGCTTCGAAGCGATCTTCGATGTGGTACTCGTGACGGGCACGCTTGTTGAGCGCGATGGTTTTGTTGGCCGTCGCGTCCTTTGCTTTATCCTTGCCGCTGTTCTTGCTCATTTCCCTATTGTCTCCGATTCGGGCACGCCCGGTCGATTCATCAGACATCTGTATCGCATGCCAACTATCCGCCGTAGTGCCCTGGTCGAACATTCGGCTGCCCGCATGTTCGACCTGGTCAATGATATTGACGCCTATCCGCGCCGCTTCCGCTGGTGTTCGGCCTCGCAGATCCTGGAGTCCGGCCCGGACCGCGTGGTCGCGCGCCTGGATCTGGGCTTCGGTTCGTTCTCGACCTGGTTCATGACCGAGAACACGCTGCAGCGCCCACACAGCATCGATATGCAGCTCAAGGACGGGCCGTTCAAGCGCCTGCACGGGCGATGGGAGTTCCATGCGCTGGCCGAGGACGCCTGCAAGGTCACGCTGACGCTGGAGTTCGAGCCGACCTCACGCCTGCTCGGTCCGGCCTTGGCGCTGGGCTTCCAGGGTCTGGCCGATCGCATGGTGAATGATTTCGTCCGCGTCGCCGACGCCCAGGAGTGAGCCGTGATCACGGTCGAGGTGGTGCTGGCCTGGCCTGACCGGGTCGCGTCGCGGGTGCTGACGCTGGCCGAGGGGGCCACCGTTGCCGACGCCGTCGCGCTGGCCGCCATCGAAGGCAGTGACCGGTGCCCGGCCGTGGCCGTGCATGGCCTGCTGGCCAGGGCGGATCAGGGGCTGCGCGACGGCGACCGGGTCGAGCTGCTGCGTCCGCTGCTGGCCGACCCGAAAGACAATCGCCGCCGACGCGCACGCGCCGGCAGCTGAGTGAAGACGGCGGGCCTCAGCGGCCGCGCTTCTTCTTGTCCTTGGGCAGGTTGCGGCCGAACTGGCGCACCGTGCTGCGGGCCAGCTGGGCATCATCGCTGGCGAAGTACTCGCCGTCCCAGCGGGTTACCGCGTCGTTCTCGAAGTAGACGGTGAAGTTCTTCACGTCCGTCTTGCCGACGCGGTTCACGCGCTGGCTGGCGGTGTAGTCCCAGCGCTGGGCGTGGAACGGGTCCGCGATGGAGGGCGTGCCGAGCAGGGCACTGACCTGCTGCTTGCTCTGGCCCACCTGCAGCTGACCGACGGCCTGCTCCCGGATCAGGTTGCCCTGATAGATGGGTTGCTTGTAAATGATGCCGCAGCCCGTGGTGGACAGGGCAACGGCGGCGACCAGCAGGAGATTGCGCATCGGGGAATGGCGTTTGGGGAAATCGAGTCGATGATACACTCCTGACGTGTCGCCGCGACCCAATCCGAGGCAGCTGGCGCTAAATCGCCAATGAACGGAGAACTATGGAAACCCACGACCTGCGCAAAGTCGGCCTAAAGGTGACCCATCCGCGGATGCGGATCCTGGCGCTGCTCGAGCAGCGCAATGCCAGCCACCACATGACCGCCGAAGACATCTACCGCCAGCTCCTGGAGCACGGCGACGAGATCGGCCTGGCCACGGTGTACCGGGTGCTGACCCAGTTCGAGGCCGCCGGCCTGGTGCTGAAGCACAACTTCGAAGGCGGCCAGGCCGTTTACGAGCTGGACCGCGGTGGTCATCACGACCACATGGTCGATGTGGACAGCGGCAAGATCATCGAGTTCGAAAGCCACGAGATCGAGGAGCTGCAGCGCAAGATCGCCGCGGACCACGGCTACGAGCTGGAAGAGCACTCGCTGGTGCTCTACGTGCGCAAGAAGCGCCGGTGATGGCCTTGGGCCGGTCGTGATGACCGGTCTGGCCAGAACAGGCTGCTGATCAGACCCCCGCGCCTCGGCCCGGGGGTTTTTTCGTTATCAGGGTGTCGTGACCGGCACTTGGCGGGGCAGCAGCGCCTGCAGATCCACCGCGTCGGCCATCGCCCGGTTGCCTGCATCCCCCGGGTGCAGGTGATCGCCGGAATCGAATGCCGCCGCCATCCGGGAGGGATCGGCCGGGTCGCGCAGCACGGCATCGAGATCGATCACGGCATCGAACGGGCTGTCCTGCCGTAGCCAGTCATTGAGCCGACGGCGCAGCGCGTCCTTGTCGGGCTGGTAGTAATCGTCCAGCGCGGTGCCGGGCAGGGCGCCTTCAAACGGCGGCAGGGTTGCGCCGAGGACGCGGACGCCGCGCGCATGGGCGCGCTCGACCAGGGCGAGATAGCCCGCCTGCAGCTCGGCCAGGGTCGGCGCCGGCTCGGTGCGGGCGAAGGCGGTGCCGGGCCAGCCGATGTCGTTGGTTCCCAGCAGCACGATCACGCTGGCCACGCCGGATTGATCGAGCACATCACGCTGGAACCGCGACAGCGCTGCCTCACCCATGCCATCGCGCAGCAGGCGCCCCCCGGAGATGCCGGCGTTGACCACGGCCACCCCCTGCGGCGCCAGGCGTGCGGCGAGGTGGTCGGTCCAGCGCTGGTCGCGGTCCAGACTGGCGGTCGCGCCATCGGTGATCGAGTCGCCGATCACGACCACGCTCCGGGCATCGGCGCGCGATTCCACATCAATGCCCGAGACGAACAGGCGGGCGGTCGTGGTTGCGGTGGCGGTCAGGGCGGGGGCGAGGGTCTGGTCGCCAGCGGCAAACGACGCGGTCTGCCGGCCGTCCCAGTGGAACGTCTGCAGCGGCGTGCGTTCGGCAAGGTAGACGCTCACCTGCACGGCCTGCAGATCGGCGGTGGCCAGCGCCAGCGGGTCGCTCAGGCGTTCCTTGCCGGGCGCGATCAGGGTGTCGCTGTGCCCGTCGAACGAGAGCGGCAGCGGGGGTCGCCCCGCTCCGGCAGCAACGCTGGCCGCGCTGATCCGCAGGGGCTGCCTGCCATACGCATTGCTCAGGCGCACGCGCAGCTTCCCGCCCCCCAGGCCGAGGCGCGCGGTCTGGCGGACGGTCTGTGCCTCCAGGTGCCCGGGAATCAGCGTGGGAAACAGGAAGCCTGCGTCCCAGACCGGTTGCGGGCTGGCCTGCCAACTGGCGACCCACGTCGTCGGAGGGGCCGCTGCTGCACCCCCGGCGGTGGCAAGCAGGGCGGTGGCGGTGAGGCGGGCGAGGGTATTCATCGGGCAATCCGTGGGCGAGGGGACGCCATGGTGATCTGCGGCTCACCTGTGAACTAGACTGCTTACGGACAATCATCTGTGAACTGGATTCATCCCATGGCAGGCACTGACATCAACCGTTCCGGCGAACTGGAAGTATTCGTCCGGGTTGTCGAAACCGGCGGGTTCTCGGCGGCGGCCCGCTCGCTGGAGCTGAGTCCCTCGGCGGTCAGCAAGCTGGTCTCGCGGCTGGAGCAGCGGCTGGGCACGCGCCTGTTGCAGCGCTCGACCCGCCAGCTGCAGCTGACCCAGGAGGGCTGCACCTTCTATGAGCGCGGGTTGAGGGTCCTGGCCGATCTGGACGAGGCCGAGCGCTGTGCCAGCGCTCATGCCGAGCCGCGCGGGCGCCTGCGGGTGAACGCCAACGTGCCGTTCGGCCAGCATTTCCTGTTGCCGCTGCTGCCGAGCTTCCTCGCCCTGCACCCGCAGGTCGGGGTGGACCTGGTGCTGACCGACGAGGTGATCGATCTGCTTGAGCAGCGCACCGACGTGGCGGTGCGGGCCGGGCCGCTGAAGAGCTCCAGCCTGGTCGCGCGGCGGCTGGGTGCGACCCGGATGATGATTGTGGCCGCCCCCGACTATGCCGCCCGGCATGGGCTGCCGGAAGACGCCGACGCGCTGCTGGCGCACAACCGGCTCGATATCGGGCATCCACGCGCGTATACGGGGTGGCCGCTGGAGCTCAACGGCGAACGCAGGGTCGTCCCGACCGAGGGCAACGTGCGCGCCAGTGATGGCGAGGCCCTGCGCCGGTTGGTGCTCGGCGGCGTGGGCATCGCGCGGCTGGCGGCGTTCCAGGTGCAGGCCGATGTCGCGGCCGGGCGGCTGCTGCCGGTGCTGGAGCACGCCAATCCCGGCGATCGGGAAGAGGTGCATGCGGTGTTCCAGGGGCAGGGCGGTTACCTGCCGCTGCGGGTGCGCGCGCTGCTGGATTTCCTGGTGGCGCGGGTGGACCTGGCCAGGCCGCTGGGATGATGGAGGAGCCGGCCAGCGGCCGGTGAGGGCAGGGCGGGCCGGCATCCGGAGGAGCCGGCCAGCGGCCGGCACTACCGGTCAGACCTGGAGCAGCTTGCGCGCCGCGGCGCGGGCTTCCTTGCTGACTTCCACGCCGCCCAGCATCCGGGCGAGCTCTTCTTCGCGGGCCTTGGCATCGAGCTTCTCGACCGCGCTCTGGGTCATGCCGTCCACAGGGGCCTTGCTGACCCGGTAGTGGGCGTGGCCCTTGGAGGCGACCTGCGGCAGGTGGGTAACGCACAGCACCTGACGCTTCTCGCCCAAGGCGCGCAGTTTCTGCCCGACGATATCGGCCACGGCGCCGCCGATGCCCGAGTCGACTTCGTCGAAGACCATGGTCGGCACTGCATCCAGGCCCAGCGCGGCGACTTCGATCGCCAGCGAAATCCGGGACAGCTCACCGCCCGAAGCCACTTTGCGCAGGGCACGCGGCGGCTGGCCGGCGTTGGCGGCGACCAGGAACTCGACCCGCTCGGCGCCGTTGGGGTCCGGCTTGGCCACGGTCTGCGGCTCGATATCGATCAGGAACTGACCGCCGCCCATGCCCAGCTCGCCGATCAGGGTGGTGGTGGTCTCCGACAGGGCCTTGGCGGCCTTACGGCGGCTGGCGCTGAGCACCTCTGCCACGGTCTTCCACTGCCCGGCGGCGCGGTCGATCTCACCGGCCAGGGCCTGCAGGCGCTCGTCGGCGCCGCGCAGCTGCTCGACTTCGGCTTCCATCGCGTCGCGGTGCTCGCCCAGCGCTTCCATCGGCACGCGGTGCTTGCGGGCGAGGTCGTGCAGGCGGCCCAGGCGGCGTTCGATGTCCTCGAACTGCTCCGGGTCGGCATCCAGGTCGTCGTGGACCCGATCGAGCAGGGACAGCGCTTCGTCCAGCTGGATGGCGGCGCTGTCGAGCAGGGCGTCGACCTCGCCGAGACGGCTGTCGTGTTCGGCCACGCGGGTCAGATCGTGGCGGGTCTGCTGCAGCAGCTGCAGCACCGAGACCTCGTCGTCGCCGTTGAGGCGGCTGACAGCCACGTCGCAGGCGCTGATCAGCGCGCTGGCATGGGCCTGGCGGCGGTGGCTGCTGCCCAGGGTGGCGATCGAGGCCGGGTCGAGGTCTTCGCGCTTGAGCTCGCCGAGCTGGTGCTCGAGGTAGCCGATCCGGTCGCTCACGTCGCCCTGGCGCGACAAGGCCTCGGCTTCATCGACCAGCGCCTGCCAGCGCGCCGCGGTCTGGCGGACCTGGGCGCGCTCGGCGTCGTTGCGGGCGAAGGCGTCCAGCAGTGATAGCTGCGAGGGGCGCGAGAGCAGGGCCTGCTGTTCGTGCTGGCCGTGGATCTCGACCAGCATGCCGGCCAGCTCGGTCAGCTGGGTCAGCGTCACCGGGCGGCCGTTGATGAAGGCGCGCGAACCGCCGTCGGCGCGAATCACGCGTCGCAGTTGGCACTGTTCCTCGTCGTCGAGCTCGTTGTCGCGCAGCCACTGGCGTGCCGGGGCGTCGGCCAGCGGCGCGAACTCGGCCGAGAGCTCGGCGCGCGCGGCACCGTGGCGGACCACGCCGCTGTCGGCGCGCAGCCCGGACAAAAAGCCCAGCGCGTCCACCATCAGCGACTTGCCCGCGCCGGTTTCACCCGAGACCACGGTCATGCCGGCGCCGAATTCCAGCTCGGTGGCGCGGACGACCGCGAAATCCTTGATCGATAGATGTCTAAGCATGGTCTACGTTGTACACGAGGGGCGTCTCCAAGCCGCGCACGCTAGCATGGGCCGGGGGCGTCTCCAATGACTTGCCAACGCCCCGTGCAGCCATTATCTAAGTGGGCGTCTCACAGGCTGATTCCATGCATCCTTCCGCGTCACATCTCGCGCCACGCGCCCGCCATCTGCTGCGGACGCTGATCGCCCGCCACATCCAGGATGGCGAGCCGGTCGGCTCGCAGACGCTTGCCCGGCATGCCGGCCTGGACGTCAGCCCGGCCACGATCCGCAACATCCTGGGCGACCTGGAAGACCTGGGCCTGCTCAGCTCGCCACATACCTCCGCCGGCCGGGTGCCGACCGCGCACGGCTATCGGGTGTTCGTGGACAGCCTGGTCAAGATGCAGCCGCCGGGCGAGGGCGAGCTCAGCCGCCTGCGCACCGAGCTGGCCACGGGCACTGGCACCCAGGCGTTGCTCGGCAGTGCCTCGGAGCTGCTCTCGGCGATGAGTCACTTCGTCGGGGTGGTCAGTGCCCCGCGCCGGGAGCAGTTCGCGTTCCGGCACATTGATTTCGTGGCGCTGGACGCGCGCCGGGTGCTGGCGATCCTGGTGTTCGCCGACAACGAAGTGCAGAACCGGGTGATCGAGCCGCGCCGCAGCTTCGACCCGGGCGAGCTGGAGCAGGTCGCCAACTATCTCAATGCGAACTGCGCCGGGCGGCCACTGGCCGAGATCCGGGCCCGGCTGCTGCTGGAGCTGCGCGATGCGCAGTCGGAGATGGAGCAGCTGCTGGCGCACAGCATCGAGCTGGCCGAGCAGGCGATGGTGCCGCCGGCCGATGACATGGTGCTGGCCGGGCAGACCCGCCTGATGGGCGTGCAGGACCTCTCCGACCTGGAGCGCCTGCGCGAGCTGTTTGACGTGTTCGCCAGCAAGCGCGAGATCCTGCAGCTGCTCGAGCGCACCATCCAGGCCCCGGGTGTGCGCATCTTCATCGGCGAGGAGACCGGGGTGATGCCGCTGGAGAGCGTCTCGCTGGTCACCGCCCCGTACTCGGCCGATGGCCAGGTGCTGGGCGTGCTGGGGGTGATCGGCCCGAAGCGGATGGCCTACGACCGCATGATCCCGCTGGTGGAAGCCACCGCCCAGGTACTGGGGGCCGCGCTGGGCTCGCCCGGCGGCGGATTGTCCCGCGATCGCGCATAAAGCGGCCCTGGGCTCTTGAATCCCGTAGCCGCGCCCACATAGGGGTGGGTGGAGGCGGAGAGTCACCGCCAAGGATCCGGAAATGAACCAAGATCAGTCAGATATCGCATCCCAGAATCCCGCCGGCGAGCCGGCCGCTGAGCCGTCCCTGCAGCAGCAGCTGGACAGCCTGCACAACGAGCTGGCCCTGCTGCGTTCGGAGTCGCTGCGCGAACGCGCCGACCTGGACAACCAGCGCAAGCGCGTGGCCCGCGACGTGGAACAGGCGCGCCGCTTCGCCAATGAAAAGCTGCTGGGCGAGCTGCTGCCGGTGTTCGACAGCCTCGATGCCGGCCTCAATGCCGCCGGCAGCGAACCGAGCCCGCTGCGCGAAGGTCTCGAACTGACCTACAAGCAGCTGCTCAAGGTCGCCGCCGACAATGGCCTGACCCTGCTCGACCCGACCGGCCAGACCTTCAACCCGGACCACCACCAGGCCATCAGCCAGGTCGACGCGCCCGGCGCGGCGCCCGGCAGCGTGGTCCAGGTGTTCCAGAAGGGCTACCTGCTCAACGACCGCCTGCTGCGTCCGGCGCTGGTCGTGGTGGCCCGCGACTGACCCGCATCCCGGTCTGCCGGGCCTGGCCCGGCGGCTCGACCGGACGCTGAACGCGTTGGGTCGCCATCGAACACTGTGTTTGATGGACGGCTTGAAAGTGTCCACAGCGTCCCACACATCCCATTCATAACCCGGCAGCTGCCGGATGTACCCAGAACTTTCAGGAGTCTCCCTCATGGGCAAGATCATTGGTATCGACCTCGGCACCACCAACTCGTGTGTGGCGATCATGGACGGCGGCAAGGCCCGCGTCATCGAAAACGCGGAAGGCGATCGCACCACCCCGTCCATCGTCGCCTACACCAAGGACGGCGAAGTCCTGGTCGGCGCCTCGGCCAAGCGCCAGGCCGTGACCAACCCGAAGAACACCTTCTACGCCGTCAAGCGCCTGATCGGCCGCAAGTTCACCGACGCTGAAGTCCAGAAGGACATCGCGCACGTGCCCTACGGCATCCTGGCCCATGACAACGGCGACGCCTGGGTGCAGACCAGCGACGGCAAGAAGATGGCCCCGCAGGAAATCTCCGCCCGCGTGCTGGAGAAGATGAAGAAGACCGCCGAAGCGTTCCTGGGTGAGACCGTCACCGAGGCCGTGATCACCGTGCCGGCCTACTTCAACGACAGCCAGCGCCAGGCGACCAAGGACGCCGGCCGCATCGCCGGCCTGGAAGTCAAGCGCATCATCAACGAGCCGACCGCGGCTGCCCTGGCCTATGGCCTGGACAAGGGCGACGGCCGTGACCGCAAGATCGTTGTGTACGATCTGGGCGGCGGCACCTTCGACGTGTCGATCATCGAGATCGCCAACGTCGACGGCGAGAAGCAGTTCGAAGTGCTGGCCACCAACGGCGACACTTTCCTGGGCGGCGAAGACTTCGACAACCGCGTCATCGAGTACCTCGTCGACGAGTTCAACAAGGACCAGGGCATCGACCTGCGCAAGGATCCGCTCGCCCTGCAGCGCCTGAAGGACGCCGCCGAGCGCGCCAAGATCGAGCTGTCCACCAGCCAGCAGACCGAAGTGAACCTGCCGTACGT